>MRWG01001035.1_pt1 | contig 20801 bp, 14 predicted proteins | sample 1013341 | NCBI WGS metagenome assembly MRWG01 (sample SAMN06117577, study PRJNA244670) | biofilm metagenome | biome: Water; feature: Cathode Biofilm; material: Biofilm; isolation source: microbial consortium enriched at the cathode of a solar microbial fuel cell | place: USA: District of Columbia ... | reverse complement strand
GGCGAAGAATGCATAGGGTTCTATAGCCGGATGGCCCACAATTTCCAGGGGTTGGGTTGTCCCTCTCCCTTCGCTTAGCTGGGTCCCTTCAAAGAGGACCAGGCCAGGAAAAGTCAGTGCGCTTTCAACCCGGGATAGGTTGGGAGAAGGCAGGAGCCAGGGCAAACCCGTATCCTCGTAGTACATTTGGCGTTCCCAGCCTTGCATGGGGATCACCTGCAGGTCCGTTGGAGATTCTGCCCAGAATGCCTGGTGCATACGGGCCACTTCGCCTATGGTCATGGCGTGCCTGACGGGGATGGGGTGTCGGCCAATAAATGAAGCGAATTCCATATCCAGTACATTCCCCTCCATCTGGAGCCCATTTAACGGGTTCGGCCGGTCGAGGACAATCACCTGTATCTCCTTTTCCGCACACTTCTCCAAAATATGGGTCAGCGTGTAGATATACGTATACATCCGGCAGCCTACATCCTGTAAATCGACAAAGAGATGATCGATGCCCTCCAGCATCGTATCGGTAGGGATGCGGGTCTCGGAATATAGCGAATACACGGGGATGTTAAAATACGGGTGTATGGTGTGGTCGGTTTCGATCATATTGTCCTGGGCATCGGTCGAAAATCCGTGTTGAGGCCCGAACAATTTGATGAACCGTTCCCCAAAAAGCTCACGAAACCGGTAGGCTGCGTGTATACAATCTGCGTCTACCGAGGCATTATGTGCCAGCAGGGCCACATTGCCGCCGAAGCTTCCCGCAAGTTTTTGATCCTCTACCAGGACCTGGAGTCCTGTTTTCACATATTTCATAAGGCAAATCATTAAGCTGCTTTAAGGTCCTGTTCCGGCCGGCACCCGGTGCCGGCCGGTAGAACATAGACCCCACTCAAACAAATGAACTTAAAGTTTACTTAAGACGAAGGATTCGCCGGTGTATTCATATTGTTATCCCGTTCTGCGTTGGGATACGGGTAAAAATTACGGTTTCTTTCCGGATTGGCATCGCCAGGCCCCGGACGCCCAAATCGCCGGCTGTCTTCCAAAGCAAGTCCGGTAAGGTACAATTCTATACGCCTGTTTTTATATACTTCCTCCAAAATAGCCTGTTGGGTAAGTGCCCCGGTATATTCCGGGAGGTTGGCCCCCAGCCCGAAGGCATCGGTAGCGGCCGTTTTGGTCAGTACCTGGTTGAGGGCGTCTACCGCGTTGCTCAAATCATTGTTCCTCGCATAGGCTTCGGCCTTGATTAACAGGATCTCACCAGGCAGGTACACAGGGATTTCCTCCAGGTTATCATCAAAAAAACCTAAGACCTGGTAATTGGGACTGGGTGCATTGGGATCATCCGCGCTGATGTAAAAGGGGATCCGTTCATCGTTTTGGTCAGGCAACAGGGAAGATGGCAACCCAAAAGTGAAATCCTTGGCCTGGGTGACATTTTGCGAGCCAAACCAAAACGCCAGGGGATTGGGAATGGCAGCGTCAAATTCCCAGACCGAAGAAACCGACAGGTCTACGGCATCAGCCGCGGCAACAGCCGCATTGTTGTTGCCGGCCATCAGGTTAAAACGGGCCAACAGGGCATAGACCGAGTTTTCAAGGTCAACCGAGTCAAACACCCCTGCAACCACCTCCGTGGACAGTCCGGCTTCCACATAAGACACCGCCTCTTCAAGGTCGGCTATAGCGCTTTGCAGCACGGCCGCCCTGTCTACGAACGGCGCATCGTCTTCAATTGCGAGGGGCAGTCGTTCAAAATACTGGATCAGGGTACCGTGTACCAGGGCCCTGTAAAAAAGGGCATAGGCCTTCAGGGAATTGGCGGTGGCAGGATCATCGGCCGCATTATCGGCCGCATCCAGTATGGTGGTCGCCTCCTTACGGCTCAGCATCCCATTGGTCCAGATAGCATTGAGTATATCGTTATTGCCATTAATATTGTCACCCCCCAGCAAAATCTCATTTTCAGCCAGGTTTCCGGGATTCAAAAGCCGCAGTTCGCCCGTATTCAACCCGGAAAGGTGGGTTCTGTTGTAAATGATGCCGCTGCGCTCCGTACTCCAGCGTTTTTGGATACCATTGACCAGTCGGATCAGGTTATCGGTGCTGTTGACCACGTCCGGTTCCAGCGTGGAATTGGGGTCCAGGTGTACGGTATCGCATGACTGGAAACTTCCTATAATCGCACAGAGGACGATAAATTTTGATATATTTTTCATGTCTAAGTATTTTAAAAGTTAGCGCTTAACGACAGGGCTACAGAGGCCGGGATAGGCACATTCCCAAAATTCACCGCCCGCAGGAGGTTGGATTGTCCCCCGGCATTGGTCTCAGGGTCATAGCTAAAGAAATCGTCAAATGATATCAGGTTTCTCCCGATCAACGATACCCGGACATTTTGCAAGGCATCGTTGAATAAGGTCGGAAATTGATACGACAGGGATACTTCGCGCAATTTTACAAAGGAGCCATCCTCCATTCGGAATTCCTCTATAGGGTAGATGCCGGCAATATAACCCCTGGGCAACGCACCAGTAAGTTCCTGTTCGGCAAGCCTTCCCAGGCCTACCCCCTGCCGGGTACGTTTATCGGCATCAAAGACGTCAAAGCCCTGTACTGCCTCCCAAAGCATGGAGAAAGAGAAATTCTTGTAATCCAGATCGGTGCCAAACCCGAGGATATAGTCGGGATTGGGATCCCCAATCACCTTCCGCAGCAGGTCGCCCGTGGGTTGGCCATTGGCATCGCGTTGCGGGGTACCCGTGGTAATGTCGCCCCTTTCAGGCTGGGGCACGCCTTCGGGCGTACCATCGGTAGATGGCCCCGTCAGGATCAGTTCCCCATTGGTATCCCTGGCAAAATAGGTGCCGTAGAATACCCCCAAAGGCTTGCCTTCCTGGACCACCGGCGGGGCCCCGGCCACGTTGGCAATTGTAATATCGCCGCCAATAGTGCTCAGCACCTTGTTTTTGTTGCTGCTGAAATTAAAATTCAGATCCCATTTCAGGTCCTGGGTTTTGACCGGGGTAAAGCGCGCATAGAACTCAATACCGTTGTTTCGCATGGTCCCAACATTCTCGGTCCGTGAAGAGCCTCCGATAGAGGGCGCCAATACGCGGCTTACGATCAGGTCTTCAATATTTTGCCGGTAATAGGTAAACAGCAGGGAAGCGCGGTTATCCAGGAAACTCAGATCCGTTCCGATCTCAAATTCCTTGGTACGCTCGGGTTCCAGGTTTTCATTACCCAGGCGGTTATTTTGTTGCAGGGTACCATCTCCCAGGAAATCCCGTGAACTATAGCTGCCAAAACGTTCAAACGGAGCAATGGCCGTGAGGTTTCCGGCCTCGCCATAAGAAGCCCTGAGACGAACGGAATTCAAAAAATTCCCGCTGCCCCAGAACGGTTCGTTCGAAAGCACGTAAGAGCCGGAAATTTTTGGGTAGAAGTTAGATCGTTTGTCCACGTCAAAGTTTGTGGCCCCATCGATCCGGCCGGCCAGGGTGAGGAATAGCTTGTCATCGTAGGATAAGGTCTCCTGCAAAAAGAAACCAAAGATATCAAGCTTGGAATCTATAGGGGGGGTCTCCAGCGCAATGGTGGGGTTGTTGGATGCGTCTAGCCCCCTGCCCTGTTCGCCATCGAACTCCAGTTCGCTCGACTGAAAACTGTAGCCTGCGGTGGTTCGGGAATTGAGCTTGTCGGATATATCGATGTCGTATGCGACATTGATGTCGTAATTCCAGTTAAAAATCCTGGCTTCCGCATCCCCCAGGTAGCCATCGTTAAAATAGGCGGGATTCACATTCGCATACGGATACACCGGGATTAAAATGTGCCCTTTTTGGTTATAGGTGTCAACCCCGATGATTTGATCGATGGAAAGGTGGTCCAGGGGCCGTAGCTTTAGGTGAAGGTTGGGGATAAAATGGTTTACCTGCTGGGTAATGTCGAAGGTTTCGATAATAGACAGGGGGTTGACCCGGGTCTGTTCTACCGCCAGCAAGTTCCCATCGGAATCCCTCTGTGTGATATCAAAGACGTTATTAGTGATGTTGAGCGCGTTAATGGGGCTCCAGAATACATTTCCATCAGGTTTCTCGTCAGATTTGCTATTCGCGAAATACAAACCCACGTCATAGGATATCCAGTCGGCAGGCGTGTGGCTGAAGTTCAGTCGGGCAGAGAAACGGTTGTACTTGGTATTGCGAACAATCCCTTCGTTGGTCAGGTACCCTACCGAAGCGGCGTAGTTCATGGTTTCATTTCCATCGCGCATGGAAAAGTAGTTATCGGTCCCAATCCCGGTCTGGAAGATCTGGTCCTGGTAGTCGTAGCGCCTGGTGGTGAACTTATCGGAAGACAGGTACCGGAAAGGCGTCAGCGCATTGTTGTCGTTCGGGTTGAAGCCAAAGATAGGCCATAACCTGCCAGATAGCGGGCTGTTTGGTATAGTTTCAAATTCCTCACCCCGCAAGTTCAGGTCGAGCTTTTTACGGATGGTGTTGACCTTCAGGGTAGATTTATAATAGAGTTCGGGTCCGTCTTCGAGGTTGGTCCCTTTCCTGGTACTGATAATTACAACCCCGTTGGAGGCCCGGGATCCATAGATCGCGGCGGCAGCGGCCCCATTCAGGATGTTGATGCTCTCTATATCGTTGGGGTTAATATCTACCATACGGTTCTGCCCGGGTGCGGCATCGCCGGACGGTACATTCAAATTGGTCACATTGGTCGTCAGGTTGCTGGTAATGACACCATCTACCACATACAGGGGTTCCGAAGACCCCTGGATGGTGCTTGGGCCCCTGAGGCGTATGGAGAAGCCCCCCGCCGGGTCACCCGAATTCTGTGTGATCTGGGCGCCGGGCACCTTTCCTTGCAGGGACGAGGTTACATCGGCAGGTGCGGCCTTTACCAGGGCCACGGATTTTACAGTGGTTATGGCATTCCCCAGTTTCTTTCGTTCCTGGGTGATCGACGAACCAACGACCACTACCTCATCCAGGGCGTTGGAATCTTCGGCAAGCACTACCTCCAGGGTCTGATCGCCTCCCTGGAGCGTAATCTCACGGGTCTTGTACCCAAGGTAACTTACAGTCAGGACCTTTCCCGCCGCATTGTTGACGCGGAGGCTGAAATTTCCGTCAAAATCAGAAACACCCCCGGTGGAGGTTCCTTTTAATACAATACTGGCCCCCGGTAAGGGAATGCCATCCTCTGCCGTTACCGTCCCTGTGATGGCCACTTCCTGTCCTAGGATGCCCTGGACAAAAAACAGCAGGAATAGCGCCTGCAGTACTAAATACGATTTTTTCATAATCTTTGTGTTTAATGAGATACCTCCACAAACATATACTATTGAAAATTAGATTGCAATATTTTATTGCAACAATTATTGTTAAATATTATATTTTGCATTTTATACTGGCATAATTAATAAGTTTTGCAATATTATATTGCATTTTTTAACTATTTGCCGTACCTTACTACAAGCAAGAGATCATAACCTGAACGACATTGGATAAAACACAGCGACAACAAATCATCCTGAATGAGGTACGCATTCACAACCGGGTACTTTTGGCCGATTTGGCAGAAATCCTGCAGGTATCTACCGATACGGTCCGCAGGGACATACAGGAACTGGATGGGGAGCATCTATTAAAGAAGGTACACGGGGGGGCGGTTTCCAACGGCTTCAACGTGTATGCAGACCGCACTCGCGAGATCTATGAACAGGGCAACAAAACCATCATCGCCAAAAAAGCGATTTCCCTGTTGCACAAAGGCGATGTGGTGCTCATCAGCGGCGGGACGACCAACCAGGAGTTCGTTAGACTACTTCCAAAGAAGATGGACCTTACCTTCTTTACCCCCAGCCTGCCCATGGCCATAGAATTGCTGAACAGTGCGCCCAACAGGTACGAGGTATACCTGATAGGGGGTAAATTATCGAGGAGTTCGCAGCTGGCAACAGGCGGCAGCCCAATTAGCATACTTTCGGAAATTACGGCAGACATCTGTTTTTTGGGAACGGGCTATCTGGACATCCATAAAGGGATCACCGAGGTGGACTGGGAAATTGCACAGATGAAAAAGGCGATGATCACCGCATCCAAACGCCTGGTATCCCTTACAATTTCCGAAAAGCTCAATACGGCCAACCGCTATAAAATATGTGATATCCATCGTTTAAACACCCTGGTAACCGAGTTGGACCCCACAGATGAACTCCTGGATCCCTACCGGGAACAAAACATTCAAATCCTCTAGGCCAACCCCGGGACCTGCAGCATTAAACGGCAAGGAGAATGGTCATGAACGCCCCGGAAGCTTAGGCTCACCCACTTCCTTACAAGGGTGCGGTGCCGGATCGCATGAGCCTCCGCAATGCAGGTACCAGATATTCATGCTTTCCAGTTGGCTTCCCACACAGGTGTTGTTGACGAGGGTACCCCCATAATGGAAACCTTGTTTGCTAAAGGTGATATTCAGGCCATAGGAAGTGGCGCGCACACTGGCGTATACGGTCTTGATCGCTTGCTCCACCGCTGCCTTTTTAATGGTGCCCAATAAGTGGTACGATAGATTCTGGCCTTTGAGGTTGCTGGAAATGGCAAAATCGATGATCTCGGCATGAGATTCTTCTGGGTTTACAAGCACGATGGCCGCTTCCACCAGGGTATCTCCATGGTATAACCCATAAAACTGAAAATCCTGTCCCAAACACGCTATCAGGTAATCCGGGTCAAAAACCGGGTAGGGATAGCTGGAAAAAACCTTTTGATGCAAGGCGGCCAGTTCGGGCATTTGAGCCTGTCGCAGCCGACGTACTTCATAGCCGTCAAACGGCACTTTCGGGGATGTGTCGGAAGTGGCCAGGGCGATAGTCTTTACCGATTCTATAAACCGTTCTTCCTTTTCCGGTCGTTGGCACCGGTTTTCCTTGGGGTAACCCGCCACGAAATAACCGTCCGTAGCCCCCCGGTAAAGTCCCGGGATCTCGGCTTCTACCCGGTAGCCATGCTCCAGGAAGGTGTCCAGGGCCCAACGCGGCACCTTGCTTACGATTTTCCCGTAGTGTTTTTCCCTGGCAAGGTCTTCTACCTTTCCAAAGATGTCTCCCAGATCGGCCTCGTGCAATTTAGCCAGGTATACCCGGTCACTTAGGCTACCGTGGTGTACCTCGGAATGGCCGACCCGTTCTATGGTATCAAATTTCATTTACGCTAAAATTTATGTGGTTTGACATACACAGGGGAAGTACCCCCTTGCCGGAAGCACTTCCCGTCATGATCTCCAATAAAAATGTAGTATCCGGCCTAAACCCTGATATGCCCGTCACCCACTACATAATATTTGTTGGTAACCAGTTCTTTCAGCCCGAGCGGGCCCCTGTGGTGTAACTTATCCGTACTGATGGCCAGTTCGGCCCCTACCCCCATTTGCCCGCCATCGGTAAAACGCGTGGAGGCGTTGTGGTAAACCGCGGCACTGTCAACCTGCTCCATAAACCGCAAGGCGGTACCCTTTTCACGGGTCATGATGGCCGCGGAGTGCCCGCCGGAATAAGTGTTGATCTTGGCTATGGCCTCATCTACATCGGACACCGCGCCAATACAACATTTTAAAGCCAGGAATTCCTCATACCAAACGGCCTCCGACGGGATGGTTTCTGCATCGGAAAGGACCTTCGCTACTTCCCCGTCGACCAGCACGGTCACCTCCTTCTCCCGTAAAATATCCCGGAGCTGCTTCAGCTTGTCTTCGTATCCGGGGAGCTTTTTGCTTACCAGTATCTTATCCAAGGCGTTGCAGGCCGAAATCTTGTCGGTCTTGGCATTCAGGATGACACTGATACTCTGGTCCCAGTCAGCCTCCTCGTCCACATAGAGGAAATTGTTCCCCCGCCCACTGACCAAAACGGCACAGGTGGCGTGTTCCTTTACAAAGGCAATAAGGCGTTCGCCCCCCCTGGGCACGATCAGGTCCAGTTTTTCGGGAGGGTTCTTAAGGAATTCCTGCGTGGCGTTACGGTCCAGGGTAAGCAATTGGATCCAGGAAGCGGGCAATTGATTTTCCTCCAGGGCTTTATGCCAGAATCCTGCCAGCACCTCATTGCTGTGAATGGCCTCCTTCCCCCCTTTCAGGAGGATTTTGTTGTTGGCTTTAAAAGCCAGTACCGCGGCTTCGATGGTTACATCGGGCCGTGATTCGTAAATAATCATGATGGTGCCGAAAGGGGCGGTCTTATTGGTCACTTCCAGCCCCTCCCCTACGGTTTTGGAACTGATCACTTTATGTACGGGATCTTCCTGTTCCAGTACTTCCCGTACAGAACGGATCATCCCGTCTATCTTATGCCCATCCACGATCAGCCTGTCGTACATGGCACGGTCTTCCTTGTTGAAGGCCTGCAAATCCTTGCGGTTGGCTTCCAGCAAAACTTCGCGCCTGTCATCCAGGATGCGGATCATAGACCGCAGCACGTTATTCTTTGTTTCTGTCGTTAAGAGTTTCATAGTTTTTTTAATCTGTTATATGGTGATTTTTGTCCCCACGTTTTTGCCGTCTACAATATCCAAAATGGTGCGCGGGTTTTTCCCGTTGGCGATATAGGTAGGGATGTTCTTTGACGCGGCCCGTTGGGCAAAATCGAGTTTGGACCCCATCCCCCCACGGCCTTCGGCCTCACCTTTCCCGTTTTCTTTAATGTAGCGGTCTACATTTTCATCTACCGTTACGGTTTCTATCAGGCGGGTATCTTCATCGTCGGGATGTCCCGTATACAAGCCATCGGTATCGGTTAGCAGGATCAGTTTATCTACATTCAGCAATTCGGCTACCAGGCTGGCCAGTTCATCGTTGTCTGAGAACATGGACATGGTTACTGAAACCGCGTCGTCTTCATTCGCTATGGGGATCACTCCCTCAGAGAGCAGCCCCTCGTAACAATTGATCATGTTCTCCCGGTGGATGCCTGGGTTAAAATCCCTTTTGGTGGGCAGTACCTGGGCACACTTCATCCCGAAGTCGTGGAAGATATTGTAATACAGCCGCATCATCCGCGGTTGCCCGATGGCCGAGTACACCTGGCGCCGCTGGGTTTTATTCTTGATTTTTGATTTCCCAAGCACTTCCCTTCCCGCGATTACGGATCCGGAAGACACCAGGATGGTGATGATATCACGCTCATACAGGGCCGCGATCTGAGATACCAGGCTGCGCAATACAGGCCGTACAATACGGTTGTCCCGGTTGGTCATCACATTGGTCCCTACCTTTACTACTATTTTCTGTTTGTACATCATGCGTGTGCTTCTCCCAGTTCAACGGCTCTGTTAAAGGCCGCGAAAGCGGCTTCCTTGATCAGTTCATTCAGGTTGTTGTCGTCCATGGAGTCCAGGGCGGCCCTGGTGGTCCCTCCTTTAGAGGCTACCTTATCCATCCAACGGTCCGGGGTAAGGTCAGACTGGTTAAAGAGCTCTATGGCCCCGGCAAAGGTCTGGCTTACCAACACCTTGGAATCATTGGCCGAAAACCCCATCTGCAAGGCAGCTTCCATCATACTCTGCATGAAATAGAAGACATAGGCCGGGCCACTCCCCGAAATCCCCGTCGATGCGTCTATATACTTTTCTTTGCTTACCAGGATGGATTTCCCAGTGGTATTGAGCAGGTCCTCAATGGTGAGGCGCTCTATCCTGGAAACTTCCGGAGAGGCGATATAGGAAGTAAGGCCTTTGCCTACCTGTGCCGGTAAATTGGGCATGGCCCTCACGACCTTCTGCAAGCCGGTCGCATTCTTGATAAATTCGATGGTGACCCCTGCCATGATAGAGATGATGACCTGCCCCTGGCTCGTGAGCCCGGCCATATCCTTGAACAAGCCCTTGCTGTGGTGGGGCTTTACCGCCACAAAAATGAGGTCGGCCCCCGGTACGCAGTCCTCCAGCTTGTCAAAGACGTCAAAGTAGGAAATCTTGTTGAGTCGTTCCTGTTTTTCCTCAGAACTGTCGAGGATCATGATGTTGCGCTTTTTCAGCGATTTGGATTTGGACATGGCCTGCGCATAGGTCAACCCCATGTTGCCGGCTCCAATAACCAGTATTTTCATTCTGTTTGTTTTAGTTAATACCAGCTAGTAGTATAACAAATTCAATGACTTTACAAAATCCTGTGCGAGAAATCCCAAAATTGTAACAATTCCTAAACATTCTCTGCAATATGGGTTCGGATATGTTAAAATATTCTTAAAGAAAAGACGGTGTGCCACCATGGCAACGGGATCTTTTTCCAGCTTGCCGCCAAGCTCGGGGATAAACCTTATTTTTGCGGGGAACTTATTGACGCATGCTGCACCTTTTTAGTAAAAAACAATTCCTGGTAGACTATCTGGAGAATTTTGTGGATGTTCACAACCACATCCTGCCGGGTATTGATGACGGGGCCAAATCCGCGGAGGATTCCCTGGACCTGATCCGTGGTTTCGGGGAGTTGGGGGTGACAAATTTTGTGGCCACCCCGCACATCATGCATAACTATTATCCCAACACCCCTGAAACAATTGGCAGGGCCCTGGATACGTTGAAGAGTTCCCTTTTGGAAGCGGGTTTGACCGATGTTACCGTTGATGCGGCGGCAGAGCACATGATCGATGATAATTTTGAAGCCATCCTGGAGCGGGGGACGGTGATGCCCCTGCGCAAGAACTATATCCTGGCGGAAATGTCGTTCCTGCAGGCCCCTATAAATTTTGACCAGGCCATCGTACAAATTGCGAGCAAGCGCTTCTACCCCATACTCGCGCATCCTGAGCGCTATAAGTTTTTGCACCAACGGCCGCAACGCTATGCACGATTCCGGGAACAGGGTATTTTAATGCAGTTGAACCTGCTGTCGTTGGCAAAGTATTATGACAAGTCCATACAGAAAATGGCCTTAAAGCTGCTCAATGAAGGGATGATAGATTTTGTGGCTTCCGACGCCCACCGTATGCAACACCTGAATGTCCTGAAGGAGACGACTATCTCTAATAAGGTTGCCAAGCAGCTGGTCCCCGTCATCGACAATACGATTCAGGCATTCTACTGATTCGGGCTTTGGGTGCCGTCAGTTAAATCTCCACCACTTCCTGGAATGCCTTCCATAGCCATAGCCATAGCCCCCACCGTATCCCAGGTTGGCGTCCTTAACATCGTTTACGATAAATGAAAGGCCCTTAAGCTTGCCTTCTTTGCGAAGTTTTAGCGGAAAATCCAACACTTTCTTTTCGGTGACACCGGCACGGGTTACATATAGGATCTGGTCTGCGTGCTCACTGATCAGCAGCGTATCGGTGACCACCATGAGCGGCGCGGTATCGACAATGACATAATCGTATTTTTCGGACATCTCCCGGAACAACCCGCTCAGCCGTTCACTCATGATAAGTTCGGCGGGATTGGGAGGGATCTTCCCCGAATAAATGACATCAATCGTATTTTTATGGACCAGCATGGAACTGATGATATCCCTGGGTTCGAGTTTTTGGTCATACAGGAAGTCGGTGAGTCCGATGGTCCCTTTCTGTCCGGCGGTTACCCCTAATTTATCGACATTCTTTCCGGTAAAGAACGAATAGAGTTTGGGGTTCCTGATATCGGCCCCGATGAGTATTACCTTCTTATTGGTACTCGAGAGGATCATGGCCAGGTTGGAAGAGAGGAAGGTCTTTCCTTCGCCCGGGACACTCGAGGTTACAAAGATGACATTCCCTTTGGTCCCGCCCGAACGCTTGGTCTTGATAAGGTAATCCAGGTTCGTCCTAAGTATCCGAAGCGATTCGGCCAGGACAGAGCGGTCATCCTTTACGATAAAGGTATTGTCCTTTTTAGAAAGTTTTGGCAGTTCTGCCAGGACGGGAACATTGGTCACCAGCCGTTCCAATTCAATTTTGTTGTGGATTTTGTTATCCAAAATGCTGTGCACGTAAATCACAGAGAATGGCACTATCAGCCCCAGGACAAAGGAGGTAAAGAAAATCACCGGAATATTGGGGCTCACCGGGTCTTTTGTGCTGTACGCGGAATCTATGGTCTTGGATTTGGGCTTGGCGGAAGCATAGGCAATCTGTGATTCTTCCCGTTTCTGCAAAAGATAGAGGTACAGGGCTTCTGTGGTTTGCTGTTGCCGTGTAATATCCCTCAATGCCCTCTCGTTTTGCGGCACGGAGTATATGCGCGAATTAATCCGTGATTGCTGGCTGCTGAGGTTATTTACAGTTAGGGCGAGGTTATTGGTAACACTGTTCAGGCTCGTTTCCATGCTCCTTTTCAGGCTAGCCAATTGCTGGTCCAGGTTGACGATAATCGGGTTTTTCTCATTAGAGCTTTTAAGCAGCCGCTTCCTTTCGAGGACGAGCTCATTGTAGCGGGCCGTTGTATTGGCGATGGAGGCATCGGAGAGCCCGATATTGGAAGGGAGCACCTCGAACCCTTCCTGGGATTCCACGATGTCCTTCATCGAAGACGCGATATCCAATTGTACGGAAGCGTTCTCCAGGTCCTGCCGGTTGGCTGCCCCGATATTTAAATTGATGTTGGCCTCAGAGGCAATGTCCGTGATCCCCCGGCCCGTCTTGAACTCCTGGGCGCTTTCATCTACTGATGAAAGGCTGGACGCAATTTTCCCAATCCGGTCATTGATAAAATCGGAGGTACGGTCCGCAATGATCTTTTTATCCAGGACCACATTCTCATTGTATGTTTCTATTAAGGAATTGATGAGGTCCATACCCTTTTGGGGCACCGCGACATTCATCCTGATGTTCACGATATTGGTATTGTCACCCGCAGGGGCGATGGAAATGACCTCCTGGTATATCTCCGCCAGGGTTGCCACCGGCGTGATCGTCACTTTGTAGTTTTGGCCTAAATATTTTTTAAAATTCTCCAGGTTGGGGGTAATCACGATATCGCCAATAGGGGTGGCAATGTTTTTGCCAAAGGAGTAGACCTGCAACGGACTGTCTTTGGACTCCCCAAAGCCGATGGTCGTTTCTGTTGATAATTCGATGAAAAACTCATAACTGGTATTGAAAAGGACCGAGTCCGGGGCAAAGTAGTTGATGTTGAAGGGCCGGTTGTGGTATAATTCTGAATTCTTGATATTCCCCAACGCCAGAATCTTGGTGTGCAACCCCAGGTCTTTGATACTCTCTATGAGGTTGGACCTGGACCTGATGAGTTCGATTTCATCCTCGATTTTGTTGGTGCCGCCGCCAGCCAAACCAAGGTCGCCCAGCACATTCAGCCCAGAGGCGTCACCGGCAACGTCCAGAAACTGGATTTTGGCCCTTACTTCGTATTCTTCCGTGGCGTAACGGATGTATAAAAAGGCACATATCAACGCGACCAGCACGCATAAGACAAACCATTTCCACTGCTTTGTATAAGTCCTTATGAAGGCCCTTAAATCAGTACTGGCATTACTCGTATTGCTAATGGGGTTTGAGTTCATTTATCGTAAAAATATTAATTCTTCCCGGGAATGTGCTGGGTTAACCCTTTTACAGGCATTCAACCGGGATATGTGGAACGCACAGGGCATTGCCCACATCAACCGGTCAGGGTGTTTGCTAAAGCGTTCGTTTCCCACGATACTTTAGAAACCTGTACGTATGATAACCAAAAATCCGGAAAATATTGTATAAAGAGTACAAAGGTAACCTATAATCTTGTTAACAGGAGTACGCCGGTGGTAACCAGGAGGGAAATTACCTGGAACGTCAGGTTAACGTTGGCCCCCAGGGATGTTTCTTTGATACCCGCCCTGTTGGGTTCCACGTAGACCACATCGTTCTGTGTCAGATAATACACCGGTGATTTTGTCATGTTTTTGGAGGTGAGATCAATCCTGGAATACACCTTATTCCCATTAAAATCGCGAATGACCAGGACATTGGTCCGCTCGCCCCGCAAGGAGATGTCCCCTGCCAGGCCAAGGGCCTCGAGAATAGTGATTTGTTCCCCGTTGACCGGATAGGTACCGGGCCGGGTTACCGACCCCAATACGGTCACCGTGAAGTTCCGCAGCCGAATATTGATGATCGGATCCTTCAGATACTCAGACAGGCGATTGCGCAACTCTTCCCTCAGATCATCGGGTGAAAGCCCCTGTACCTGTAATTTGCCAATTACCGGAAAGTCGATCATACCGTCCTGGTCTACCAGGTAGTCTACCTGTTCCGGCCTGAATCCGCCTTCGGAAGACCCCCTGAATAAATTAAAAGGCGCACTTGCCTCCGGGTCCAGGGACGAGACATAGATGGAAATCAAATCATCCACTTTGAATTTGTTGACGAATTGATTTTTGTCTATCAGGGTTTCATAGTTGCCGGTATCCTGCAAATACACTACATCTTTTCGGGTTGCACAGGAAGTAAGTACGGCAAAGGCCAGGAGGGCCCATAAAAAGGATGGCTTGGTTTTTAGGCGCATGATTAGTTTTTTACAAGTATACTGAATATTACGATTGGATGACATTCGTAGACGTACTGCTTTCTTTGCTTTCTGCACCTTTCGCATTTTGATCTTTCTGATCCAGATTACAATACTCGGAATTCTGTGAAATATATTCGGGAACGATCTCCTTCATTAACTTGACGGTATTGCCGTTAAAAAACATGTTGGACAGGCAAAGTTCTTCGATCTTCGAACGAACTTCTATATAATTCAGGTCCCTTGTCTTGGCGATCATTATTTTTTTATGGTAGGTAGGCAACGTACTCTCGCCGGTTGCCAACAACTCCTCATAGAGTTTTTCACCGGGCCGCAATCCCGTAATCTTGATGTCGATGTCTTCCGGATAGCGCAAGCCGGATAGTTTTATCATATTTTTGGCCAGGTCGAATATTTTAACCGATTGGCCCATATCAAACACAAATATTTCGCCCCCGCGTCCCATGGCAGCAGCTTCGAGCACCAGCTGGGATGCCTCCGGGATGGTCATAAAATAGCGTGTTATCTCGGGGTGGGTAACGGTAATAGGTCCGCCTTTTTCTATTTGCCTTTTAAATAGCGGGATAACCGATCCGTTAGACCCCAGCACGTTCCCAAAACGTGTGGTGATAAAACGGGTTTTGTTTTCCTGTTGCATGCAACTGATGTACATCTCGGCGATGCGCTTTGTGGCCCCCATGATGTTCGTGGGGTTCACCGCCTTATCCGTAGAGACAAAGACAAACTTGTCCACGTGGTGGTTCAGGGCGAGGTCTACCAACATTTTGGTCCCTGCCACATTGATCTTGACCGCTTCGTAGGAATTCGATTCCATGAGCGGTACGTGCTTGTATGCGGCGGCGTGAAAAATCATGGTGGGTTTGTACTCCTGGAAAAAGGTGTTCATACGGTTCTTATCCCTGATATCGGCCACGATGGGGATAAAGTTGTGGAAACCAGCCTGTTTTAATTCCTGTTGCAGGTCATAAAGCGCAGATTCTGCCTGGTCTATCACGATCAAAGACCTGTACTCGTATTTGGCAATCTGCCGGACGATCTCACTCCCGATGGAACCGGCGCCCCCGGTAACCATAATCACCTGCCCACGCAATTCCTTGACCACGCTGGAATTCTTGATGTTGATGGGGGTCCTGTTCAATATATCCTCAATTTGGACCTGTTTGATCTGGGAAACCCGTAACTCCCCGTTGATCCAATCCTCCACGGGAGGCACGATTTTAACCTGTACGGGGTAATCTACCAAACCCTCGACCAGTTCACGCAATTGGGACTGTGGGATGTTGTTGATGGATACGATGATCTCGGTGATATCCAGTTTTTTGATGAGGAAGGCAGACAGCGTTTCCTTGTTGTATACCGGAACGCCGTTGATACGTTTTCCCGCCTTGTTATTGTCGTCATCGATATAGCCTACCACCCGCGCGTAAGACCCTGAATGGGCCGAAATGGCGTTATAGGTAAGGATCCCGGCTTCACCCGCCCCGTAGATTAGTACATTTTTGGTGACGTTGAATTTCTTGACCAGGTTGTAATAGAGCGATTTAAAGATATACCGGGAGGCCGTGAGCGCGATGAACGCAATAAGGCTGTGGATGATAATGATAGACAATGGAATGGTAAACTCAGTGAACAACCCTGCCTGCCGGTTCATAATCACCATAAAGATCGTGATGATGCTAAAAAGGCAAATGGCGTTGAAGATATTGTATACGTCCCGAACGCCGGTATGGCGCACCACCCCTTTATAGGAACCGGTAACCAAAAACGAAATCAACGCCAATCCGGCGACCAGGGGGAGTTGTTGCCAGAGACGGCTTGTTTCAAAATCAAAAGTAAGGTTAAACCGGATAATGTAAGAGATCACGAAGGCAATGCAGACCACCGCTATATCTATGACCAAGACCAACCATTTAGAGGCGTATCGGTGTGCGTTATTAACTACGTAGTTTTTTATCATGATCGGGTATTTAAGATTAGGGTCACAATACGCTCCAGGTCTTCTTCGACAAGGTTCGATCCGCTCGGAAGACAAAGTCCGCGATCAAACAATGCCTCGGAAGTGCCATCGGTGTAAGACGCTGCCTCACTGAAAACCGGCTGGAGATGCATGGGCTTCCACAAGGGCCTGGATTCTATATTCTCCTTCATTAGAGCCAACCGGATTTCCTCCCTTGCCTCAAACGACGGGGTTAAGACACAGCTGAGCCATCGATTGGAGAAAGATCCTTCCGGTTCGTCCAGGAATTCATAGCCGCGAAGGTGCCCCAGATGGCGCTTGTAGAAGTCGTAATTGGCACGTCTGGCAACGACCCTTTCATCCAGCACCTCCATTTGGCCGCGTCCTATGCCAGCCAGCACATTGCTCATTCTATAGTTATAACCCACTGCCGAATGCTGATAGTGGGGTGCCTCATCCCGGGCCTGCGTAGCCAGGAAGACCGCATCTTTTTTCAAGGCCTCCTTCCTGGCGATCAAAGCGCCACCTCCGGAGGTCGTAATAATTTTATTGCCATTGAAGGAGAGTATCCCGATATCGCCAAAGCCTCCGCATTTCACTCCTTTGTACGAGCTACCCAACGCCTCGGCACTATCCTCCAGGATGGGTATCCCGTAGGTGTCTGCCACTTGGCGTACCTCCGCAATCTTATAGGGCATTCCGTACAGGTGGACGGCGACGATGGCCCTGGGCCTTTTGCCCAGCGCGATCCGTTCCTTGATTGCCTGTTCCAATAAAATGGGGGATAAGTTCCAGGTGTCGGCTTCGCTATCCACAAACACGGGGGTGGCCCCCAAATAGCAGATAGGATTTGCCGAAGCGGAGAAGGTAAAACTTTGGCAGATGACCTCATCGCCAGCGGAAACGCCCAACAACTGAAGCCCCAAGTGGATGGCAGCAGTACCCGAACTCAGGGCGGCCACATGCAGCCCCTCCCCCAGGTAATCGCCTATGGCTTTTTCAAACAGGTCGACGTTGGGGCCCAGGGGGGCCACCCAATTGGTGTCAAATGCCTCTTTTACATACTTTTCCTCGTGGTAACCCATGTGTGGTGAGGAAAGCCATATTTTTTTGGTGGTGGCTATCAAGTGGTCGGGTATTTAGTATTTATCGTTTTGTACAAGGCTGTTAAGCGTCATTTTGCCTTGTTAAAGTTCGGTTACTCCTTTGGTAGCAGTAAAGTCGAATAGTTTCCGGGGGGTGTACTCTAAATATACAACAAATTCATCAGAACTACCTTGGTTGAAACGACCTTTAAACCAGCAATGGTGAGGTGTAAATGTACGCATCCGGGGGGGGGTCTTAAAAATTCATTAAAATATTTCGATTAACCGACCGGATTAATCGGTTAATATACCCTGGCCGTCAAAACCGGGGAGGTATTAAGGGGATGAGACCCAGGTGTTCCTGCCAGATTTTGCCGATGTCCGTAAAATCATGGTGTTTGTCTAAAAGTTCCCCGCTTATGAAAAGGGTTTATTTCATATTGTCTACTTTTGCCGGCGATGATTGTTGCGGGGAAGGCAGCCCTGTAATGACATTTCAAATATTTTTTCGAACATGAAGATTCTGGTTACCGGAATTGCCGGTTTTATAGGATTCCATGTGGCCCGCAATCTCCTTGCTAAAGGTCATGAGGTTTTAGGTCTCGATAGCATCAACGACTATTATGATCCCGGGCTGAAATTTGCGCGCTTGCAACAACTGGGGATCGATACGAAAGCCGCTTCAGATTTTGGGCGATTCTGCGTATCGGACACCCATGGCCCCCGGATGACTTTTGTGAGAATGCGACTGGAAGACCATGAAGCACTGCTACAACTTTTCAAGGAAGCGGCCCCGGAGGTGGTTTGCCACCTGGCGGCACAAGCCGGGGTGCGCTATAGCATTGAACAACCCCGGGCGTATATTGACAGCAACATCACCGGGTTCTTTAACATCCTGGAAGGCTGCAGGCACACAGGCGTCGGGCATCTGGTGTATGCCAGCAGTTCGAGCGTGTACGGGTCTAATAAAAAAATCCCCTTTGAAACTTCTGACCCCGTAGACCATCCCGTGAGCCTTTACGCCGCCACCAAGAAGAGCAATGAATTAATGGCGCATACCTACAGCCACCTCTTTCGTTTCCCTACGACCGGCCTGCGTTTTTTTACGGTATACGGCCCCTGGGGTAGACCCGATATGGCATTATACCTGTTTACCGATGCTATTGTGAAAGACCGGCCCATCAACCTCTTCAACCATGGCAACATGGAGCGCGATTTCACCTATATAGACGATATCACCACCGGGGTCATCAAGGTGATCGAAGGGGACACCACCAAGCGACGGGAGGCCAACGCCCTATATAAGGTCTATAACATCGGCAACAACAAAAGTGTAAAGCTGATGGATTTTGTATCCGAAATCGAGAAAAACCTGCATAAAACAGCCAAGAAAAAAATGCTTCCCATGCAGGCAGGTGACGTGGAACGAACCTGGGCCAACGTAGACGATTTGATCGAGGACTACGGATATTCTCCCAACACCTCCATCGAAAAGGGCATAAAGTCTTTTATCGAATGGTATTTGGGATATTCCGCCCGATCGCAGGGTTGACATGGATCACTGAAGAAAATACAGCAGGGATTGCTCCTGCAACCATTTAAATAACCATTGTGCCCGTGGCAAACGGGTTGAAACAAATAAAAAACACGAATGAAAAAAGTATCAAAAATCTGCTGTATAGGAGCAGGGTACGTAGGAGGGCCAACCATGTCTGTTATCGCGAGCCAATGCCCCGAAATCCAGGTGACCGTGGTCGACATCAACCCAGACCGTATCAACCGCTGGAACGATCCCGACCTGAACAAACTGCCCATATATGAGCCCGGCCTGAAAGAAGTTGTGGAAAAGACCCGGGGGAAAAACCTTTTTTTCTCCACCGAAGTAGATAAGGCAATAGACGAGGCAGAGATGATCTTTATCTCTGTAAACACCCCGACCAAAACCTACGGTAAAGGCAAAGGGCAGGCGGCAGACCTGAAATATATCGAACTTTGCGCCCGCAATATCGCGCGGGTCGCCAAGGATGATAAAATCGTGGTGGAAAAATCGACCCTCCCCGTCAGGACCGCCGAAGCCATTAAGAGTATCCTCCAAAATACCGGGAACCAGGTCAATTTTGAAATTCTTTCCAATCCTGAATTTTTGGCCGAAGGGACCGCTATAGAGGACCTTATGAATGCAGACAGGGTGCTTATCGGTGGGGATGATACCCCCTCGGGGAGGGCTGCCAAAGATGCCCTTTCAGCCATCTACGAGCACTGGTTGCCCAAAGAAAGGATCTTACAAACCAACGTGTGGTCGTCCGAGCTATCCAAGTTGGTCGCCAATGCCTTCCTGGCCCAACGGGTGTCTTCCATCAATTCCATCTCCGCCCTTTGCGAAAAAACCGATGCCAATATCCAGGAAGTGTCCAAAGCCATTGGCCTGGACAGTAGGATTGGCCCAAAATTCCTGAATGCCTCCGTAGGCTTTGGCGGTTCCTGTTTTCAAAAAGACATCCTTAACCTGGTGTATATCGCCAGGACGTTTGGCCTGCCCGAAGTGGCCGATTACTGGGAGCAGGTGATCCTTATGAACGACTACCAAAAAAACCGTTTCGCGGCGAATATCGTCACAAGGCTCTACAATACCGTATCCGGGAAAAAGATCGTGATCTACGGGTGGGCTTTTAAAAAGGACACTAACGATACCAGGGAATCAGCGGCGATCTATGTAGCCGATGCCCTCCTTGATGAAAAGGCGGAAATTGTGGTGTACGACCCCAAAGTACCCGAAAGCAAGGTGTATGATGACCTCGACTACCTAAATAGCCGAACTCCCGAAGAGAACCGGGCCTTGCTAAAAGTAGTGAAGGACCCTGTGGCGGCCACCAAAGACGCCCATGCCGTCGCCATTCTCACCGAATGGGACGAGTTTAAAACCTACGATTGGAAAAAGATCTACTCCAATATGCTGAAACCGGCTTTTGTGTTTGACGGCAGACGTCTTTTGGATAAAGACTTTATGGAATCTATCGGTTTTAATTACTACAAGATCGGGCAATCGTAATCGGACGGACTTTAGCGCATCGTATAGATAGCACCCGTTAACATCTTTCCCGAGAAACGCGGCAGCTATGCTTTACCCATGCTGCCGCTAAAGGCATCCCGCAGGCCGGAGTTACAGACTGGGGCCGTTGGCACGCACCTCGGGTTTGGATGTACTTGTTTTCATCCCCATTCTCCGAGCCGGTGCTTTTTAAATACACCCCGGGG
>MRWG01001034.1_pt1 | contig 20822 bp, 21 predicted proteins | sample 1013341 | NCBI WGS metagenome assembly MRWG01 (sample SAMN06117577, study PRJNA244670) | biofilm metagenome | biome: Water; feature: Cathode Biofilm; material: Biofilm; isolation source: microbial consortium enriched at the cathode of a solar microbial fuel cell | place: USA: District of Columbia ... | reverse complement strand
ATGAAGCGGCACTGCTCGACTTCGGAGAGAACCACGACCCCGGCGGACAACAGAACCATGCCCTTGACATAACCGCGATCAGAGAACCGGGTTCAGGAAATCCCGCGAGATTTTCTTGGACTTATCGAGGCCGGTCTCGAAGATGGTGATATCGGCTTCGGGCAGCGACATGACCTGCATGTTATAGGCTACATATTCGCTGGCGGTGATGCAGCTTCCGAACGGGCAGGGTACCTCGTCAAAGGCGGCGTGGGCCAGCTCATGGACGATGATACTCCGAAAGAATGCCTCGGGTGACACGTGAGAGAGGCTGCTGTCGGAGAGGCGCATTGACTGCATGACTTCGGGCATGGGGATTTCAATTTTATCCTCGCCGCAATAATAAAGGCCCAGACATTTTTCGGGCATCTCGGTCACGACTTCGATGCGTACTCGTCGCGTCTCGGAGATGGGCACGTTACAGGCAGCCAGCTTCTCTGCCGACTCGCGCGCGAAGGCACATACCTTTTGTGCCAGGGCGTCGTCATCGCTCAGAACCTCGAAGCGTGGATCGGGACATTCCAAAGGCTCCGCTCCTGCCGGGGTACCGGCTAGCAGTGTCGCGATCACGATCCATCCAAGCCATCCCGGCATCTGCACCTCCCGCGCGCCTCGGCTGATAGTGGCCCGGACCGCGCGCTGGTGGCAAGCATATCAACTGGCACAGGCGAGGCGTGCCCTACGTCCCGTGTCGTGTATCTGAGAGAGAGCGCGAGGCGAACACTCCTCGTTATTCTTGATCCTGTGGTGGCCAGTGGCCCTCGTAGCCGAGGACATTGAGGCATTGAAGCAGCCCGCTGTCATCGCGCCCTGGGCCGCGCGTCTCAGCCCTGCTTGGCGGCGCGCTTGCGCTCGTGCGGATCGAGGTGGCGCTTGCGCAGGCGGATCGCGTTCGGCGTTACCTCCACCAACTCGTCATCATTGATATAGGCGATCGCCTCTTCCAGGCTGAGGGTGATCGGCGTGGTCAGGCGCACCGCCTCGTCGGTGCCGGAGGCCCGCACGTTGGTCAGCTTCTTGCCCTTGAGCGGATTGACCTCGAGATCATTTTCACGGCTGTGCTCGCCGATGATCATTCCCTCGTACACCTTGGCCTGCGCGCCGATGAACATGCGCCCGCGTTCCTCGAGATTCCATAGCGCGTAGGCCACCGCCTCGCCCGATTCCATAGAGATGAGCACGCCCGCGCGCCGCCCGGGAATCGGCCCGCGATGCGGCACCCAGCCGTGAAAGACGCGGTTGAGCACGCCGGTACCGCGGGTGTCGGTCAGAAACTCGCCGTGATAACCAATCAGCCCGCGCGACGGCACATGCGCCACGATCCGCGTTTTGCCCGCGCCGGAGGGCTTCATCTCGGCCAGTTCGCCCTTGCGCGGGCCGGTGATCTTCTCGATCACCGCGCCGGTGAATTCGTCGTCTACGTCGATGGTGACTTCCTCGACCGGCTCCAGCCGCTCGCCGTTCTCGCCCTCGCGCATCAGCACCTGCGGGCGCGTGATCGAAAGCTCGAACCCTTCGCGGCGCATATTTTCGATCAGCACGCCCATCTGCAATTCGCCGCGGCCCGCCACGTCGAAAGCTTCGCCGCCGGGGGTGTCGCTGACCTTGATGGCGACGTTCGACTCGGCCTCTTTCATCAGGCGTTCGCGGATCACGCGGCTCTGCACCTTCTTGCCGTCGCGACCGGCGAGCGGGCTGTCATTGATGCCGAAAGTGACCGAGATGGTGGGCGGGTCAATAGGCTGGGCCGCGATCGGCGTATCGACGGCAAGCGCACAGATCGTATCGGCCACGGTGGCCTTGGACATGCCGGCGATGGTGACGATGTCGCCGGCGTTTGCCTCGTCGATATCCTGGCTGGCGAGGCCGCGGAATGCCTGAATGCGGCTCACGCGGAACTGTTCGATTTTCTGGCCGATGCGGCTGAGGGCCTGAACGGTCTGGCCTACCTTTAGCCGTCCCGATTCGACGCGACCGGTGAGGATACGCCCGACGAAAGGATCGGCCCCAAGCGTGGTGGCGAGCATGCGGAAATCATCGTTCGCCTGGGCGAGTTGCTTTGGCGCGGGAACGTGGTTGACGATCAGATCGAACAGTGCCGAGAGATCGCGGCGCGGCCCGTCGAGCGCGTGATCCGCCCAGCCGTTGAGCCCCGAGGCGTACATATGCGGAAAATCGAGCTGATCGTCGTTGGCGTCGAGGCTGGCGAAGAGGTCGAATACCTCGTTGAGTACGCGGTCGGGCTCGGCGGCGGGCTTGTCGGCCTTGTTGAGCACCACGATCGGGCGCAGCCCGAGCCGCAGCGCCTTGGAGGTTACGAACTTGGTCTGTGGCATCGGCCCTTCGGCGGCATCTACGAGCAGCACGACTCCATCGACCATGCTCAGGATGCGTTCGACCTCGCCACCGAAATCGGCGTGTCCGGGGGTGTCGACGATGTTGATGCGGGTACCTTTCCAGACCACCGAGGTGGGCTTGGCGAAGATGGTGATGCCGCGCTCGCGTTCGAGGTCGTTGCTGTCCATCGCGCGCTCGTCCACGGCCTGCCCGGCGCGAAAGGCACCGGACTGTTTGAGCAACTCGTCCACGAGCGTGGTCTTGCCGTGGTCGACATGGGCGATGATGGCGATATTACGCAAATCCATTGGGCGTTGTCCTGATCCTGTTCCGCATGCGCCTTAGACGCCGCGACGCAGAATGACCAGAGGCAAAGCGGCGCGGATGCGCGCGGGATCAGAACGGGATCTCGTCATCCATGTCGCCGGACGGGCGCCCGGCCGGGGCACCGCCACCGTAATCGCCGCTTCCCTGGCCCTGGTCCTGGTCACGGTCGCTCCCATAGCCACCGCCTCCGCCGCCGCTGTCGCCGCGGCCGTCCAGCATCGTCAGTTCGCTGCGGTAGGGCCGCAGCACCACCTCGGTGCTGTAACGGTCTTGCCCGGACTGGTCCTGCCATTTGCGGGTTTCCAACTGGCCCTCGATATAGACCTTGGAGCCCTTGCGCAGGTATTGCTCGGCCACGCGTGCCAGCGGCTCGGAAAAGATCGCGACCGAATGCCATTCGGTCTTTTCGCGGCGCTCGCCGGTGTTGCGGTCCTTCCATGTCTCGGAGGTGGCGATGCGCAGGTTGCACACCTTGCCCCCGTTCTGGAAAGTGCGGGTCTCCGGGTCGCGGCCCAGGTTGCCGATAAGGATCACCTTGTTTACGGAGCCGGCCATCGCGCCCTCCTTGTTCTCGCTGTTGCGCCTTGTCCCCGGTTACACCACCGCAACAGCGTGAAGGAAAGGTTAAAATTCGCGTTCCGACGGCGATTCCCCGCGCTGGTGACAGCCCAATTCGAAAAAGGCTCGAAAATCCTGCGGAATTCTGTATTTTCTGCTCGGAGATGGATCGGGGGGATCAAAAGTGATGCGCTGGATTGGGGTGGCGCTGCTCGTCGTGCTGGCCGGGCCGCAGCAAGGTTTTGCGGAAACGCTCTCGACCAAGGGGCGGATCGACGTGTTCCAGTCGCAGGCGCGCGTCCTCGACCGGCGGGAGCGGCAAGAGCGCAAGAGCGCCATAAGGCTCGAGCGTCCGGGCTTTGTCACGCCGACGATGTGGGGCGATCTCTCGCCGTCGCCGCAGTTTCGCGGGGCCTATCGCGGCCCTTATCTTGACATGGCCAAGCAGGCGGCGCGCCGTTACGGCATCCCCGAGAGCCTGTTCCTGCGGCTGGTGCAGCAGGAATCGGGTTGGCGGGCTGACGCTGTGTCGCACAAGGGTGCGCTCGGGCTGGCGCAGCTCATGCCGCAGACGGCACGGTTGCTGGGTGTCAATCCCCGCGATCCGCGGCAGAATCTAGAGGGCGGTGCGCGTTACCTCGCCGCACAGCACCGCAAGTTCGGCTCGTGGCGGCTGGCGCTGGCGGCGTATAACGCAGGGCCGCAGGCGGTGGAGAAATACGGCGGCGTGCCCCCCTACAAGGAGACGCGCAATTACGTGCGGGTGATCCTCGGGAGCTGATCCACGCGCGGTCAGGCGGCGAAACCGATCCGGTACAAATGGATTTCGTGGGCTGGATGCTTGGCGGCATTCACGAGCCGCCCGTTGTGATGATTGTGCAGATCCCGCCAGTAGGGCTGGATGATGACCCCCTCCTCGCGCAGAATCGACTGAAGCCGTGCCATGACCTTGCGGCGTTCGTCGGCATCGAAGAGGGCATTGGCTTCGTCCAGCAAGGCATCAAACTCGGCATTGGCAAAGCCCGTCTCGTTCCACGCCGCGTTCGAGCGGTAGGCCAGGCCGAGCACCTGAACGGCGAGAGGGCGGTGATTCCACTGAGTGCCGGAAAACGGGTACTTGCGCCAGTTGGCCCAGAAGCTCGCCCCCGGTACGATGCGCCGCTCCACCCTGAGGCCGGCATCGCGAAGCTGCGCCGCGACCGCGTCACCGCTGTAGCGCTGCCATTCGTCATCGAGGGTGACCAGCTCGTGCTTGTAGCCCATGAGCCCCGCCTCGGTTACGAGGCGGCGCGCCTCCGCCGGGTCGTAGGGCACCGGACCGAGATCGGCATGCGCGGGCTGCAGCGGGCTCACGTGATCGTTGTTGGCGACCGTGCCGCGCCCTTCATGGCCGAGCTCGAGACAGATCGCATTATCCACTGCCAGTGCCAGCGCGCGGCGCACGCCCCGGCGGGCATAGGGGTTGGTGCCGACCATGCGCGCGTTCTGCGCACCGCGAAACACGATGGTGGCGGCGCTCTCGACGCGGGTCGCGGTCCAGCCGATGGCGTCCATCGCCGGGATGAAGGCACCGACGCTCTCGTAGAGCAGGTCGATCTCATCCGCCTCGGCGGCGGCGAGCCAGGTCGTCGGGTTGGTTCCGAGGTCGATGAATTCCACCCGATCAAGCCACGGTCCGCCGAACACCTCTGTTCCCCACCAGTTGTGATCGCGGTTGCGCTCGAGAACGCAGTGCTCGCCCACCCTCAGGCTGACCGGGCGAAACGGGCCTGTGCCGATGCCATGCGCAAAGGGATCGCCGCCGTCATAGCTTTGATGCACGATTGCCGAAGGGTAATCCGACATGCCGGCGATCAGCGTGATGTCGGGGCGGTCGAGCCGCAGGGTGACGGTGAGCGGATCGGTGATCTCGATCGCACCCTCGCGTACCTGCCCGGTGGCGAAGTCGATCAGCGCAGAGAACCGGCTGGCCATTGAATTGCCTGGCGCGGTGCTGTCGCACCAGCGTGCAATATTGTGCGCGACATCGGCGGCGGTGAACGCATCGCCATTGTTCCAGCGCACGCCGGGGCGCAGGTGCAGCACGTAGCGGGTGGCGTCGGCACTGACGTCCCAACCCTCGAGCAACATGCCGCGAAAGGTGCCGTCGCGGCGGTATTCCACCAGGTATTCCAGAAAACCGCGGACCTGGTTGCCCATCTCGCTCCAGTCGAAGCTGCGCGGATCCCCGAGCGGCTTCACATTCTGCTGGATGCGCAACGTGCCGCCCTGCGCGATGGCTGTTTCCGCGTGCGCCGAGCCCGGCAATCCGGCGAGCGACAGCGCCGCGCCTGCCCCCAGCCCGAGCGCGGTGGCATGGCCGAGAAATGCGCGTCGTCCCATCCGGCCCGCGCATAGATCGTCGCACAGCGTGGCGAGACCGGGGTGATGGGGCGGGACAGGGCGCGGCATGGCAGGATTCTCTCGCTTGGGACCGCTTCCATTAGAGCCCGGCGTGCCCGCGCACGCAACCCGGATGGGTCGTCAGATAACCTGCCGGGCCGCAGTGGCGATGGGAGAGGCGACGCGCGCGCGGGCGGCGCTGCGCAGGTCCGAGGGCGTCCGGCCGGTGTGGTGCAGGATGAAGCGCGAGAAGTAGGCAGCGCTGCCGAAGCCAAGTTCGGCGGCGATCTGCGCCATCGGGCGATCGCTTGCCTCGATCAGGTCGCGTGCGGCATGCAGGCTGCGTTCGGTCAGCAACTCGGCGGCGCTCAGCCCCGAGAGGCGCCGGCAGACGCGCGTCAGGTGCGTCGGCGTCACGCCCAGCGTGCGGGCGTGGTCGGCCATGCTGCGGGTGCTGGCGTGGTGGCGCTCGATCAGCGCGGCGTAGGCCCGCACCAGTCGTTCGGCGGCACCGGAGGCGGGCTCTTCGGGTTGCGAGAGCATGGCGCGGCGCAGCCAGACGCTCATCAGGGCCGCCTGCGCGTCCACCACCTCTTCCGAGAACGGGCGCGCGTCGTTCTGCTCGCGCTGCATCCCCTCGAAGATAGCTGTCAGCTCGTTTTGGCCCATGACGTCCCGGATTCGCATGTGCAGTGGCCGGTCGGGCATAGGCGCCGTGGCCTGCGCAGGCATCTCGCAGACGAGGCCAAAGCCGGTCTTGCCCGGATCGAGCGAGAACATCGTGCGAGCGGGCAGTACCAGCGCGTTGTGAACGCCTATGCCCCGGCGCACGCCCTCGACCACGGCTATGCCCTGTCCGCGTGTCATCCAGACAAGGGCGTGGCAGGGGCAGGAATGCTGCAGGGTGAGCCGCCATTCGGCCCCGTGCATCCACTGCACGAGCGTCATCACCGTTGCATGATCCATGCGCGCCTCCTTGATCGGAAAGATCGCCTTTGGACTACTGATGTCATGGATCAGACCAGATGTCAGGGATGAAATGCCTGCTTCTGGAAAACCTCAGCGCTGCCGCCGAGCCATGAAGGCGAGCCGCTCGAACAGGTGCACGTCCTGTTCGTTTTTCAGTAGTGCACCGTGCAGTTTGGGCAGCGCGTCAGCCCCGTCGCGCCGCAGATCCTCGGGCGAGAGATCTTCGGCGAGAATCAGCTTAAGCCAGTCGAGCACTTCGGAGGTGGAGGGCTTCTTCTTGAGCCCCGGCGTGTCGCGAATCTCGTAAAACTGCGTGAGCGCGGTGGCCAGCAGGGCCTCCTTGAGGCCGGGATGGTGCACCTCGACGATTCGCCTGAGCGTGTCGGCCTCGGGGAACCGGATGTAGTGGAAGAAACAGCGCCGCAGAAAGGCGTCGGGTAATTCCTTCTCGTTGTTGGAGGTGATGATGATGACCGGGCGGTGACGGGCGCGCACCGTCTCGCCGGTTTCGTAGACGTGAAATTCCATCCGGTCGAGTTCCTGCAACAGGTCGTTGGGAAACTCGATATCGGCCTTGTCGATCTCGTCGATGAGCAGCACCACGCGCTCGTCGGAGGCAAATGCCTCCCACAGCTTGCCGCGGCGGATGTAGTTGGACACATCGTGCACGCGTTCGTCGCCAAGCTGGCTGTCGCGGAGGCGGCTGACGGCATCGTACTCATAGAGCCCCTGCGCCGCGCGGGTGGTGGATTTGACATGCCATTCGATGAGTCGCATCCCCATTGCCTGTGCCACTTGGCGCGCCAGTTCGGTCTTGCCGGTGCCCGGCTCTCCCTTGACCAGGAGGGGGCGTTCGAGCGTGACGGCGGCATTGACCGCCACGGTCAGGTCGCCGGTGGCGACATAGGCATCGGTTCCTTCGAATTTCATCGGTCGGACGGCCCCTTCGTGCGCGGAAATGGAAACAATGTCGGGAACCTAGACGCTTCGCCCGGCCACATCAATGGCGCGTGATTGGCTAGTGACATTCCCCGGCGCCGCGTGTAGATGAGCGCTCGAAGGCACCGACTGTCTGAGGAGTTCATGATGCCGGACACTGGCCTTGACGAGGGGATCGAGATGAAAGCCGAAGTGTTCTTGCCAGAGGATTACACGCCCGCAGAAAACGAGCCGTTCATGAATGAGCTGCAGTTGGAGTATTTCCGCCGCAAGCTGGTGCGCTGGCGGCTGGAATTGCTCGAAGGCAGCCGCGAGGCAATCGAATCCCTGCAGGACGGGACAAGAGCAATTCCCGACGTGGCCGACCGCGCCAGCGAAGAAACCGACCGCGCGCTGGAACTGCGCACCCGCGATCGCCAGCGCAAGCTGGTAGCCAAGATCGACGCCGCGCTCCGCCGCATCGAAGACGGGGAATACGGATATTGCGAGGTGACGGGCGAGCCGATCAGCCTCAAGCGGCTGGACGCGCGCCCGATTGCCACCATGACGCTCGAGGCGCAGGAGCGCCACGAACGCCGCGAAAAGGTGCATCGCGACGACTGAGGCGCTGCTTCGGGCGACGGGAACGGACAGGCGCGCGCCGGAGCACTCCTCCGGCGCGCGTCTTTTTCGGGAAAGGGGCCATGGGTCTGAACGCAATGAGGGTCGCCGTGATCGGCGCGGGGATCGGCGGGCTGGCCGTGGCGCAAGCGCTGGCGCGGCGCGGCGCGGATGTCACCGTGTTCGAACAGGCATCCGAAATCGCCGAGGTGGGTGCCGGACTTCAGATCAGCCCCAATGGCGCGAGGGTGCTCGATGCGCTCGGGCTGGGCGCGGAGCTTCGCCAGCGCGCGGTGATGGCGCGGACGGTGCAGCTTTGTGATTACCGTGGGGGCGAGGTGGTGCGGCTCGATCTCGGTGACACGGGGCAGGGCGGCTATCATTTTCTCCACCGTGCGGATCTCATCAACCTGCTGGCCAACGGTGCGCGCGCAGCGGGCGTTCGCATCCGGTTGTTACAGCGGATCATCGGCGTCACCGACGGGCGGCGACCGCGTGTTGAACTGGCCAACGGTGCCGGGTTCGACGCCGACCTCGTGATCGGCGCGGACGGGTTGCATTCGGTGGTGCGTGCCGCGCTCAACGGCCCACGTGCCCCCTTCTTCACGGGGCAGGTGGCGTGGCGCGCGCTCGTTCCCAACAGCGCCGAGCGCGGCCCGGAGGTGCGTGTCCATATGGGGCCGATCCGCCACGTTGTGAGCTATCCTTTGCGCGGCGGTAGCCTGCTCAACCTCGTGGCGGTACAGGAGCGCGCCGCCTGGACCGCCGAAAGCTGGAGCCAGACTGACGATCCGCAGTCGTTGCGTGCCGCGTTCGGCGATTTCTGCGACGAGGTGCAGGGAATGCTCGCCGCCGTGGACAAGGTAAATCTCTGGGGCCTGTTCCGACACGAGGTGGCCCGCGCGTGGCATGGCGAGGGGTTGGCGATTCTCGGCGACGCGGCACATCCCACGCTGCCCTTCATGGCGCAGGGGGCGTGCCTCGCGCTCGAGGATGGCTGGGTGCTGGCCGCGGCGCTCGACGAGGAAGGCGATGTGGCAAAGGGATTGGTGCGCTACCAGGCCCTGCGCGAATCGCGGGCGCGCCGGGTGGTTGCGGCGGCGAGTACCAACGCGTGGAAATACCACCTCGCCTTCCCACCGCTGAGATGGGCGGCACACACCGCGCTACGCGCAGGCGGACGGCTCGCACCTTCGCGAATGATCCGGCAATTTGACTGGATTTACGGCTACAACGCGATTGACGCGGTTGGGCAGCCGGTCAACGATGGCTGACAACCGGGGGCGCACGGCCCCCCATCGGGCTGGGACGAACAGTGCGCGCCGAGCAATACGCGAAACTGGCGCTGGAGCGCATAGCCGACGAGCGCCTGCATGGTATCCACGAGCCGGTGCCGGACCGCTACCTGCGCGGCGTCGAGAGGCTGGGCGAGGAGTTCGCGCCTGGGCTTGTGCGGTCGGTCGAGATATACCGCAAGAACCACGGGGACTGGCCTGACCTGATCGACCCGCAGACCTTTACCAGCAAGCAACTCCTGTTCAAGTTCTTCGGCCTGATCCCGCGCGTCACCCCCTCGGACAAGCTGCGCGCGCATGATTGGCTCCCGCAGCACTTGCGCGCGCAGGTTCACCGCCCGCGCATCCTGTGGCGCGGGGATACGCCCGATCTGCCCGGCAATGACGAGATCGCGGCCGGCACCTACTGGCTCAAGTGCAACCACGGCTCGGGAACCAACCTGCCGGTGACCTTCCCCCTGGACGACGCCCACCGTACTAATCTGATCCCGCTCACGCGGCGATGGCTCAGGCGGGTGCACAGCAAGCGCCTGAGCCTGTGGTGGTACGAATTGATCGAGCGCGCGATCTATCTCGAGGAGGATCTGCGCGAGGGCGCGGGAGATGCCGCCGACTGGAAATTCTACGTCTGCAACGGGCGCGTCGTGGTCTATCAGCACGATGCCGACCGCTCGGGCACGCATCTACAGACGGTCTACAGCCGCTCAGGCACCTGGCTCGACAAGCAGCTCTACGTGCGCAAGGGCGGGGCGCGGCCCGTGGCGCCACCCGCGCAGCTCGACCTGATGGTGGAGGCCGCCGAGGCGATCGGGCGGTTCTTCGATTTCATCCGGGTGGACATGTTCATTCGCGACGGCGAGGTCTATCTCGGCGAGATCGGTCTCGTGCCCAATGGCTGCACCAAGCGCATCCGCGATCCGGAACTCGACTGGATGCTGGGGGGCGCGTGGCAAGCCCCTTGGTTGGGCCGCGTCAGCCCCGGGTTTGCCGATGGCCATTACCGGCGCGAGTGGCCATTCGCCGCCTGAACCCGCGCTCAGATGTCGAGATCGACCCAGAGCGGCACATGATCGGACGGCTTGTCGCGTCCGCGCACGGCCGTGTCGATGCCGCAATCGGTCATCCGGTCGGCGGCCTGCGGGCTGAGCAGCATGTGGTCGATGCGGATGCCGTTGTTGCGCTGCCACGCGCCGGCCTGGTAATCCCAGAACGTGTAATGGCCCGGCCCCTGCACGCGGGCGCGGAACGCCTCTGTCAGGCCCAGGTGCAGCAGGCGGCGAAAGGCGGCGCGGCTGTCGGGCAGGGCGAGCGCGTCGTCGCGCCACGCCTCGGGGCGGGCGGCGTCTTCGTCCTGGGGGATGACGTTGTAATCGCCCCCCATGAGCACCGGCTCCTCGGTGGCGAGAAGCGCCTTCGCGCGGGCGTGCATCCGCTCCATCCAGGCGAGCTTGTAGTCGTATTTCGGCCCCGGCGCGGGGTTACCGTTGGGCAGGTAGAGGCCGCAGACACGCAGCGCGCCCTTTTCGCCCGTCACCGTGGCCTCGATCCAGCGGGCTTGCTCGTCGCTGTCATCGCCGGGCAGACCGCGGGAGACATCTTCGAGCGGAAGCTTCGACAGGATGGCCACCCCGTTGAAGCCCTTCTGCCCGTGGGTCTCGACGTTGTAGCCGCGATCCTCGAACATCTCGCGCGGGAAGTTCTCGTCCACCGACTTGATTTCCTGTAGCAACACCACGTCGGGGGACGCCTCGTCCAGCCAGTCGCAGAGCGCGGCATGCCGCGCCTTGATCCCGTTGATGTTGAAACATGCGATGCGCATGGCCGCCTCTCCCGTCGCCCTTGTTCCTCTATCGCGCGGCCTCGCGCGTGGTGCAAGGCTCAGATCGAGAAGGACGTACCGCAGCCGCAGGAGGCGGTGGCGTTGGGGTTGTCGATGGTAAAGCGCGCGCCGATCAGTTCTTCGGTGAAGTCGATTGTCGCGCCCGCAAGGAAGGGCAGCGAGACGCTGTCCACCACAACCCGCTCGCCCTCGCCTTCGAGCACGAGGTCGTCCTCGGCAGGCGCATCGAGGCGGATGTCGTACTGAAACCCCGAACAGCCGCCGCCCTCGACCGCCACGCGCAGTGCCTTGCCGTCGGCGCCGGCACCGATCTCGGCGAGGCGGGCATAAGCGCGGGGGGTGACCTTGGGGGGCAGTTGCATGGGCATCCTCGGTGGTTTCGCGTGACAGTTCTTTCTGCAATATATGCTCCGAGTGCCCCGCCACAAGGACCGATCAATGACCGCCCCTTTCGCGACCGACCCGGGCCGGACACGCGGCCGCCGCGTGGCGGAGGAAGAGAGCGCCTTTCGCTCGCCCTTTCAGCGCGACCGCGACCGCATCATTCATTCCAGCGCCTTTCGCAGGCTCAAGCACAAGACACAGGTGTTTGTCGCGCACGAGGGCGATTACTATCGCACCCGGCTCACCCATTCGATCGAGGTGGCGCAGGTGGCGCGTACCATCGCGGGCGCGCTCGGCCTCGACACTGACCTGACCGAGGCCGTCGCGCTTGCCCATGACCTTGGCCATACGCCCTTTGGCCACGCGGGCGAGGACACGCTCGCCGCGCTGATGGCGCCCTATGGCGGCTTCGATCACAACGCGCAGGCGCTCCGCATCGTGACGGTGCTGGAGCGCCACTATGCCGCCTTCGACGGGCTCAACCTCACATGGGAGACGCTGGAAGGACTGGCCAAGCATAATGGTCCGGTGACGGGCGATCTGCCGCTGGCGCTGGCAGAATGCGACGCGGTGCATGGGTTGGAGCTTGGCACCCATGCGGGCGGCGAGGCGCAGGTGGCCGCCATCGCCGACGATATCGCCTACAACAACCACGACCTGCATGACGGGCTGCGCGCGGGGTTATTTGGCGACGAGGAAATCGCAGCGCTGCCCATCGTCGGCCCCTGTTATGCCGAGGTGGACCGGCTCTACCCGCGCCTCGACCCAAAGCGCCGCCGCCACGAGGCGCTGCGCCGGGTATTCGGTGAGATGGTGGGCGACGTGATCGCCGAGAACCAGCGCCTGCTGGCCGCCCATTCGCCGGGTTCGGTGGAGGAGCTGCGCGCACTTGGGGTGCCGGTGATCCGTTTTTCACCCGGGTTGTGGGAGGATTTGCAGGCGATCCGGGCGTTTCTCTTTACCCGGATGTATCGCGCCCCGGCGGTCAACGACATGCGGCGCATGGTGGCGCAGGTGATCGGAGAGTTGTTCCCGGTCTACCTCGACGCGCCCGACCACCTGCCCGAAGAATGGCGCGCGGACGTGGCGCGCGCGCCTGACCGGGCGGCGCTGGCGCGGTTGGTAGGCGATTACATCGCCGGCATGACCGATCGGTTCGCATTGCAAAGCCACGCCCGGCTGGTCGGCGGGACGTCGGCACAAGACCTGCCGGACGGGGTGTAGGCTTGCCGCCTGGTACAGGGACAGAGGCGCTCGACCCGGTAACGGCGCGCGGCATGGTGGGTGCGCTCGATGTCGGGGCGCAATGGCTGGCATGGCGGTTGCAGATGCCCGCCATCGTCCTGATGCTGCGCGACTGGCGCGCAGCGCTTCGTCGTGGGCGAGGACGCGCCACGGCGTGGCGAGGACATGCGTATCGCCGCCCTTGCCACGCCGCGCGACACCGACGGGAACACGCAGCCGCCGGCAAGTTGAAGCGCGTGATGCCGGGTGCTAGTGATATCCACGGGATGCGTATCGAGTGGGTGAGGGTGGTGTGGACGGGGAGACATCTCGGAAAACCGTGCTGATCGCGTCTGCGGGCTGTGCGGTCGGTGGAGAGCTGGCAGAAAGGTTCGCGGCGACAGGGGCGCTGGTGGTCGTGGCCGATCATGCGGAACGGCGCGCGCTGGCACTGGCGCGGCGCGCGCCCGGAAGGATCGAGAGCCTGACGCTCGATTGCCTGCGTCCCGGCCAATGCCGACGGTTGGGCGAGATATGGGGCGACACACCGCTCGACCTGCTGGTACATCTGCACCCGCTGCGTAGCCCGCGCCGTCTCGGGGCGGCGGTGGCGGCGATCCCGGCACTGACGCGCGCGCTGATGGACGGGCTGGCGCAGGGAGAGGGGCTGGTGCTCGTTGGCTGCCGTGCGGCAAGCCATGACGCGCGCCCCGAGGCGCGGGCGTTCGACGCGGCGCTGGCGGCGCTCGCCCCGCACATGCAGGCCGAGGCGGGCACGCACGCCCGTGTCAACGTTCTGCGGCTCGGCCCGTACACCGGACGCACGGCCCTGATACATCAGGCGCGGCAGCTCGCAGAGGGGGCGCGCGACGGGCCGCGCGGCGCGGTGATCAACCTCGCCTGAGCGGGCGACGCGACCCGCGCCCAAGGCGATTGACGCGCGGGCCACGGGTGGTAAACCGGCGCGCGTGCCAACACGGAAAGGCGGCTCATGAACCTCTTTGACGACATTCGCGGTCTCGTTCTCGAAACCTTGGGCGGTCTGCAGGCCGAAGGTGCGCTGCCCGCCTCGCTCGACCTCGGGAACGTCACTGTCGAGCCGCCGCGCGATCCCGCGCATGGCGACATGGCGACCAATGCCGCGATGGTGCTGGCGAAACCGGCGGGGATGAAGCCGCGTGACATCGCCACCGTGCTCGCGGAGCACCTCGCCGCCGATGCGCGCATCGATAGCGCCGAGGTGGCCGGCCCCGGATTTCTCAACCTGCGGTTGGCGCCTTCGGTCTGGCACGATGTGCTGCGCGATGCGCTGCGGCAGGGGGCAGATTTCGGCCGCGCAACGCTGGGGCAGGGTCGCCGCGTCAATGTCGAATACGTATCGGCCAATCCGACCGGCCCGTTGCACGTCGGCCACACCCGCGGCGCGGTGTTCGGCGACGCGCTGGCGAGCCTCCTGGATTTCGCGGGCTATGACGTCACGCGCGAATACTACATCAACGATGGCGGCGCTCAGGTCGATGTGCTCGCGCGCTCGGTCTACCTGCGCTATCTCGAGGCGCACGGGCAGGAGGTGGCCTTTGCCGATGGCACCTATCCGGGCGACTACCTGATCGAGGTGGGTCGCGCGCTCAAGGACAAGGTCGGCGCCGCGTATGTCGACGAGCCCGAAGCGGTCTGGCTGGCCGAGGTGCGCGACTTCGCCACCGACGCGATGATGACGCTCATCCGCGAGGATCTGGCCTCGCTAGGCGTCGAGATGGATCACTTCTTCTCTGAGAAATCGCTCTACGGCACCGGATTGATCGAGGCCGCGATCGAGGATCTGCGCGGCAAGGGGCTGATCTATCGCGGCGTGCTCGAGCCGCCCAAGGGCAAGATGCCCGAGGACTGGGAGCCGCGCGAGCAGACCCTGTTCAAATCGACGGAACACGGCGATGACGTGGATCGGCCGATCATGAAATCCGATGGTGGATGGACTTATTTCGCCCCCGATATTGCCTATCATTACGACAAGATTTCAAGGGGATACGATCTGCTTATCGACGTGTTCGGGGCCGATCACGGTGGCTATGTCAAGCGGATGAAGGCCGCCGTGTCGGCGCTGTCGGATGGGCGCGTACCGATCGAGATCAAGCTCTGTCAACTGGTCAAGCTCTACAAGAACGGCGAGCCGTTCAAGATGTCCAAGCGCTCTGGCACCTTCATCACCCTGCGCGACGTGGTGGACGAGGTCGGGCCAGACGTGACCCGCTTTGTCATGCTCACGCGCAAGAACGACGCGGCGCTCGACTTCGACTTCGCGCGTGTTCTGGAACAGTCCAAGGACAACCCGGTCTTCTATGTCCAATACGCAAATGCGCGGGTCAACTCGGTGCTGCGCAAGGCTACTGCCGCAGGAATCACGGTGGATGACGCGACACTTGCGGAGGCCGATCTGTCGGTGCTCTCGCACGAGGCGGAACTGGCGCTCGCGCGCAAGATCGCGGAATGGCCGCGGCAGGTGGAGATCGCCGCGCGCGCAGGCGAGCCGCACAGGGTGGCGTTCTACCTCTACGACCTGGCCTCGGAACTGCACGGTCTGTGGAACCGTGGCCATGACGAGCCGGCGCTGCGATTCCTGCAAGAGGGCGATCCGGCCACAACGCGCGGGAAAATCGCGCTGGTGCGCGCGGCAACGGTTGTGATTTGCGCCGGTCTTGGTATCCTTGGCGTCACTCCGGTGGACGAGATGCGCTGAACGCCGCCGCCACCGGTGCGAGCAGGCAACCAGGAACCGGCGACCATGTATCGCCGGTGGCGAGAGGCAGATCATGGCAGAGATGCAGGCATCCCGGACGGAGTACGGGTCGGACGATCGCGTGGCGGTGGCCGTGACGAAATTTACCAATATTACTGGTGCGCTGGTGTCAATGGCGCTCTTGGCCGGAATTGGCCACTGGGGTTACCAGGTGATCATGCGCGACGTGTCGGGCGTGCCGGTTGTGCGCGCGCTCAGCGATCCCATGCGCGAGGCTCCGGCCGAGCCGGGCGGGCGCGAGGCGGCGCATCAGGGCCTGTCGGTCAACCGTGTGGCGGCGCAGGCGGCGACAGAAGAGCCGCCCGACCGGGTAATCATCGCACCCCCGCCGCTCGATCTGACGCTAGAGGATATTCCGAGTACGGCGAGCGCCTCAGCACAGGCGCCGACGGCGCCGCGCTCGGGTGACGTGCACCTCGCGGTGGTGCGGCAACCGGCGCAGGCAGCGCCGCGCGCCGCGACCGAGCCCACATCCGAGCCCGAGGCGCAGGCGCCCACTGAAACGGTCGAGGGGGGGCTCGGGCGGTCGTTGCGTCCGCAGCTGCGCCCGGCGCTGCCCGATCCGGTGGCCTACGCGCTCGCGGCGGCGACCAGCGCCCCGTCGGTCGAGGTCGATCCCGAAAGCCTGCCGGTTGGTTCGCGGCTCGCGCAGCTCGGGGCCTTCGATTCAGCAGAGGTGGCGCGCTCGGAATGGGAGCGTCTGACAGCGCAGCTTGGTGATCTGCTGGACGGCAAACGCCGTGTGGTGCAGCGCGCGGAGAGCGGCGGGCGGATTTTCTACCGGCTGCGCGCAGCCGGTTTCGAAGACCTCGCAGATGCGCGCCGTTTCTGTTCGGCCTTGCAGGCAGAGCGGGCCGAGTGCATCCCGGTGGTTACTCGGTGACAGGGTTCGGCGCGGTCATCACCGGCGCCGAGGGGCATCGGCTAACCCCCGGAGAAAAAGCGTTTTTTCGCGAGGTTAAGCCCTTCGGATTCATCCTCTTCGCGCGAAATATTGACACCCCCGACCAGGTGCGCGCGCTGTGCCACGAACTGCGCGAGGCGGCGGGGCACGAGGCGGTTATCACCATCGACCAGGAAGGCGGGCGCGTGCAGCGCCTGCGTGCGCCTGCCTGGCGCGAGTGGCCCGCGCCGCTCGATCACGTGGCCGCGGCTGGCGCGCAGGCGGCGGAGGCGCTGCACCTGCGCTACCGGATCATCGCCGACGAGCTTGTTGCCCTCGGGATCGACAGCAACTGTGCGCCTTTGGTGGACGTGGCGGGGCGGGACACCCACCCGTTTCTGCGTGACCGCTGCTATGGCGAGACGGCGGGGCGGGTTGCGCTCTTTGGCCGGGCGGTGGCGGACGGGCTTATGGAGGGGGGCGTTCTGCCGGTGGTCAAGCACATCCCGGGACACGGGCGCGCGAGGGCTGACAGCCACCACGAACTGCCCCGCGTGACCGATCCGGCAGAGCATCTGGCCGAGGTCGATTTCGCCCCGTTCGAGGCGCTTGCCGATTTGCCGATGGCGATGACGGCGCATGTGGTTTATGCCGCGCTCGATGCGCGGCCAGCGACTTTGTCACCTGTTATCATTGAAATAATTCGCCGCTCCATCGGGTTTGACGGGCTCTTGATGACCGACGACATCGCCATGAACGCGCTCTCGGGCAGCCTGGTAGAGCGGGCGCGGGCCGCCCTCGCGGCGGGGTGCGACGTGGTCCTGCACTGCAACGGCACGCTGGCCGAGCGACAGGCCGTGGCGGCGGCAGCGGGCGAGATGCGGGCCGCTGCGCAGGACCGTGCCGAGCGGGCGTTGGCCGCGCGCCGGACGCCCGATCCGGTTGACATCTCCGCCCTCGCGGCGCAGCTTTATGCGTTGACGGGCGGACGGCAACATGGCTGAAGACACCTTCGATGACAGCGCGGAACCGGTGCCTGTGGCCGAGCGGCTCGCGGCGGAGGCGCTCATCGTCGATGTCGACGGGTTCGAGGGGCCGCTGGACCTGTTACTGACGCTCTCGCGCACGCAAAAGGTTGATTTAAGGCGCATTTCCGTCCTGCAACTGGCGCGGCAATACCTCGCCTTCGTCGAGCAAGCGCGCGCCCTGCGGATCGAGCTGGCCGCCGATTACCTCGTGATGGCGGCGTGGCTTGCGTTTCTCAAGTCGCGTCTGCTCTTGCCGCCCGACCCCGCCGAAGAGGGGCCGTCGGGCGAGGACCTGGCGGCGCATCTGGCGTTTCAGCTTGAGCGGTTGCAGGCGATGCGGGATTGCGCGGCGCGGCTGATGGCGCGCGACCGGCTGGGGCGGGATTTCTTTGCGCGGGGGTTGCCCGAGGTCGTGACACGGCGGCGCGAGGTGCGCTATACGGCGAACCTGCTGGACCTGATGCAGGCCTATGCGCGGCTTCGCACGCGCGACGAATTTCGTCCCTTCGTGATGGACCGCGACGCAATTTTCACTATGGAACAAGCACTTGAGCGATTGCGCGGGGTGATCGGCGAGGCGGCGACATGGACCGATATCGCGAGCTATCTGCCGGAGGGGTTCACCACCGATCGGCAGAGGCGGCGCTCGGCCACGGCCTCGACCTTTGCCGCGGCGCTGGAGCTAGTGAAGGAGGGGCGGGCGGAGTTGCGGCAGACCGAGATATTCGCGCCTGTCGAGCTTCGGCGGAAGGATTAAGAACATGCCGCAAGGTATTGATACAGAAAAGGAACACCTGTTCGAGGCCCCGCCGATGGCCGAGCAGGAGCGGATGATCGAGGCGATGCTGTTTGCCGCCACCGAGCCGATGGACACGCGCGAGATGGCAGCGCGGATGCCGCATGGATGCGATCCGGCGGAAGCGCTGGTGAATCTGAAGAAAAGGTATGAGGGACGGGGGGTTACGCTGGTGAAAGTGGGCGATGGCTGGGCCATGCGCACCGCGCCCGACCTTGGCTTTCTGATGCGGCGCGAGGTGGTGGAGACCCGCAAACTGAGCCGGGCGGCAATCGAGACATTGGCCATCATTGCCTACCATCAGCCGGTCACCCGCGCCGAGATCGAGGAGATACGCGGCGTGTCCGTCAGCCGGGGAACCGTTGATCAACTCCTTGAAATGGAATGGATTCGTTTCGGCAGACGCAAGATGACGCCGGGCCGTCCGGTGACCTTCGTGGTCACCGAGACATTCCTCGACCATTTCGGCCTGGAAAGCGCGCGCGACCTGCCGGGGCTCAAGGAATTGCGCGCCGCGGGGCTGCTGGACAACCGCCCGCCGCCGGGGACATTGCCGGGGATCGGCGACGAAGGCGAGGAGGACGAGGACGCGGAAGTGCCGCCCGCAGGGCAGGACGAGTTGTTCGGGGACTGACGAACCTGTCGGTTCGCGGCCCGAACCGCACGGTTCGGCGCATCGCGCGGACGCTCGCGCAGGAAATCGTCAAGATAATCGCCGCACCCGCCCTGATTTCCGCACGTTTCGGTGCTATGGTCCCGGACAGAGGCAGCGAGAGGAGGCCGCGATGAACGCCAACCAGGTGATCAACATGGTGATCCGCATGGTCATGCGGCAGGTGATGCGGCGCGGGGTCAATGCCGGGATCGACAAGGTCACGCGTGGCCGCGGTGACAACGGTCCCGACGGGCAGAAGACCGCGCGCAATGCCCGCAAGACGATGAAACTGGGGCGGCGGATGGGGCGCTTCTGACCGGGCGTCAGGCCCGGAAGTGCTTGGACAGTTTCAACCCCTGTCCCTGGTAGTTTGACGCGATGTCCGCGCCGTAGAGGCGGTCGGGCACCGTATCCATGCTCTCATACACCAGCCGACCGACGATCTGGCCGTGCTCTAGCACGAAGGGCGCCTCGTGGCAGCGCACCTCGAGCACGCCGCGCGCGCCGGTGCCGCCCGCAGCCGCGTGGCCGAAACCGGGATCGAAGAACCCCGCGTAATGCACCCGGAATTCGCCCGCCATCGCCACGAAGGGGGCCATCTCGGCCGCATAGCCGGGGGGAATGTGCACCGCCTCGCGGCTGACGAGGATGTAGAACGCGCCGGGGTCGAGGACGATATGGCCGTCGCGCGCGTGGACCTCTTCCCAGAAATCGGCGGCCGGGTAGTGGCCGATGCGGTCGAGGTCGATCAGGCCGGTATGCGGCTTGGCACGGTAGCCGGTGAGCGTGCCTGACTCGGGGCGCAGGTCGACCGAGAAGGCGAGCCCGCCGTCGATCACAGCCGGGCCGTCGACGAGCGGTGTCTCGGCGTGCAAGCGATGCATCGCGGCATCGGAGAGCCGCGCGTCGCCCGAGCGAAAGCGGACCTGGTTGAGCCGCATGCCGGGGCGCACCAGCACCGAGAAGGAACGCGGGCATATCTCGGCATAGAGCGGGCCGGTGTGGCCCGGCGGCACGCGGTCGAATTCGGTCCCGCCATCGGTGATCGTGCGGGTGAGCAGGTCGAGCCGTCCGGTGGAGGATTTGGCGTTGGCCACCGCCTGCACGCCCTCGGGCAGTGCCAGCCGTTCCATCAGCGGGACGAGGTAGACGCAGCCCTTTTCCAGCACCGCGCCGGGGCCAAGCTCTATGCGGTGCATCCCGAACTCGTCGAGCCGGTCGGCGACGGTCTGCCCGGCACCGGGCAGGAACGAGGCGCGCACCCGGTAGGCCACGGGGCCGAGGCGGAGATCGAGGCTGGCGGGCTGGACCTGTTCGGGCAGGATGGCGGGATCGGAGGCGATCTGGCCCGCGTCGATCATCGCCGAGATTTGCTGGCAGGAGAGAACGCCGGTCATCGGTGGCCCCCTCGGCCGTCGCAGAGGCCCCGCGACACGCGGGCGGCGGGATCGTCGGTCGATTTGGTCGGGCTAGCAGGACTCGAACCTGCGACCTTCCGTCCCCCAGACGGACGCGCTACCAGGCTGCGCCATAGCCCGACGATGCGCTGTTCATACCGGTTTTGCGCGCGGGGGCAAGGGGGGCGATGCGAAATATTGCCGCCACTCATGCCTTTGGCGCACCCGCGTCGCGCAGCCGTTCGGCCAGCGCCGAGAGCGTGGCCGCGAGATCGGCTGGCAGCGGGCGGGGCAGCGTGGCGAGACGCGCGAGCGGCCCCGGCGAGGCGGCCACGTCGTCGGGTGGATCGTCGGGCAGATCCGGCAGCGGGG
>MRWG01001032.1_pt1 | contig 20853 bp, 22 predicted proteins | sample 1013341 | NCBI WGS metagenome assembly MRWG01 (sample SAMN06117577, study PRJNA244670) | biofilm metagenome | biome: Water; feature: Cathode Biofilm; material: Biofilm; isolation source: microbial consortium enriched at the cathode of a solar microbial fuel cell | place: USA: District of Columbia ... | reverse complement strand
GCGATCGAACCGCCGAACCCGTACTGAAACAGATCGCCGGCTTCATCGCCCAGGATGAGGCACGCCATTACCGGCTGTTCAAAACCCACCTCGACCGCTATCTCGCGCGCCGCAAACTCGGTTTTTTCGAACGCTGCCGGATCGCGTATGCCCGGGTCGCGGAAGCCGATGACGATGAACTCGCCTATGCTTACTACAGCGCGAACGTCGCCACCTTGCCGGCGCCGCGTGACTATGAGCGCCGCGAATGCGCGCGCGCCTATTCGCGACGAACCCTGCAGCTCTACGAGCTGAAACACCTGCGTGCGGCGCTGCATATGATTTTGCATGCCGCGAACATCAATCCGGCGGGGCGCATCGCGAAAATCGGAGTGTGGCTCGGTTGGCGTGCCCTGCAGTTCCGGGTAAGGCGGCTGCAGCACGCCGGGGCTGTCTAGCAGGCGCTTGAACGGACACCTGCGCCCGGGTTCCCGACGGTGCGCGGAATCCTCGCGTATCTCCCCGAATACCGCGGTTCGTACGCGATCTGTCGGCGCTCGCTGCGTTTGCCAACCGCTGGCTAGTGCGACTCCCCCCGGCGCTGGACGCGTGACCACGCGAATGGCGCGATGAGCTGGTCGAGAAACCGCGACGGCATGAATTCCCGGATACCGATGTCGTCGATATCCGCCTGTCGCCTGTACAGGAACGTACCGAACAGCATGTCCCACAGCATCAGGTTCTCACCGTAATTCCGGTTGCCTTCCGCGGGATTCATCGAGTGATGCCAGCGATGCAGGTTTGGCGTATTGAACACGTAATTGAGCCAACCACAGCGCATTTCCACGTTGCAGTGAGTGAGGATCCCGATATACGCGGTGATGGCACTGACCCATACGATGGCGTCCATCGAAATACCGGACACGAACAGGAACGGCACGCTCGCCGCGACGCTTGCCAGTGAATCGACGAAATGAAAGCGTCCGGTATTCACGAGCCAGAGCTTTTTCACGCTGTGATGTACTGCGTGAAAGCGCCACAGCAGTGGCCATTCGTGGGCGAGGCGGTGCGCCGCGTAGAGGCCGATTTCCGAAACGACGAGGCCGAGCGCAACCTGCGCTGCGAGTGGCAGCGTGGCGATCGCGCTGCCCCGGCCATCGCCGAGCAGGCCGAGCGCGATCAGTTGCACGATCAGCAGTTGCACCAGTCCCTTGTTCAACAGCGTGTGACCGAGATCCGGCCCGAGCTGGCCATCGGGACGGCGCCACGCGTCACGGTAAGGCAGGCGTCTTTCGAGCAGCAGCAGCTAGCAGACGATCCAGGCGTAAGAAAGATTGAAGTAGAGCACTTCGCGACCGAGGGAAAACCCGAGCGCCAGGATGGCGCCGGAAGACACGAGCAGGAGCGGCCAGGCAGTGGCCGCGACCGTGCGCCGCAACACGCGGTTCAGCGATGCTGCCCCGAGCGGCTCCTGGCCTAGTTCCCGCTCGCGCATTGCCAGCGGACCGCCGTCGACACGAGATACTGGTCGCTTTTCTTGTCGCGCGCGAGCCCGCATAACACATCCGCGCTGATACTCAGTTTGCCGTCGGCCTGTTCGATGTAAAACGAATAGCGCGGGCTGCAGTTGCCGCCGCACTGTTCGTACAGGGCTTTACCATCCTCACCGCGACCCTGGGAAAACTCCATGATCCAGTCGTTCAGCTTCGCCAGCGAGGGAAATTCACGACGGGCGAAGCGCATCGGTTGCACGGCCGTGTCGCTTTCGAGTTTCAGGCACAGGGCCTGCTGTTCGCCTTCGGGCAGAAACACGGTCGGTTCAACCTTGTAGACGATCCGGGCCTGTGGCGCGCACGCGTCGCCGCAGGCCGGCGCGATCTTGAATGCGTCCGATTCGACCGCCGTCGCGAGCAGGCGTTTCGCGATGGCGCGCAGGGATTCGGGGTGTTCGGCGATGTTTTTCATGAACCCGACAGAGCCGAGTTCGCTGTCGAGTGCGGTTTCCGCGATACCGTCCACGCAAGCCGCTGCCGTGGCGGCGGGCTCATCCGGTTCGTCGATCAGATCAGCGTAAAGGCAGGTGGATACCAGCACGCACAGCAGGCCGGTGACGAGGCCCACCGGGCGGTATTGTTCATTGTTGATGCGACTGCTCCCACGATGGCGGCCGGTATATTAGTACGAAACAGGCGCTTAACCTAACCTGAATTCCGCGCCTGCGCGGCGCGGGGGGCCCGGACGGGCGCAGGCACCGCGGCCGGCAGGGTGCGTGCGGTGTGATCTATTCGCAGGTGCCGGTGATCACCATATCGCCGGTAACGCCGAGAAACGGCTTTTTCGGGCCTTCCGCGTAGACGCGAACCCAGAGGTATTTCAGATTGTTGTACGGTGCGTTCGCGAGCCAGACGATTTTCATCGCTTCCTGCTCGGTGCCCGGACTCAGGATCCTGCCGTCCGTTGCGTCGACGGTGGCGAATGGTCCGCCGGCGACGATGCCCGTTTTACGGTCGACCGCGAATCGTGACTGGTGCATGGCGATGGCCTTGGCAAAGTCCGTCGATTCGAGTTCACCGCTGCCGCCGAGCTCCGAGACGCTGACCGTGTCGCACACGAACAGATGTTCTTCGGCCGTGCAGGGCAGGGCGAGGCACAGCGCCAGCAGCGCGAGGTAAATCCGATCCATTTCCAACTCCGAACGTCAGGGTTCTTGCCGGGGAAAAAGATACCGCGAATCGGGCGCCGCGGCCATAGCCCGGCGCCGGTCGCGGAATTCGCACCGGTACGGGGATTGGCGGCGACTAATCCGGGAACGCGCGCTTGCAGGCGGCGCGGACGGCCGCATGTGCCCCGTGTTCGAGCAGGGTGCCGTGAGCGCTCAGCAGCGCATCGAACTGCCATTCGAGCAGGCGGTCGAACTCGTTCTTCAGGGAATCCCCCTCGATGGTCATGGCTTGCAGCCACAGCGGACCGATCAACGTGGTTTTAGGAAACCCGATGAACGGCATGATGAGGCGTGCCGCGAGGTTATTGTGCGAGTAGTCGCCGTAGTGCTGGATCGCATCGCACGTCAGTAACAGCGAAGTGCCGCGTTCGAGCAGCACGATGCATTCGGGTTGTTGCGTGTTCGCGAAACAAAACAGTTTCCCGTTCGCGAACGGCAGCTCGGATCCGGGGGTTATTTCGACGTCGATCGCGGGCTCCGGATACGTCGTGCCGCCGCGCTGGCACCAGAACTCCGCCTTGAAGCGGTCGACGTAATACGGGTCGTCGATGCCGTGAAACGGCCCGAGTCGCAGCACCCGGCGGACCGTGCCGAGCGCCTCGAGCTGGCGTTCGCCGTCGTGGTCGAGGCGCAGCGGATTGATCACGGTGAGCTCGCGGCCGTCGCGCACGATCGCCATGTTGCGCGAGATGCGCACGAGCGGGTTCATCTTGATGGCGCCGCGCACCATGTACACATCGTCGGCGATCGGCACGACGGGATCGTGCGGGTAGACAGGTGCGTGGCGCATCAATACGGCGTCTCCGGAGTCGCGGCGGCGTGATTAATCCTAGGCGCCGCCACGCCCGATCGCAACAAAAAATCCGGCGTTAGAACGCGTCTTGCCACCCCGCGGTCAGGGTGTAATCCATTTCCATCTGCGGTCCGTTCAGATCCTGCATGACGGGGATGCCGCCGTCGATCGCGACCCGTTGGCCGTGCCACATGCCGGACTGACCGACGAGCTTGAGGCCGAACGTCAAATCGAGCCGCTCGCCGCCGTAGTTATTCGGATCCGCGGTTTGCACCGGGGCGATGATCGCGGCCTCGCGCCCGTCGATCTCGCCCATCGTGCTGAACGCGAGTCGGCTCGACACGCTGAGCCGCGGCTGAAATGCATACGCCAGCCAACCGGTCAGCGCGTGGCGACGGATGCCCGCATCATGATCGCGATCAGTACCGTCAGGGTGACGTCGTGCTTTGATACGAAATGGTGCCGGCGCATCGCACGTATTCTGGGCACTATGCGACTCCGTACCAGAGCACGGCGTACCACTCGGAGCTATACTCTTGTCGCAGAGCAACAGGGAGTCGCTCCATCGGGCCGATGCCACGATAGAGCCGAATTCGAGTCATGGACAGAGCCAACAACCCGCAACCTGAATCCCTCGATTCAACCCGTGCGTTCACCTCGCGTTCCGCGCAACGTGCCGCGGTGTACTTGTGTTACGCGCCGGACGACACGAACGCGGCACGCGCCTGCGCGCTGATTTTCGAATCACACGGCACCCCGTGCTGGTTCACCGATCGCGATATGACGAGCGACCGGGTCTGGCCGCAATGCGTTATCGAGGCAATCGAAAGCTCAAAGTTCTTCGTGCTGTTGCTGTCCGAGCGCGCGCTTGTGTCCGCGGACATCATTCCCGAGATCAACAAAGCCCGCGCCGCCGGACGCACGATCCTCGTACTGCGCGCGAAAGACACGCAGAAAAACCGCGAACTCGAGGCCCTGCTCTCGACGGCGCACGAATTGCTTGTTGCGGATCCGCCGAGCGACGAGGATCTCGAGTTCGCGTGGCAGAAACTCGTCGAGATCGAAACGAATTCCACCGGCGAGCGCGTTCCGGAACCCGTCATCGACGCGCCCGCAGCATCGCGCATCGAAAGCTTCATCGTCGCCCTGGAATGCCTGCGCGGCAAGATGTCGGGGAAACTCTCGGCGCGCCTGAGCGATGGTGATCGCCTGATCTTCGGCCGCGGGTCCGAAGTGGATGTCCGGATCGAGGATGAACGCGCGTCGCGTCGTCACGCCGGGCTGCTTGCCGAGCGCGACCCGAAGTTCGGACTCGAGCTGTATCTAATGGACCTGATGAGTCGCAACGGTACCTGGGTGCGATACCGCCGCGAGGGCGATCCCGACATCTCGAAATTTCTCGAGCAATCACAGGCGCGCATCACGAACGGCGCGATCGTGCGCATCGGCAGCACCGATTTCAGGATCAACGTCGCCGGCGTACCGACGCCGATCGTGTCCGTAAGGCGCTGAACCACTAATCCCCTGATCCCGGCTCGCGCGCTCGTCCGCGCGAGGCTTGCCGCCGCGGGTTGACCGGACTGCCCCCGGTTCCCGGTGGTTTTCGCTGCGGTACGCAGCCATCCCGCACCGCTTCGCTGCCCGCGGCCCGGTCGTCCGCGCGGAGCCCGCATGCGTGGCAAGGCCGGTGCTTGAATATATATACAGATCAGTACAAAATTATCCCGACGCGAATTCGCGACGCCGCCGGGAGCCGCCTCATGGGAATCATCGAACAGCCGCCCAGTCCACTCGTACCACGTCTTGCCGGCGTGCATCTTTTTGGTTTCGACGGTGCGCCATGCTCGCAGCGGGTCAGCTTCGCGCTCGCGGAGAAAGGACTCAAACGGTGTGGCCGGGTGCCGTGGGCCGACGATAAGCCGGGTTCACTGAGCGCGCCGCCGGGACACTACCTGTTCCGTGAAGTCTCGCTGATCAAACACGAGAACATGACCGCAGCGTTCGCGCAGATTCAGCCGAACATGGTGATCCCGGCGCTCGTACATGACGGGCGACTCGTCATCGAATCGATGGATATCATCGATTACCTCGATGAAGTGTGGCCTGAAAACCCGCTGTTCCCGGTCGAACCCGGCGCGGCCGGTTTGTGCCGCGAACTCGTCGACGAGGGCAAGGCCCTGCATGTGGCGATCCGCTATGTCTCGTTCCACTGGAGTCTCGGCAGCATCGGTAAAACGGATGCCGCGACCCAGGCCGAGATCGCGCGACTGCAGCGCAGCGGTTCGCCGGAACAACTCGCCGAGTTCTATGCGAAATTCAATAACGACGCGATCGACGAGGCGACGTTTCGCGGGCATCTGCAGGCGCTGGAAAGCGCGTATGAAATCCAGCAACGTCGTCTCGAAAGCGACGACCGTCCCTACCTTACGGGCGAGCAGTTCACGATGGCGGACATCATCTGGTCGATCAAGGTACTGCGTTTGATCGAATGCGGTTACCCGTTACAGCGCAATTTTCCGGTTCTCGCAGCCTGGTACGAACGGGTTGCCGCACGGCCGGGATTCCGCGCAGGCGTGTTCGCGAACAATCGCCTGTTCCATTACGGGTTCCGCATGAAAGCCTTCATCGAGAATCTGTTCGGGCGCGGCATTCGCGGTGCGAGCCGCGCGGCCGCCTAGAAACCTGTCCGGGCCCGGCCACGGCCGGCTCGCTATAGCCACCCAAGGAGTCTGCACCGTGACCACTAAAATGAATGTCGGGATCCTGATTTTCGAGGACATGACGATGCTCGATGGCTACGCGCCATTGCAGATGCTCGCATTCGTCGAACAGTTCAATACGTTCACGTTCGCGCGTGACAGACAGCCGCTGCGGTCGGACTGCGGTGCGATGCTGACCCCGGATTACGGCTTCGCGGACTGTCCGCCGATCGACGTCCTCGTCGTTCCGGGCGGCGGTAACGTGCTGCCGCAAATGACCGATCCGGTAACCCAGGCGTTCCTGCAGGAACGCGGGGCCGCGGCCGCTTACGTCACTTCCGTGTGCACCGGGGCGTTGATTCTCGCCGAGGCGGGTTTGCTCGACGGTTACCGCGCGACGACGCACTGGGGCTGGATCGACTCGCTCCGCGCATACCCCGGGATCGAGGTCGTCGACGAACGGGTCGCCCTCGACCGCAACCGGATTACCGGCGGCGGCATCACCGCCGGCCTCGATTTCGCGCTTACCTTGATCGCGGAAGTCGTCGCGCCCCCGGTGGCACAGGCAATCCAGCTGATCTTCGAATACCGGCCGCAGCCGCCGTTCAATACCGGCTCTCCGCAGCAGGCACCGACTGAAATACTGGAACTCGTGAAACAACAGATCGCGACGCAAAGCGGCGAGTTGTTCGATTATGTGAAGCGCAAATCCGTGGCCTGAAGCGTGCACGCAGCGACGGCCGAACGAACAAGCGCGGCCGCGGCAGGAAGCGCAACACGTATTTGTTATATTGCCCGCGCGCAGCCTCGTCTGCGCGTCACCGGAGGATGGCATTGAGCGCAACGCACCGGTTCCCGCGACTCCGTATCGCCGTCACGGTATCCCGCGCATGACGGCCACGATGAGCGTCCGCGAGAATATCGCCGGATGGCTCGCCGCCTTCAACGCGAAAGATCTCGACGCGTTGAAATCGTTCTACGATCCCGAGTCCTCTTACGCGAACGCGGCGGCACCGATGTACCACGGCATCGACGCGATCATGAGCTGGTACGAGCAGGCGTTCGCGACGGTCACGGGAACGCTGCATTTCCGCGAAGAGTTTCTGATCGAGGAGGGCAGCATGGCACTGCTCGTGGGAAAGTATTACTTCGCACCACCGTCCGGTGACCCGGCCGGGGAGCAGAATGCGACCGGGCGGGTGGCACTCGTTTACCGGCGTGCGCCCGACCATCGCTGGTTGTTGCTGTTCGACATGGACAATACGCCGCCGGACGTGAGCCCCGGTGATTTCGATCTGCGCCCGGGCACGGATGCTTAGCCGGGTCGCGGAATCGCCGGTGATCCACGCGGGCAAGGGGCGCAACACGCTGCAGCACCCGGCGGACGGGATCGGCGGACAGTTCTGCGGAGCACGCAAATCGTGTCCGGGTACAGCGCAAGCGTAAGCCGGGTTCGTGCCAGCGACGAAGCTTACGTCGACAACAATTACAGCCGCCTGCACGAATGGCGTTTCGATGGCGGAACGCGCGTGCCGGCCTCCGCATCGCCACACATCGTACCGCTGCCCTTGTCGGTCGTGGACGCGGTCGACCCGGAAGAGGCGTTTGTCGCCGCGCTGTCGAGTTGCCAGATGCTGTTCTTCCTGTCGATCGCGGCGAAGAAGCGCTACGTCGTCGCGCACGGCTGCGCGGCAGGGCGAGTTCCGTGATCCGGTCGGCGCCTCGCATGTTCCGCGGCGGGCACGCGTCCCGCGTTCGCGTCGCGCTTACTGGTACTTGCCGAACAATGAAGAGAACTCATCTTCGTCAACGAACACATCCTCGGCTTCGAGGCTCAGATGCGGGGCGATGACGTTCTGCAGGTGGTCGTGAACCGCATACAGCGCTTCCATCGAAACCCCGGCAACCCGCAAGTTGCTCACGGCCAGTCCCGTGTTGCCGTCTTTGAGTTCTACCACATGCGGCAGGACTACCGGCAGGAAATGACTGTCCAGCATCAGCTGGTAGCCGCGGTAATAGCTGCCGCAGAAATCCAGCAGGTTCTCGTCGAACTGGTTGCGGGCCGCTTTCATCATGCCCATGCGTGACGACGACAGGTCTTCATTGGAAATGCAGAAATCGGTACCGACGAACGTCAAGCTCTCCCATTCACGTCCGGATTGATGACACACCGCACCCATCACGCCGATGTCCCAGCACGGCTCAACCTGCTGCGGCAGCGTCCTGCCCTTGAGAAAGCCCCGATCCTTGAGGATCAGCCTGCCCTTGTCGCGCGTGAGCTGGCCGAGCGTCGCGGTGTCGCCTGAAATGCTGAGCATGAGCAACTCGCCGAGTCCGCGGTCAAAAAGGGATGAGAGCAACTCTCGTAACGCCGTCTTCATATGAATTCTGTTTCCGATCGGTTTGCACTGATGGACCCGGTCCGGACCCCGGGCGCATTCTAGCGGTTATCACGCGCCGCGGGTGTCCGCGCCCGAACCCCGAGCCCGGTATCGACAACGGGCATCCATGTCACGGTGATCACCCGTTTTGTCGGCACGAGCGTGTTCGCGCTTAAACGTTCGCTCCCCGGGCGCCGAACCGTGCAGTGCCGGGCGAACGTTCATTCACGATGGCCATAATGTCGTTTCGGGCGCGGTGGATTGTTTCGTTCGCGCTTCGACGTTTTGCCGTGTTGCCGGGAGTCACGTGCCCGGCCGTGACGATTTGCGTTAAGCTTGCCGAAACAAGAGACAGGCACCCGGCCCGGCCGGCGTTGCCTGCTAGTACCACCCTGCAAGCGAGGTAACGGATGATGCCCGGATCAAATCCCGGTCTATTGGCGATCCTGGAGGCAAAGCCCGGGAAGCAGGCGGCACTGGCGGAGTTTCTCAACACGGGCCTCGCGCTGGTCGCGCGCGAACCCGGCACCCGCAGCTGGTATGCGTTCCGGATCACCGAGTCGAGCTTCGGCATCTACGATACGTTCGTCGATGACGCGGCACGTACCGAGCATTTGTCCGGTCCGTTGGCGCAGGCGCTCGCGGACATAGCCGGCGATCTGCTCGCCGGGCCACCGGAAGTTCGCCGGCTCGACGTCCTCGCGTCGAAACCGTGACGACGATCAGGGGGCGCGACGGGGCCGCGCACCGGCCGCAATCGATGGCGCTGCCCGGCCACGCAGCTTGAATGCAGACACCGACGAATGAGCAAAAACCCCGCATGATACTCAGCGCTTTCGACATGAACACGGCGGGCCACCAGGCGCCCGGCCTGTGGACGCACCCCGGTGATCAATCACACCGTTACAAGGATCTGGACTACTGGACCGACCTCGCGCAACGGCTGGAACGAGGGGGCTTCGATTGTTTGTTCCTCGCCGATGTACTCGGCGCCTACGATGTTTATAACGGCTCGCGTGATGCGGCGGTCAGCGGCGCGGCACAGATCCCGGTGAACGATCCTTTATTGATCATCTCCGCGATGGCCGCGGTGACGGAGCGCCTGTGCTTTGGCGTGACCGTTTCGCTGACCTACGAACTGCCGTATGCGTTCGCGCGCAAGATGTCGACGCTCGACCACATCACGCAAGGTCGCATCGCATGGAACGTCGTAACGTCCTATCAGCAAAGTGCGGCGGTTAATCTCGGGCTCGACCGCCAGATCCCGCACGACGAACGTTACGAAATCGGCGAGGAATTTCTCGAGGTCTGCTACAAGCTCTGGGAATCCTCGTGGGAGGATGATGCGGTCGTGCACGACCGTTCAAGCGGCATCTACACCGATCCCGCGAAAGTCCACGACATCAACCATGCGGGCAAGTACTACACCGTCCCGGGACCGCACCTGAGTGAACCGTCGCCGCAGCGTACGCCGTACCTGTTTCAGGCCGGCGCGTCCGCGCGCGGCAGGCTGTTTGCCGCACGCCATGCGGAAGCGGTGTTTTTGACCGGCACGAACCCGCACGACATGCGGCCCATCGTCGATCTGTTGCGCATGCAAATTGCCGAGCAGGGTCGCGACCCGCGCAGCGTCAGGTTCGTCATGATGCTCGCGCCGATCACGGGCCCGACGGCGCAGGCGGCGAAGGCAAAACTCGCGGAAATTCTCGCCCACGGCAACCACGATACCGCGCTCGCGTTGTATGGCGGCTGGACCGGCGTTGATCTGTCGAAGACCCCGCGCGATTTGCCGTTGCAGAAATTCGAAGGCGACAGCGTCCGCGCGATGCTCGATATGCTCACTCGCGTCGACAGCGAACTCGTGTGGACCACGGAACGGCTCGCCCACTGGCTGTGTCTCGGTGGCATGAGCGCGGCCACGGTGGGCGATCCGGAAGCGATCGTCGACGAAATGGAACGCTGGATGGAAATTGCCGATGTCGACGGTTTCAATCTCGCCCGCACCGTCGCGCCGGGGTCGATGGATGACTTCATCGAACTCGTCGTGCCGGTCCTGCGGCGGCGTGGCCATGTGCCGCCAGACCCGCTCCCGGCGATGACGATGCGCGAACGTTTCGGCGGCAAGCGCCGCCTGCCCGACGACCATCCGGGCGCGAGCTATCGCCCCGGAGTCACTACCGTGCGCACGGTCTCGCCGGTGACGTTCGAAGCGCGGCCGCGCAAGATCGGCCTGCTCGTCACGCTCACGGCAAAACCCGGCAAGCAGGATGAATTGATCGCCTGGCTCCGCGATTCGCTCGACGACGTGATGAACGAACCGGGCACGATCACGTGGTATGCGTACCGCATCGACGAGACCACGTTCGGCATTTTCGACACGTTCTGTGATGAGATCGGCCGGCATGCCCATATCAACGGCAAGGTCACGGAGTCGTTGGGTGAGTTGACGGCAAGCCTGCTCAGTCGCCCGCCCGAAGTACGACAGATTGATGTGCTGGCGGTGAAGTCGAGCTGACGGGTAGTGTTCACGCAGCGGGCATCTCGAGCCCGGTGGCGTCCTCGGGTGAGGGAGCGAGCGGAGGCGCCAGCGTTCACGTGCCACGCTTTCCGCGACCCCCGGGGCGCCAGGAACTTCCGTTACGAGCCCCGTGGGGACATTCGCGTTCTGCATCGCGAAACTGCTGACGACGCCGATAGCCGACATTCCGGGTGACGCCGATCGGTTGCGATCAGCCACGCACGATGCAATTCAGCTCTCGAGCGGTTCGCCGTTCAGCACCGTCGAGTTACGCACTTCATGCGGTTCCCGGATCGTATCCATAAGAAAACACATGCGCTCCGCCGTCGCGACCAGCTTCGCAATTTCCCCGGCGGAAGCCGGCGAATCAATGTGCAGGGACGTTTCCACATCGACCAGGCGACTTTGCACCGTGTCGGCCCCGATTGAACCGGTTTGCTCAAATACGGGTTTGACGGTCATGGAGACATCGCGGAGTTCTATCTTCCTCGTTTCACTCGACCGAGCGAGCTGAGTCAGCATTCAAAACGCGATGGAAGCAGCGAAATAAGCCAGCGGCGGCGGTGCCGTGTTGTCCCCGCCGAGGTTCTTGCCCTCGTCGCAGATCATCTCGAATTCGTCGAAGCGGGCCTTCTTCGTCTGCCGCTCGCCCTTTTCGCTATGCACCTGAAAGGATATCCGGACTCCGCCATCGACGCGTGAAAACTGAAACGGGGAGTCGCCCGCGGATGAAGCGTGAAAGGGAGATTCATGTTCACTCATTCGGCACCTCGCTTGAACCGGAACTGGAGCCCGCGATGCTACACGGACGCACAATTCGCAACCAGCTTTCGACCGGTAACAAATAATGGGGACATCCCAAATTTCGTGTCCGTCATATTGCGCGGCCGCACCCTCGTTGCAGGTATGCACCGGCTAATGTGGGATGTCCCCATTATTCGCGGTGCGGGGTGTATATTGGAGAACGGTGAGGAGCGTTATCGGTGTCTCGCATATGGCAGGTGAAAATAAAACCGCGCGGCCGCGCGTGCACAAAATCGAGAAGCTCACGCGCCGGGTTTACGAAGCGCAATTGCTCGAACAACAGCGGCGGCTCCAACGGATTCAGCAGGCTTATCTGCAGACCGATGATCGGGCGATTGTAGTACTTGAGGGTCATGACGCTGCCGGAAAAGGCGGCGCGATTCGACGCATGTCCCTCGAGCTCGACCCGCGAAGCTTCAGGGTATGGCCAATCGCGGCTCCAAACGAGCTGGAGCGCCGCAACCATTATCTGCAACGATTCTGGGTGCGCTTGCCGGAGCGCGGTCAAATAGCGGTATTCGACCGGTCGTGGTACGGACGAGTGCTCGTAGAGCGCGTCGAGGAGTTCGCTCAGGAACATGAATGGCGACGCGCTTATCGCGAGATTATCGAATTCGAACGCAAGCTCGTTGACGACGGCGCTCGAGTTATCAAGGTGTTTTTGAGTATCTCCGAGGAAGAACAGCTACGGCGCTTTCGCGAGCGCGCGGAAACGCCGCGCAAGCGCTGGAAGCTTTCCGAAGAAGATTTTCGCAACCGAAAAAAGCGGACTCATTACGACAAAGCGGTCTCCGCCATGTTGAACGAAACTTCGACCGCCCGGGCACCGTGGCACGTCATTCCTGCCGACGACAAGCTTGGCGCCCGAGTCGAAACATTGCGCTGCATCGCGGACGCGGCATCCAGTGGCCTCGAGTTTCAGGAACCCGAGTTACCGCCGAAGTTGCGCGAACTGATCCAGAGCGAACTCGGAATTGAAACCTGAGGAATAACGAAACCGGAACTGTTTCGAACCGTAACCCTTTCTGCAGGGAGTACGCCGGACCGACCGGCGTGAGCCGTCGAGGGAGAATTCCCCGCTGAATGCCGGCGGGTGCGGCCGCTTGCTCGGCAAAACTTCAAAGCAGCATGTTGTTGCGGGCCGGGTCACACGGTGCATATGCTTTGGGTCACTGCAGTCCCGATTTGATGGCAATCAATCGGGCTTCACAACATGTGGCTGATACTTCAGCGATGCCATGTCCAATCTGAGGGACGCCAATATGCGCAGTATATTGAGGATCTTCGGCCGCTCACCGTTCGTGCCGTTGCAGATACACATGGAAAAAGTGGCGGAATGCGTGGAGCAGGTCCCGGTGATTCTCGCCGCCTACCGCGAGCACGACACGGCTGGGGTCCTCGAGATGGCAAACGCGATCTCGAAAACCGAGCATGAAGCGGATCAGATCAAACACGATATCCGCAACAATCTGGGCCGCAGCCTGTTTCTGCCCGTAGCCCGGGCGGATCTGCTGCGGGTTCTGAACATCCAGGACAGTATAGCGAATCGAGCGGAAAACGTCGGAGTGCTGCTGACGTTCAAACAGATGCGATCCTTCGCGGAACTCGATCAGGCGTTCGATGCATTCGTCGACAAGTGCCTGGCAACGTTCTGGTTAACACGCAGCGTGGTCGAGCAATTCGACGAACTGCTGGAAAGCGGCTTCGGTGGCAGCGAAGCGAACACCGTGCGCGAGATTGTCGACAACGTAGCCAGTGCCGAATATGAATCGGATGTGGCCCAGCGTGAACTCGCCCGGATCATGTTCGCCGGTGAGGACAGGATCTCCCATGGTGACTTCTTCCTGCTGAACAAACTCATCCGCCAGGTCAGCGAAATCGCCGATCGCTCCGACAATCTCGCGTCCACGATCCGTTCGACGCTCGAAAACAACTAGCACGCGCTTCCACGACACCGGATCTCAACGCCAGGCGAGCCAGAGCAGCATGGAAATCTACCTCATCGTCATCCTGATACTCGCCACGTTGTTCGGCTTCTACATGGCGTGGGGCATCGGTGCAAACGATGTCGCCAACGCGATGGGAACATCGGTCGGGTCGGGTGCGCTCACGTTGAAGCAAGCGGTGATCGTCGCCGCGGTGTTCGAATTCTCCGGTGCCGTACTTGCCGGCATGCACGTCTCCGAGACCGTACGCAAAGGCATCGTCGACCCGGCTATTTTCGCCGGTGACGGGCTGTCATTCATGCTCGGTATGCTCGCGGCGCTGCTCGCCGCCGGCGTGTGGCTGCAGATCGCATCGTTCAAGGGCTGGCCGGTTTCGACCACACACTCAATCGTCGGTGCGGTGGTCGGTTTCGGGCTCGTCTATGGCGGCATGCAGGCGATATATTGGGATAAATTCGGCTCCATCCTCGCGAGCTGGGTCGTGTCCCCGTTGTTGAGCGGGGTGATCTCCTACGCGGTCTTTACCCTCGTACTGCGACGCGTGTTCTACCAGCCACATCCGATGCTGGCGGCGAAGAAGCTCGCCCCCGTGCTCGTGTTTTTCGTGTTCGCGATCCTGGCACTGACGCTCGTCTTCAAGGGCTTGAAGAACCTGAATCTCGACCTCGATCTGCCCGGCGCGTTCGCGGTAGCGTCCGCCGTCGGTCTCGTCGCCGCGCTGGTCGGCGCGTGGTTCGTCGCCCGCATCCCGAACCCCGAGCACGACTCCGCCGTCGACGAGGCGGTGACCGATCCAGCGGTCGTGCGCGCGCTGGAGAAAGCGATGAAACATCTCGAACGTGTCCACGTTTCCGCACCCGGGCGCATGAAATCCGAGGTCTCCGACACGCTCGACAACGTCCGGCGGCTGCGCTTCGAATCACAGCGGCGCTACAGCTTCCACACCGACAGCGCGGAATACCAGAGTGTCGAGAAATTGTTCGCCTACCTGCAGATCCTGAGCGCCTGCTTCGTCGCTTTCGCACACGGCGCGAACGATGTCGCGAACGCCATCGGCCCGATGTCAGCCGTGATCTCGGTGGCCATGGCCGGCGGCGAGAGCATCGCCGCAAAAGCCCCGGTGCCGCTGTGGATCCTCGCGATCGGCGGCATTGGTATCGTGGTCGGTCTCGCCACGTGGGGCTGGCGCGTGATGGAAACGATCGGTCGCAACATTACCGCGCTGACCCCCACCCGTGGCTTCTGCGCCGAAATCGGCGCTGCGACGACGATCGTACTCGCGACGAAACTCGGCCTGCCGATCTCGACGACCCATACGCTCGTTGGCGCGGTGCTCGGGGTCGGACTTGCGCGCGGTCTCGGCGCGGTGAATCTAGGCACGGTCAGAGACGTGGTCGTGTCGTGGCTCGTCACGGTACCGGCGGGTGCCGCGCTTGCCGTCGTGTTTTACCTCGCGCTGCGGGCGATATTCTGAGCGAACGGCGCAGTAGTTGCCGGCCAGCCTCGATAACAGAGAGTCGTTGAACCGCGCGCCGCGTGCGTTCCGGCCGGTTTCCGGACACCCGACGGTGATTCATGAACACGACGTCGGGTTTATTGCGCGATGCGCATCAGGACTGTGGGGCGACCGTTACGGTTTTTTCCGGCGCCGGTAATGATGCCTGACCCCCTGGTCTGCTGAGCGGAAGATAAAAATGGTGGCCGGGCACAGAATCGAACTGTCGACACCAGGGTTTTCAGTTCTCCGCCGAGGGTCACATAACGCATTGGTGTGCCCGACTATTCCGGAGCCGAATTGTCTTACGAAGCTGCGAAATCGAAATCAGACGGTTGCGCACACGACACCGTTACAGGATTAATCCAACTGGAAGGGCGGTTATCCTTGCCCGTACTTATACTTCCCGCCCTGCTCAGACTCGCCTGCGCAGTAACAATCCCCCGAGCGCCGACAGCAGAAGCCACAGCCCGCCCGGCAGCGGCACCGCCACTACGCTGAGCGAGTAACTCCGGCCATCATTGCCGATCAGCCAGTTCAGATCCGCAGCCAGCGTTGGCAGATTAACGGTGTGAAAATCGCCAAGGATGCTGGCGGCGGTGAAGATCAGGAACGAATCCCCCGCTTGCGGCATATAGCCGGGCGCGACGTCGTCGATCAGCACTACGTTGAGCGTACCGTCCAGCGACAGGATCTTGCCGCCCGTGACGTCGAGCCCATCGTATTCGCTCGCCGCGCCCGCCGCCCGCGTCGTCCCGGCCAATTCGATCAGCGTCACGTTCGTAAAGCCGAAACTGACATCAGTGCTGGCCGTCGCGAGAAACGGGCTTGCGCCCGGCGAGAAGCCGCCCTCGAAGAACGAACTGCCGGCGCCGGTGAGCGCGCCCGTGCCGGTGTAACCGCCGAAAAACACCGACTGCGCCCCGCTGCTGGTGCGCACCTCGCCGTTGTTCACGATGTCATCATAGAACGTGACGTTCCCGCCGCCCGAGTTGATCAGGCTGCCGGTCGGCGTATTCGTGATGTCGCCGAACACATCGGACGTGCCGAAACTGAAGAACACCTGCCCGGCGTTGGCGAGCCCGTTATCGAATCGCAGCGTGGCGTTGCGCGCGACGATTTCTCCGTCCGGCGAATTCGTCATGCTGCCGCGGAACTCCGCCTCTCCCGCAATGACCTCGATGCGGCCCGCATTCGTATGCGCGGCCCCGTCGAGCAGCAAACGCTCACCGTTGCCTACACGCACCTCGCCATCAGCGGCGTTTTCGAGATCAGCGGCGATCTTTGCCGCCCCGACAGTGCCACCGCGGACGATGCCGTGATTGGTGATGGTGCCGAGAACCGTGACATTCTCAGCGACGATCTCGCCGTGATTCTCGACGTTTGCATCGATACCGCCGTCGCCGGTGAGTACGCCGTTCGCGGCGATAGTGACGTTGCGACTGAGCGCGGTGATGACCGCACCGCCCAGATCCAGGGTCGCAGTACCCAGTCCGCCACCGATCTGCAGCGAGTTGACGTCGGTAGCCGTGGCCGGGCCATCAACAGTGACGCTGGCGACAGGGTCGATAAACACGTTGCTGAACTCGAAAGGCACGGTCTCCGGAAACCAGTTCGACGCTGAAGACCATGAGCCGGAATCCGGCCGATCCCAGCGCACATCAAAGCTCGTGATCTCGTTAAAGCTGAGCTCGGCGATGATTTGACTGTCATTGTCGAGCGGAGAGATCGTGAAGCTGCGGATGGGAAGATTGCCGAACGCCGCCGACACCGCCTTGTCGCCAAGACCATTCGTGTCGAACGTGCCCAGCGAGCCGCCGAGGAAGTCGAAAGCCTCAACGCGCGCTTCGCCGAGGAAACCATCACCGTCACCGTTACCGATATTGTTCGTCCGGTAGATGACATCACCGGCAAGGAACGAGGTGAACTCGAAGCGAAGCACTTCGGTACTGCCGAGAAAAAAATCGCTGCCCCCGCCTACCACACCCAAACCGTTGAAGTTCAAAACACTGACAAGCCCGGGGGCGCCATTTGCCGCGGTCGCCGTGATGTCGGCGCCGGCCACCTGCAGCAACGCGGTCTGCTCCGTCGGCAGACCACTGAAGTCTATGGTCACGGCCGCCGCAGGCCGACCGGCGAGGCAAAGAAATGCGACGAATGCGAGTGCCGACGACCAGACCGAAAAAGGGCGTGCAGCGGCCACACGTGTGACACCCGCGCCAACGGATCCACAAACAAGCAGATGATTCATTTTGTGCTCTCCACGACAACCAACCTCAAACCCGATCCGCACGGGCAGCGCATGCATACACTTATGCGAACCGGAGGGTGGGAGTATATTGAGTCTGCCCGAACGGCATACGTGGCCTGGATCAATTTACGATGCGGTAGGTCCGTAATTCGTCACGGAAAGATGCCCGGCCTGGTTATCAGCCACATCTCCCCAAACGAGCGAAAGGTGAACCTGTGACGGGCGTTCGTTTAGAAGCTATTCGACCGAGTGAGCCACAACGAAGAATGGCTTGCATCAGTCGCGAATTCGGATCAGAGACTTCTTTTCAGGGCTGATATTTCAACTGTTTGATCGATGGAATCGAGTGCATTACGGCTATCCGACCTTGCACGACATGCTCGAGATCGAAGGTCTCGTCGTCAATCGCAAACGCACTCAACTAATGGGGACATCCCAAATTTCGCGCCCGTCATAATTGCATCTTGGGCGGCCGGTCCCCGATTTTGGGTACACAGTTAACCACTGTGTGATACCCCCCATTTCCGCACTTTCTCGGCTCCGGAATAGCCGCACCGGTTTTCAGGCGCAGCTTGGCTTGAATCGCCTGTCAGGGGAAACCCGCATTCGCGTGATGCGGCGGCGGGGCGGGTTATCGTTCGCCGCGAAACGTGGTCGTCGGCAAATGGTGACCGGGGCAGAATCGAACTGTCGACACCAGGATTTTCAGGAGGCAAGTTGGTTTATTTTCGGCCAGTATATTCAGCTACTTACGGTGTTTGCCTGTTCGTCCGCCGCTAGCTAATGGTTGTTAACGGTTCTTCTTTTTTTTAGAAAAAATCTGGAAATTACGATTGAATTGCATCGTTGGCCCGGTCACATGCTATCCGCAAGTATGTTCGAATTTCTGACTTGAGAGCTTTTGCGATGCGAGCCGTTTGTTATAACGTCGTAGAATGGAGAATCGGTAACCGCCCTGATGTAATGCCACCTCTAATGCCCGAGAGTTGTGGTCGCGATTCTCGGGATCAAATAAGGATTGCGAATGACTATCGAGCGCAACGTAGTAAACGAAATCAAGTTCAATTCCGCCGCCCGGTTGCCGTACGAGCTTCGGTTGGATGATTTCCGGCTAGCTCTACAAGACGTATACGATTTTTTCTTTGATGTAAACGAGCACCTGACATCGAAAGGGCTCGTCCGGCTTGACGATATGCTACGTCCGGCGATCATGTCTGGGTTCCTATCGGATATGCTAACTGCAAGCTTAGCAACCCACGCGCGCGTCTTGGTGGAAAATTCGTATTTCAATGGCCATCCAGATCTTGTAGTTCAAGGGATTTATCCCGGAAACGCCATAAAGGCCGGAGAAAGAGGTGTTGAAATCAAGACGACACGTAAGAGAGGAGGGGCGGTTGACACGCACGGAGCGCGAAACCAATGGATGTGCGTATTTGTGTATACAGTCGACACGAATTCCGAGCCAGCATCTGTACGAAGACCCATGAGATTTACAGAAGTTTATTTGGGGGAAGTGACGCTAGACGATTTTCGGCGAAACGCGAGGGGGGAACTAGGCACAAGAACCGCTACGCTTCACGCCGATGGAATTCAGAAGTTGCGCGAAAATTGGATCTATCTCGATCCTGAAGAGAGTGACTAATTATCGATCTTTAAGGCGGCTAATTGTGGGATCGCGGCCTTCGCCATATTGAAATATTCGTTATCCTTCTCAACGCCGATACCCTCGTATTTAAGCGCGCTACAGGCTGCCAATGTAGATCCCGCGCCCGCAAAAGGGTCCAATATAATACCTTCACCTAGGGGGAGGATTGCTCTTACTACCTTTCGAACGAACGCCTGAGGCTTTAGGCTTGGGTGAGGTGCTATTTCCTTCTCTTTCTTTCTCGTCGGCGACGATTGAATTACGTCGCCGAAAGGCTTATCGCATGCGATACGACGAAACCCTCCAGTTTTCCAATTCCTGAGATTGTCTTGAACCCTACCTTCGATAGGCTTTCGAAATAGTAACCACGGTTCCCACATTGATCGAGGCATAACACTAACATCGTTAAATTCGTGGTGGGCCCCTTTGGGGCGGTCACCGCCTCGCATCGTCATCGTGAGTCGAATTAGCTCACCTCTTCGCTCTAGCCCGGCACCTGAAAGGGCGACGGAAACGATATGCGATACAAGTGGGTTCGATGCAACGATTACGTTTGCGCCTGGCACCGCAATTCGCCGTACAAGTCGTGCCCAAGTTCCGAAGAAACGAGCGATCTCATCTAATTGGTCAGCGTCTAACGTAGTGAATCGCGGTAGGGGTGCTCGGGTGTGGCCATCGAACGACGGCGGGATTCGCCAGACGCCCCCTTTTCGTGCCCGCAGTTTTTGTTGCTGTTCCTCAGAATATTCATGAAGCCCATATGGGGGATCAGTAACAACAGCATGAATCGAATTCGGCTTCTGTCGTTCCATCCATGAAAAGCAATCATCGTTAATCAATGTCGAATTTCCGTACGTAAATTGCGGTACGTCTTCGTTAGATTTTGCGAAGGATTGTTGTCGGGCGCTCGTCGTATGCTGCTGCTTTCTTTTATACACTCCTCGATCTTCTCGAATAAATAATTCCGGTGTATTTAACCGAAGATAGGACCGAATCGAGGACGGCGGTGTGTCAGCGATCTGCTCCTGCACCCCAGCGACGATTTCGCCTACCGACAGCGCCGATTCAGATGAAGCGAACACCTGAAAAATAGCGTCTCGCACGGCACCAGGACGTAGCTTATTGTTGTTTTTCATGTTCCGGATAGTAGACGTCTAGACGTCTTTGGTCAAATCTTTGGCACCCTCCAGGTCATGCCTTGCCTTTTGCTCTTCGCGGATACCAGATACTCGTAGCAGAATTGTGCAAAAGAAAACCCGCGGAAGTGGCCTCTCTGAGATCTGCATCGAGCGCGCTTTACGTTCGTTTCTCGCTGTAGCCGATGCGTGTGACTCTGACCATCATCGGTTCGAATACGCAGCGTCGAACACTCTGTCAAATAACGTTAGTAGCCAATACGAATCGCTGGGGTCACCGGTCTGTGTGTCAGGACTCGAGTTAACCCCAATTCAGATCGTTAGCTGGCAAAAGGTAACCAATTAAGACTTAGCTAAACGAGCCGAATTTGAAATCATTGATTTCAAATGTACCTAGAAGTGGACCCCAGAAATTGGACACGCTGATAAGTGTCGTCCCGGTTAGGCTGCCAGCTTGGCAGCATCATAATACAAGCTGTCGGGC
>MRWG01001031.1_pt1 | contig 20894 bp, 23 predicted proteins | sample 1013341 | NCBI WGS metagenome assembly MRWG01 (sample SAMN06117577, study PRJNA244670) | biofilm metagenome | biome: Water; feature: Cathode Biofilm; material: Biofilm; isolation source: microbial consortium enriched at the cathode of a solar microbial fuel cell | place: USA: District of Columbia ... | reverse complement strand
CGCAGGGCGTCCAGCGCACCGAGCGCGGGGGCGAGGCACGCCGCGCGAAGGACGCGATGGGCGTGCCGATCTCGCCGGAACGCGGCGCCTATTTCCTCTACGGCTTCCACGCCGCGCGCGCCGCGCTCGCCAATCCCGCGCGCCGGATCGGGCGTCTCTGGGCGACACGCCCGGCGACGGAGAAGCTGGCCGACCTGCTGGCCGAGCGCGAGATCAGCCCGCGCGCCGTCGACCGCACCGCGCTCGACGAGCTGCTGGGCGCGGGCGCGGTGCATCAGGGTCTGGCGGTCGAGATCTGGCCGCTGGAAGAACCGGGCCTGGAGGAGATCGCCGCCGACTGCGGACCGGGCGCGCGGCTCTTGCTGCTCGACCAGGTAACGGATCCGCACAATGTCGGCGCCATCCTGCGCACGGCCGCCATCTTCGGCGCGTCCGCCGTCTGTCTGCAGGCGCGCAACGCACCGCCGGAATCGGCGGCGCTGGCCAAGGCCGCCTCCGGCGCGCTGGAGGCCGTGCCGCTGGTGCGCATCGGCAACCTCACCCAGGCGCTGCAGCATCTGAAGGAGGCGGGCTTCTGGGTCGCCGGCCTCGACGGCGAGGCGCAGGAAACGCTTTCCGCCCTGCCGCGGGACGAGAAGCTGGCGCTGGTGCTCGGCGCCGAGGGCGGCGGCTTGCGGCGCCTCACGCGGGAGCGCTGCGACATGCTGGTCCGCATCCCGATGGCGCCGCAGGCGGTCGGCTCGCTCAACGTCTCCAACGCGGCCGCGGTCGCGCTCTACGCCGCCGGCCCGCCGGAGACCGCCTGAAGCGGGGTTTGACAGCGTCCGCCCGTCGTCCCACCTGCCCTACTCGAACCGCACGAAACCGATCGCGAACAACGCGAGGAGAGGCTTTCATGGCGCTTTCGCTCTGGAAGATCGAACCGATCGCGCGCGCGGAGGATCCGCGCTGGCTTGACCATCCCCGTTTCGAGCGCCTCGTGGTCCGCGCCGAAACGGCCGCCGAGGCCCGGCAGATCGCCGCCGCGGAGGAGATCGGCGAGGACACCGACGCGGTCGGCAACGAATCGCTGGGCGACGCCGCGGGCTTCAAGGACGAGAAGCTCTACCGGGTGATGCCGCTCGCCGATGAGGAGCGCGGCACGCTCTCGCCGGAGGGCCGGCCCGCGGTGCTCAGCCGGCTCGCGGGATGAGGCGCCCGGGGCTCTGGCGCGCGGCCACGGGCGATGTTAAAAGCCGGCTCATCGAAGGGTGGCAGGCCGGATTAGCTCAGCTGGTAGAGCAGCGGTTTTGTAAACCGAAGGTCGCGGGTTCGATCCCTGCATCCGGCACCATCCTCGCCGCCCCTCCACGCCCGGTCGACAATTCCACGGAAAGCCCTAGGTGGTTGGTCAGGGCCGCGCCGCCGCGCGCGCGCCCAAGTCTGCCGACGCCACCTCAATTAAGGAAGGATCGAGGCATGACCGTCGAGAAGAACCCCGACAGCGCCCGCCAGGGCGAGACCCGCGGCCGGGTGCGCTACGTGCTGATCATCTCCCTGGCGCTGGCCGTCCTCGCGCTGGCCGTCGTCGCCTTCGCCATCGGCTGACGGCAACGACCGACGGCGCGGCCTCTCGCCCCCGACGTTTCCGGACTGGCGAAACCGCGCCCGTTGCGGCACTCTTGCCCGGAACATGGGACCGTCCGGCCGCAAGCGGCCGCGGACGGTCGGGGCGATCAAACGGGTCGGGGTCACATCATGAATATCATCCGCATCATCCTGGCGATCTTCCTGCCGCCGGTGGCCGCCTTCCTGACGGTCGGTCTGGGGCTGCATTTCTGGCTCAACCTGATTCTGACGCTGTTCTTCTTCGTGCCCGGGATGATCCACGCCCTGTGGCTCGTCGTGAAACGCGCCCAGACACACCCGGCGGCCTAGAGCATGGCGCGCCCCTTTGGAAGCATCTGAGACGCCGCTTTAGGGGCGGCCGGGCGCGAGATCGTCGAGCGCGAAGCGGCCGCGCAGCAGGTAGTAGGCGGTGCCCGCCACCTCGCGCACGACGCCGCGCCAGGCGGCGAAACCGCCCGGCCGCGGCACCAGCAGGCCGAGGGTCAGCCGTCCGCGCCCGTCCGCCGCGACATAGCCGACGGGCTCGATCCCCGCGGCGCGCAAGCTGGCGCCGGCCCGGCGCAGGTGCACCCCGTCCGTCACCACGATCGCCCGCCGCCAGCCGTTCTCCGCTGCCAACCGCGCGAATCCGAGCGCATTCTCATGCGTGTTGCGCGCCCGCACGTCGAGCCGCACGGTGGGATCGAAATCCAGCGCCTCGGCGATCACCCTCGCCTCCGCCGGCGCATCCGCGGGAACGTTGCCACCGCTGAGCGCGAGTGGCAGGCCGAAGCGCTCCGCGAAGGCCTTGCCGCGCAGGGCGCGGCGCACGCTCGCCGGTTTCGGTTGCCAGCTGCCGTCACTCAGGCGCGCGATCCCGCCGGAGAAGATCGCGACGAAGGTGCCGTCGGCCGGCACCGTCGTGGCCTCGGCGGCCAGATCGAGCGTCCGCGCCGGCTCCAGGGCGCGGCTCATCAGCGCCGGCCCGATCGGCATGGAGAGAAAGGCGAGCAGCAGCGCACCCACGCCCATCAGGTCGACGAGACTCATGCGCCGCCTCCCCGCTGCGCCGGACCGCCGGGCCCGGATCCACACCAGCAGCGCGCTTCCCAGCACCAGCCAGTAGAGCGCGTCCGGCACCAATGCGAGGAACAGATCGGTCGTCGACAGGCTGACATCGAAATCCACTGGGGCGGCTCCGGAACGATGGTCCGCGAGGGCGGGGAGAGCGCCTACTGGCCGAGGCGCCGCGCCATCTCCTGCTGGGCGGCGACCTCGCTGCGGCGCAGGCGGATGAGTTGAAGGAGCTCCTCCGCCGCGCTGCGATAGCCCTGCATCGCGGCGAGGTAGGGATCAGTGTATTCGGCGCGCTCGCGGAACATCCGCGTCGCCTCCTGATAGTCGCTCGGCTGGGTTGCCGGCAAGCCTGCCTCCGCCTCGGCCAGCAGTTCGGCCGCGCGGCTGAGGTCGCGCTCGCCGCCCAGCCCGACGGCCAGCGCGTCGGCCAGATTGTATTGCGCCGCCGGCAGGCCGTGCCAAGCGGCGGAGCGGAACCACTCCAGCGCCTCCAGCTTGTCCGCCCGCGCGGTCGAGCGCATCAGCATCACCCCCAACAGGTTCTGCGCCAGCGGATCGCCCAGTTCGGCCATGCGGCGCAGCGCGGGGCGGATCTCCGTATCGTCGCCGCGCCCGGGGCTGTTATAGGCGCGGCGCAACGCGACAAAGTCCCGGAGATCCTCGGTCGGCAGCGCCTCGGTCTGCGTCGTCCCGCCGCGCGCCGCCGGCGCCCGCGCAGGCTCCGGCGCCTCCATCGTCAATTCGGCGACCCGCCCGTCGAGGCGCGCGCGCTCCCCGGCGTCGAGCGATTGGCCGAGATGGTCCCGTTGTGCGGCGGCCCCCGCCACCCCGGCGGCGGCCGCTCGCGCGAACCAGTAATAGGCCTCCGCCGCATCCTTCGCGACGCCGTAGCCGTTCGCCAGCATCCAACCGTAGTCGAGGGCGGCGGGCCCGTGCCCATTCTCCGCCGCGCGGGCGAGCCAGCGCACGGCGGCGAAATCGTCCCGTTCGACGCCGTCGCCGCGCTCATAGAGCTGCCCCAGCTCGTACATCGCCTCGGCGTCGCCCGCCTCCGCGGCCGAAAGCAGCGCCTCGGGCGGCTCTGCCCGCGCCGGCGGCGTGCCGACGGCCAGCAGAGCGCCTGCAAGCAGCAGCGCCGATCCAATCCTCCGCCAGGCCCCCGCGCGCCTCATGTCCGCTCCAGGATGCGTTCTTCCTCGATCACCGGGACGCCCTCGCGCAGCAGCCGCACCTGCCAGCGCAGCGCCCCGCCCCGTTCGACCGCCCGCCGGCGCGACAGCAACTCCATGCGTTTCCCGCGGCGGTCGTAGAAACGTGCCTCGACCTTGAGCCAGCGTGGCTCGACCTCGGCCCACCAGACCTCATGCTCGGTCGTGATGCGGTCGGCGGGCAGCCCGGCGAAATAGTTCGCCCGCCCGACCGGCCTGTAGAGGATCGAGGGCCAGGGCTTCTGCGCCACGAGGTCGCGATGGGTGAGTTGGCGGATGACGAACCCGTCCTCGGTGAGCGCGATCTCCTGGGCCGCCGCTTCCGCCCCGTAGCGACCGGCGAGCGCTGCCAGGCGGGCACGCCAGTCGGCGGTCATATCGGCGGCGATGTCGGCCCAAGCGATGCCGATCGGCATCGCGCCCGCCACGGCCGCGCCGCCGAGGCCGGCCAGAACGGTCCGCCGCCCCGGCGATCCCCGGCGCTGGCCCGGTCCCTGCATGCGATAGGGCATCGACGGCTCTCCGAATCGAGGCGTAGACTGACTTGAGATTAGACGGATTGCCCGGGCGGCGCAAAAGCCGACGGAAGGCGGCCCGGTGCGACGGGCTCCGCATCCGCACTCGGACCCGCAAGTGGGAAAGACCGCGATGAGCGACGACACCGAAGCCCCGAGCCCAGTCGAGCAGGCCGCCGCCGCCGCCGTGGCGCGCGGCGGTGGAGGCCGCGGCAGCGCGGTCCGCGACATCATGGTCGACCTGACGGCCGTGCTCGGCACCGCGGACATGAAGGTCTCGAACCTATTGAAGATCGGCCGCGGCGCGGTCATCGAGCTCGACCGCAAGGTCGGCGACACGGTCGAGGTGCGCTGCAACGGCATGCCGGTCGGCCGCGGCGAGGTCGTGGTGGTCGAGGACCATCTCGCCGTCTCGATCACCGAGATGTACAAGAGCGCCAGCCAGGCCGACTACGACTGAGCGCGAGGCGCCGACGGTCCGCCGCCTCAGCCCTTGCGCAGGCGGATGACGAAGATCTCGCCCTCGGTCGCGTTCTCCAGCAACTCGCAGCCCTGCGCCTCGCAGAAAGCCTCGAAGTCCTGGGGGGCGCCGGGATCCGTCGCCTCGACGCGCAGCGTGTCGCCCGGCGCGAGCTGTTTCATCAGCTTGCGCGCCTTCAGGACCGGCAGCGGGCATTTCAGGCCCGTCGCGTCCAGCCGATGCTCTTCGGCCATCGATCGGCTCCCCTTCCCTGCGCGCCCCGCCGCCTTCGACCGCCAATCGCGGCGGATCGACCGGGCCAGTCGGGCGGATCGCATTGACGTATGGGGTAAAAAGGGGCTTCCTTGCAATGCTTGAGAATCGCGCATCAGCGCCCCGGATCGTTCGCCGGTCGCACGCGTTTCGGTGGCGCTGACGATCGCCGCCGTCGCGACCCGGATCGATCGGGGGAAGGGGTGCCTGGCCCGCGCGGTTCATCGAAGACCAAGCGAGCGAACCACGTCGAAGGGGCCGGAAGCGGCAGGGGCGGCGCGCCGATGCAAATCTATCTGCCGATCGCCGAGATGTCGGTGAACATCTTCCTGATCCTCGGTATCGGCGGGGTGATCGGTCTCCTGTCCGGCATTTTCGGTGTCGGCGGCGGCTTCCTGATGACGCCGATCCTGATCTTCGTGGGCGTGCCCTCGCCCGTCGCGGTGGCGACCGGCGCGAATCAGATCGTCGCCTCCTCGGTCTCCGGCGTGATGGCGCATTGGCGCCGCGGCAATGTCGATCTGAAGATGGGGATGATGCTGCTGGTCGGCGGTTTCGTCGGATCGACCGTCGGTGTGTTCCTGTTCAAATGGCTGCAGACGCTGGGTCAGATCGACCTGGTCATCAAGCTCTCCTACGTCGTCTTCCTCGGCATCATCGGTGCGCTGATGATGGGGGAGAGCCTGCGCGCTCTCCTGCGCGCGCAGCGGCGCGGTCCCGGCGGGCGCGGCAAGCTGCATGAGCACAACTGGCTGCACGGCCTGCCCTTCAAGATGCGCTTCCGCAAGTCGAAGCTCTATATCAGCGCGCTGCTGCCGATCGGCGTCGGCGCCTTCGTCGGCCTGCTCTCGGCCATCATGGGCGTGGGCGGCGGCTTCGTCATGGTGCCGGCGATGATCTATCTGCTCGGCATGCCGACCAACGTGGTGATCGGCACCTCGCTCCTGCAGATCCTGTTCGTCACCGGCAACGCGACCTTCCTGCAGGCGACGCTGAACCAGACCGTCGACGTGATCCTGGCGCTCCTGCTGCTTGTCGGCGGCGTGGTGGGCGCGCAGTTCGGCACCAAGCTCGGCGCCAAGCTGCGCGGCGAGCATTTGCGCGGGTTGCTCGCGCTGATGGTGCTCGCCGTGTGCGGCAAGCTGCTGTTCGATCTGGTGCTGACGCCGGAGGATCTCTATTCGCTCGGCGTCAGCGGGGGGCCGTGATGGCAGGCATCGTCCGCAAGCCGACCCTCCTCGGTGCCGCGATCGCCGCGCTGGTCCTCTTCGGGTTCCTGGCCGCGCCGCTCGTCAAATGGGCGATGGCGGCGGAGCAGCTCGTCGCCGATCTCGACGATTATCTGGTGGCGATCACCACGGGCTTCACCGGTACGGAACTGCTGCTTTTCGGCTCGATCGAGGGGGATGGCGAGATCGTCGTCGTGGTCCACGGCCCGAAGGAGGAAGTCGTGGTGCGGCGCAAGGACCGCATCGCCGGCATCTGGGTCAACCGGAACGAGCGCCGGTTCCGCGGGGTGCCCGCCTTCTATCACGTCGCGACCTCGGCCGCGCGCGACACACTCGACCTGCCGCAGACGGCGCTCGCCCGCCACCAGATCGGAGTCGAGAACATTCGCTTGCGCCTGAAGCCCGAGGAGGATGTGGCCGAGCGCCAGGCCTTCGCCGAAGCGATCATCCGCAACAAGATCCGCGTCGGCCACTATTCGTCCGGCCCGGGACGCGTCGAATGGCGGGGCGGGCGCCTGTTCCGCACCACGGTGTTGATCCCGGCAAACGTACCGGTCGGAACCTACACGATCGAGACCCTGCTGGTGCAGGGCGGCGAGGTGGTGAGCGCGCAGACCACCCCCCTCTTCGTCAACAAGGAAGGATTCGGGGCCCAGGTGTTCCGCGCCGCCCATCGCTATTCGGCCTATTACGGCCTGGCCGCGATCTTCATCGCCGGGTTCGCCGGCTTCTCGGCCAACTGGGTCTTCCGCAAGCTCTAAGCCCTCCACCCGTCTTCCCAAGCCCGCGAGTACCGTTGCGATGCATCCTGCGAAATCCGTGATCCTCTTCACCACCGCATCCGGCGCCGGCTATGGGCTCGTCGTCATGGCCGCGCTGTTCGACGCGCTTGGGCTGATGGCGCGTGAGCCGGTCGTGACCGCCGTGACGCTGGGCCTCGCGCTCGCGCTGATCGTGGTCGGGCTCCTCGCTTCGACCTTCCATCTGGGCCATCCGGAGCGCGCCTGGCGCGCGCTCAGCCAATGGCGCTCCTCCTGGCTCAGCCGCGAAGGGGTCGCGGCGCTTTGGACGTTCCTTCCGATCCTGGGTTGGGGCACGCTCCGGCTGCTCGATGCCGAAGGGGCGCCTGGCCCGGCGGAGCAGGCGCTCGCCGTCGTGGCCGGGCTCAGCGCGCTCGCGACGCTCTACTGCACCGGCATGATCTACGCTTCGCTGAAAGCGGTGCCGATGTGGGCGACCCGCTGGACACCGGCCGCCTATCTGCTGATCGGCCCGGCGACGGGCGGCGTGCTGTTCAACGCGATCGCCCATCTCTTCGCCTTCCATCAGGAGAGCACCGGCTCGATCGTCACGGTCGTGCTGTTGCTCGCGCTGGCGAGCAAGATGGGCTTCTGGAAGCGGGCGGAGAAGATGAAGCCGGCCGCTACCGCCGAAAGCGCGACCGGCCTCGGCCGGGACGAGGACGGCGAGCCCGCAGCGGTCACCCTCCTGGAGGCGCCGCACAGCGAGCCGAACTACCTGATGCGCGAGATGGGCTTCCGCATCGCGCGCAAGCATGCGGCCCGCCTGCGCCGGATCGCAATGGTCTGGACCTTCCTCTTCCCGATGCTGGCGATCTGGATGAGCAGCTATTCGAGCGGCTGGGCGGAGGCTGTGCTGATCCTGATTTCGCTCGTGACCGCCGGCGTCGGGCTGGTGGCGGAGCGCTATCTGTTCTTCGCCGAGGCACGCCACGTGCAGAGCCTCTACTACGGCGAGGCCGCGGTGTGACGGCACTGCCCCCTTGCGGCCGGGCAAGGGTTGGGGGGATACTCCTGACATCAGGGAATAGAGAAGAACGGCTTCCGGGGGACGTACCACCATGCAATCGATGCCCACACTGATCCTAGGCGGCGTGCTTTTCGTGGCGGCGCTCGTGCTCGCCTATGCGCTCGACTTCGTCTTCGGGCCGACGGCGGTGCTGCTCCTGTCGATCATCGTGATCGCGATCGGCCTCTATCTGCACCGGGACTGGCTGACCTATGCGGGCGGGCTGGTGATCTGCGCCGGCCTCACCTACGACGTGGTGCTGGACACGGTGCAGACGGGCTCGATCGCCGGCGGCCTCTTCGCCATCGTCATGCTGGGCGCGGTCGCGGTCTGCTCGGTGATTTCGGCGGACAAGCTGAAGCTCGGCGTCTGAGGCGGCGCGCCGCCGGCCCTCCCTAGCGGATCAGCACCGCCCGGAAATCGTTCACGTTGGTGAGCGTCGGTCCCGGCTTCACCTGCGCGCCGATCGCCTCGAAGAAGCCGTGGGCGTCATTCTCCTTCAGCGCCCGGTCCGGGTCGATCCCCTGATCCTTCGCCTTGGCGAGCGTTTCCGGGCCGACGATCGCGCCCGCCACCTCCTCCGCCCCATCGACGCCATCGGTGTCGCAGGCGATACCCCAGATGTCTTCCGCCCCGTCCAGCGCGATGGCGAGCGCCAGCGCGAATTCGGCGTTCGGGCCGCCGCGCCCCTCGCCCCGGATGGTGACCGTCGTCTCGCCGCCGGAGAGCAGCACCGCCGGCGCCGATACCGGCTTCCCGTGCGCTTTCGCGGACTGCGCGATCCCCGCGATCACGCGGGCCACCTCGCGGCTCTCCCCCTCCAGCGCGTCGCCGAGGATGAGGGGGGTGACGCCGGCTGCCCGCGCCCTTTCCGCCGCCGCCTCGAGCGAGAGCAGCGGGGCGGCCGCAATCACGGTCTCCACCTTCTCGAAGATCGGATCGTCGGGTTTCGGCGTCTCGTCCTCGGCCGCCTGCAGATGGCGGCGCACGGGCTCCGGCAGATCGATGCCGTAGCTCTCCACGATGCGCCGCGCGTCGGCGAAGCTGGTGGCGTCCGGCACCGTCGGGCCGGAGGCGATGACGGAGGGGTCGTCCCCCGGCACGTCGGAGATCAGGATCGCATGCACCGACGCCGGCGCGGCGGCGGCGGCGAGGCGCCCGCCCTTGATGGCGGAGAGATGCTTGCGCACGCAGTTCATCTCTCCGATCCGCGCGCCGCAGCGCAACAGCGCCCGGTTGACCGCCTGCTTGTCGTCGAGCGTGAGGCCCGGGGCCGGCAGCGACAGCAGCGCCGAGCCGCCGCCCGAGATGGCGCAGAGCAGCAGATCGTCGGGCCCGAGCCCCTGCGCGAGGTCCAGGATGCGCCGCGCCGCGTCCTCCCCCGCCGCGTCCGGCACAGGGTGGGAGGCCTCGACGATCTCAACCGTGTCGCACGGCACCGCATGGCCGTAGCGGGTGACGACCAGCCCCTCAAGCGGGCCGTCCCACGCCCGCTCGATCGCCTGGGCCATCAGGGCCGAGGCCTTGCCGGCGCCGACCAGCACGGTGCGCCCCTTCGGCGGAGCCGGCAGGCAGGGCGGCACGCTGGCGAGCGGGTCGGCCGCCTTGAGCGCGGCGTCGAAGAGCTCGGAGAGAAAGGCGGCGGGATCGGTTTCCACGGTCATGAAATCCAGTTAGCGTGATCGTCCCCGATCCCGCAACCCGATGCAGCCGGACCGACCGACATGGCAGAACCCGCCTTCACCCTGCATGAGCGTCTGGCCGCCGACACCGAACTGGTGGCGGAACTGACGCTCTCCCGATTGCTGCTGATGAAGGATGCGCGGTTCCCCTGGGCGATCCTGGTACCGCGGTTGCCGAACGTGCGAGAAATCCACGAGTTGACCCAGGCGGATCAGCGCCAGCTGCTGGCGGAGATCACCGGCCTTTCGGCGGCGATGCAGCGGGAATGGCGGGCCGACAAGATGAATGTCGCCGCGCTCGGCAACATGGTCCCGCAACTGCACATCCACGTGATCACGCGCTTCGAAGGGGATGCCGCCTGGCCCGGCCCGGTCTGGGGCGTCGGCGAGGCCGAGCCCTATGACCCGACGGCGCTGCTGCAGACGGTCGAGCGGCTCAATGCCGCTCTTCGGCGAGCGTGAAGTCGCCCGAGCGCACGCGGCTCGGCAGCGTCTCGATGATGGCGGCGACCTCTTCCTCGCCGCGATCCTCGATCAGATCGGTGAGCGCCAGATAGAGGCAGACCTCCGACAGCAGGTCGCTCGGAATCCCCTGCGCGCAGGCCTCGTCCCAGGCATCGAGGAACAGCCCCATCGCCTTGCGCTTGTGCTCGGCGACGAAATCCTCGCTTTCCAGCGCAGGCCCCGCGAGCTCCTGGATCGGTCTGTCCGCCATCGGGACCTCCCTCGTCCCCGGAAACCGGCGCCCGCCAGGGTATCGGCGCGCGAATCGCGCCGGAGTCGGCCGGATTCCCCTATCTACCGGGCTACCGTCACCCGATTCGGGGGGCCTGTCCACCGGGGGCGATTCGATTCGCGAATCGTTGCCCGCTCATCCGTCCGCCAGCCCTGCGAGCGCGGCGCGTTGCGTCTCCACGGCGCGGGCCCAGACCGCCCGCTTCCAACCCGGTTCGTCCGGATAGAAGGCGTCGCGGATGCGCTGCTTGATGCGCGCGCCCTCCGGGCTGTCGAGCGCGCCATGGTGATGCAGCCAGTTGTCCGCGCGCACCGCGAGCTGGACCAGCCGGTTGTCGATCGTCCCGAATTCCAGCGCGATCGCCGTCACCTCGATCGCCGGATAGCGTCGTTCGATCCCGTCCAGCACGGTGCCGGACAGCGGCACGGTGACGGCCGTGCCGGCATGGGTCGAGGTGACGTCGCCATCGAACCAGCGCTGCGCCCGGGCGAAGCCCGGCCCATCCGGATCGTGCATCGCGATCCGCTCGCCATGGCCCGGCGGGCCGAGGCCGGTATGGTAGTCGATGACGGCGAGCCGCTCGACGCCGTCGAGATGCCGGTCCAGCAGATCGTAGAGCGCCCGCTGCGACCAGGTCGGCCCCGTGCCGCCGTAGAAGATGCCGTGCGCGTCCTGGTACTGCCCGCCCGAATGGGCGGCCCGCCAGGCGCGGTCGCCCATCTCGGCCCGCTTGGCGTCCGCCGCCGCCAAGTTCGCGTCGGCGTCCCAGACGTCCGGGCAGGCGATCGCGCGGATCGAATCATAGCCCTCGTTGCGCGGCGGCGGCCCCTTGTCCCAATCGATGAAATTGCGGTTGAGGTCGATATTGTCCTCGTTGACCCGCCGCAGCCAGGCGAAGCCGCAGGGATTGACCCCATGGACCATCACGAGGCCCATGTCGGGCGGCAGCGGCGCCGCGTCGCCCGGGTGACGCAACGTACCCAACTGCACGCCGGATCCGCAGAAGCCTTCCACCCCGTGCGTGCCCGACAGCGTCAGCACCAGCGCCTTCGGCCGCTCGGGGCCGAGGCGCGCGACATCCATCCACAGCGCCTCGCCGCGCGGCGCCGTGGCGACCTCGTGCCGGCGCCCGTCGAGGGGGGCGCCCGCCTCCCCCGCCGCCTGCAGGAAGGCGCGCCGTGCGGTAATGTAATCGTCCGGGAAGAAGGTGGATGGATCGAAGGTCATGGTCTGGCACCCTGCGGCCGCTATAGTGTCTCATCATCATGGCCGAAGCGACCCGAGCCCGACAGTCCCCGGCGCCCGCCGCCCTGCCCGAGCCCTTCGCCGGCTGGTTCGCACGGCGCGGCTGGCAGCCGCACGTGCACCAGCAGGCGATGCGCGCCGCCGCGCAAGCCGGCGAGCACACGCTGCTGATCGCACCGACCGGCGGCGGCAAGACGCTCGCCGGCTTCCTGCCGAGCCTGGTCGAGCTGTCGGCGGCCGAGGACGACGAGGCGGTCGGACTGCACACCCTCTACGTCTCGCCGCTGAAGGCGCTGGCGGTCGACATCGCTCGCAACCTGACCGACCCGATCGAGGAGATGGGCTTGCCCATCCGGGTCGAGACCCGAACCGGCGACACGCCGCAGAACCGCCGTCAGCGCCAGAAGGAACGCCCACCCCACATCCTGTTGACCACGCCCGAGAGCCTGGCGCTCTTGGTGAGCTATCCGGAGGCCGCGGAGATCTTCGCGGGCCTCGAGACCGTGGTGATCGACGAAGCGCACGCCCTGGCGGGCACCAAGCGTGGCGATCAGCTGGCGCTGTGCCTCGCCCGGCTGCAGCGGCTGGCGCCGGCCATGCGACGCGTCGGCCTGTCGGCCACCGTCGCCTGGCCCCAGGAGTTGGCGGCCTGGATCTCCCCCACCGCGCGGGCAGGCGACGTCCGGATCGTCGAGGGCGGCGGTGCGGTCGAGCCGCAGGTCCGCATCCTGGACACGAAGGAGCGCCTGCCCTGGTCCGGCCACTACGGGCTGCACGCGGCGCCGGAGATATACGCCGAGATATCCGCGGCCGGGACCGCGATCGTCTTCGTCAACACGCGCGCGCAGGCCGAGCTCCTGTTCCAGGAGCTCTGGCGCGTCAACGAGGACAATCTGGCGATCGCGCTGCATCACGGCAGCCTGGCGCGCGAACAACGCCGCAAGGTCGAGGCCGCGATGGCCAGCGGCGATTTGCGCGCGGTGGTCGCCACCTCCTCCCTCGATCTCGGGATCGACTGGGCGGCGGTCGACCTCGTCATCCAGGTCGGCCCGCCCAAGGGGGTGAGCCGCCTGATTCAGCGCATCGGCCGCGCCGGCCACAGGTTGGACGCGCCGAGCCGCGCGCTGTTGGTGCCCTGCAATCGGTTCGAGGTGCTGGAATGCCGCTGCGCCATCGAGGGGCTGATGGCCCGCACCCTCGACGGCGAGGCGCCGAAGCCGGGCGGGCTCGACGTGCTGGCGCAGCACATTCTGGGGCTCGCCTGCGCGGCCCCCATCACGGCCGACGCGCTGTTCGATGAGATCACCTCGGCCGCGCCCTATCGCGACCTCGACCGGGCGACCTTCGAGGACGTGCTGCGCTATGTCGAGGATGGCGGTTACGCGCTCAAGACCTACGAGCAATGGCGCCGGCTGTTCCGCAAGGCCGACGGCCACTACGAGGTCGCCTCCGCCCAGGTCGCCCGGCGCCACCGCATGAATATCGGCACCATCGTCGAAAGCCCGACGCTGAAGGTACGCCTGCGCAAGGGCCCGGTTCTGGGCGAGATCGAAGAGTATTTCGCCACCCTGCTGGAGCCGGGGGACAGCTTCGTCTTCGGCGGCCAGATGCTGCGTTTCGAGGGGCTCCGCGAAACCTGGGTCGAGGTCACGCGCGCGCCCGGCAAGGAACCGAAGGTGCCCTCCTATCTCGGGGGGCGGATGCCCTTCACCACCCATCTGTCGGAGCGCGTGCGCGCCGCGCTGGCCGATCCGGCGAGCTGGCGCGACCTGCCGGACCAGGTGGCCGAATGGCTGCGCATCCAGCAATGGCGCAGCGTGCTGCCGCCGCGCGACGGACTGCTGGTCGAGACCTTCCCGCGCGGCGAGAAGGAATACCTCGTCGCCTACACCTTCGCCGGCCGCAACGCGCACCAGACGCTGGGCATGCTGTTGACCCGGCGGATGGAACGGATGGGCCTCGCGCCGCTCGGCTTCGTGGCCAGCGACTACGTGATCGCGGTCTGGTCGCTGCACCCGGCGGAGGACATGGCGGGCCTGTTCGACGAGGACATGCTGGGCGACGATCTGGAGGCCTGGATGGAGGAAAGCTCACTGATGCGCCGCACCTTCCGCAATGTCGCGATCGTCGCCGGGCTGATCGAGCGCAAGCTTCCCGGTGCCGAGAAGAGCGGCCGGCAGGTCACCTTCTCCGCCGACCTGATCTACGACGTGCTGCGCCGGCACGAGCCGGACCATGTACTCTTGCGCGCGACACGGGCCGACGCGGCGGGCGGGTTGATCGACGTCGGACGATTGGCCGAACTGCTGCGGCGCGTCGCCACCGGTGGCATCACCCACCGGCGGCTCGATCGGGTCTCGCCGCTCGCCGTGCCGATCCTGCTGGAGGTCGGCAAGGAGCAGGTGGCCGCCGACGCGGCGATCGAGGATCTGCTCGACGAGGCCGCCGCCGAGACCGAGGCGGACCTCATCCGCGAGGCGATGGGCGGACCGATGCATGCGGAACTGCCATTGTGACGTTGCCATCGTGAATCGGGGGTGCGATGCTTTCGCCGGTTCCCAGCACTCATCCGGCACGATTCGATTGGCCCAAGGACCCGATATCAAGGCCGAAGGCGCGGCGTCGATCGAGGATCGCCGCTTGGCGAGGCTCTACGCCTATTGGTGCTCGAAACGGCCATCGGCCGGCGCCTGGCCGTCGCGGGAGGCGATCGACCCGTTGGATATCCCGCAGCTCTTGCCCTATCTGATGCTGGTCGAGATCCACGGGCCGGACCGTTTCTTCTTCCGTCTGGTGGGTACGAACGTCGCCCGCGGCATCGACCCGACCGGCACCTACCTTGCCGACGGCGCGCCGGGAGGACCGTACCGCGACCACATCCTCGCCGTCTTCGGCGAAATGCCGCGGCGCGGCCAACCGGTCTACACGATCTCGCTCTATGACGATCCGGAGCATGACCAACGGCGCACCCACCGTCTCTTCCTGCCGCTCGAGCCGAAGGGCGGTGACCCGCCGCTCATGCTGATCGGCCAGGTGACGGAGCAGGACAGGATGCTGCTCGGCTCGCTCTGGGAGATCGCGCCGACGCGCATCTCGGTCGCCACGAACATCGTGCTGGACGGCGCGCCGACGGCCGATCGGTGACACCGCCCATGTCCCGCGTCGCGCCGACGATTCCCTTCCTGCTGAACGGAGCCGAACTGCTGGCGGAGCCGTCGGGCGCGCTTTATTGGCCGGCACGCGAGACGCTGATCGTCGCCGACCTGCATTTGGAGAAGGGCAGCCACTTCGCGCGCCGCGGCCAGCTGCTCCCGCCCTATGACAGCCGCACGACGCTGAGCCTGATCGAGGATGCGATCGCCCGCCGGCGGCCGCGCCGGCTGATCGCGCTCGGCGACAGCTTCCACGACGCCGACGCGGCGGAGCGCCTTGCGCCGGACGACCGGGGACGGATCGCGCGGCTGACGCGGTCCGTCGAGTGGATCTGGATCGCCGGCAACCACGATCCCGCCCCGCCCGGGGAGCTGGGCGGGCACGTGGTGACGGAGGCGTTGGCCGACGGGCCGCTCGTCTTCCGGCACGAAGCGCTGACGAGCCCGGCCGCCGGCGAGATCTCCGGCCATTATCACCCGAAGGCGGCCGTCACCCAGCGCGGCCGGCGGATCGCCGCGCGCTGCTTCGTGGAAGACGGGCGCCGCGCGATCCTGCCGGCCTTCGGCGCCTACACGGGCGGGCTCAACGTGCTGGACCCGGCGATCGCCCGCCTCTACGCCATCGGCTTCCGGGTTCATCTGCTGGGGCCCCGCAAGGTCTACAGCTTTCCGAAAAGCCGCCTGCTGCGGGAATAGGCCGGAATCGGTCGGGCCGGGGCCTGACGGCCCCGGCCCGACGACGCCTTTGGTAGATGTGGGGGGGAAGGGTCTACCATTGGCCAACCAGGTCGCCCTGGCTTGTCAGGGATTACGCCGATCCTCCCGCCGCGGATCACAGGGCATCCAAAATTTCGGTACCCGGCGCGGTAATCCAACGGACGCGCGGGGCTCGTATCGAAGAAGACACTCCGAAAGAAGGGTCTCCTGGGTTCATGAACGTTCGATCCGAGACAGCGACCGCCGCCGCGCGCGAGGACGCTCCGGTCCTGGTATGGTTCCGGAACGATCTGCGCGTGGGCGACCATCCGGCGCTCGCCGCCGCGTTGGACAGCGGCCGGCCGGTTCTGCCGCTTTACATCCTGGAGGAACAGGCCCCCGGGGACTGCGCGCTGGGCGCGGCCAGTCTCTGGTGGCTACATCACAGCCTGGACGCGCTCGCCGGACGCCTCGCCGATCTCGGCGCGCCTCTCCACCTGCGGCGCGGCCGAGCGGAAGACATCGTGCCGGATCTGGCCGAGCGGCTGGACGCGGCGGCGGTCTTCTGGAACCGCCGTTACGAGCCCTGGGCGATCGCAACCGACCGGGACATCAAGGCGACGCTCAGGGATCGGGGCGTCGCGGCCGAGAGTTATAACGGCACGCTGCTCCACGAACCCTGGGAGGTGAAGACCAAGCAGGGCGGCTGGTACGGCGTCTTCACCCCCTTCTGGAAGGCGGAATGCGCGCTGGGCGATCCGCCGGCGCCGATCGATCCCCCGCGCGGGATTCCGGCCGCGTCGATTGCCGGGCTTCCCCCATCGGACGATCTGGCCGACTGGGCGCTGCTGCCGACACGGCCCGACTGGGCGGGCGGGTTGCGCGCGGCGTGGACGCCGGGCGAAGCGGGCGCGCGCGACCGGCTCAGCGCCTTCCTGGAAGACGGCGTCCCCGACTATCCCGAGACGCGGAACATCCCCGGCATCGAGGGCACCTCGCGTCTGTCGCCGCATCTGCATTTCGGCGAGCTCTCGCCACGACAGATCTGGCATTGGGCATTGGAACGCGTGCGCGAGAGCGGGTCCGGCAAGCTGGAGCGCGGCGTTTGGGCCTTTCTGCGCGAGATCGGCTGGCGCGACTTCAATCACAATCTGCTGTTCCACACCCCGGAAATGACGCACAAGAACTACCAGTCGAAGTTCGACGCCTTTCCCTGGCGCGAGGACGAGGCAGCCTTGCGCGCCTGGCAGCAGGGAATGACCGGCTATCCGCTGGTCGATGCGGGCATGCGCGAGCTCTGGGAGACCGGCTACATGCACAACCGCATCCGGATGCTGGTCGCCTCTTTCCTGGTGAAGGATCTGCTGATCCCCTGGCAGCGGGGCGAGGCTTGGTTCCGCGATACGCTGGTCGATGCCGACCTCGCCAACAACGTCGCCAACTGGCAGTGGACGGCGGGTTGCGGCGCCGACGCGGCGCCCTATTTCCGCATCTTCAACCCCGTGACCCAGGGCGAGAAGTTCGATCCCGACGGCGCCTACGTCCGCCGCTGGGTGCCCGAACTGGCCGACCTGCCGAACAAGGCGATCCATGCCCCCTGGACGGCGGACGCCCAGACGCTGGCCCGGGCGAAGGTGGAACTGGGCCGGACTTATCCGCATCCGATCGTCGACCACAAGCGGGCGCGGCAATTGGCGCTCGACGCCTATCAAGAGGTGAAGGGAGCCGCCTGATGTCCGAACGCCAGCGCATGAGGAAGATCGCCGTCATCGGCGGCGGCATCGCGGGGCTGAGCGCCGCCTGGCTCCTGAACCGGCGGCACGACGTGACGCTGTTCGAGCGCAACGCCTATATCGGCGGCCATTCCAACACGCTGGACGCGCCCGACGGGCGCGGCGGGTCGATCCCGGTCGATACCGGCTTCATCGTCTATAACGAACGGACCTACCCGAACCTGATCGGCCTGTTCGACCATCTCGGGGTCGAGCGCATCAAGACCGACATGTCCTTCGGCGTGACGCTGGATCGCGGCCGGCTGGAATATGGCGGCAGCACGCTGATGAGCCTGTTCGCACAGAAGCGCAACCTGTTCCGGCCGCGTTTCCACCGCATGGTCCGCGACATCCTGCGTTTCTACAAGGAGGCGCCAACGGCGCTGTCCGGCGGCGCCTGCGCCCATATGAGCCTGGGCGCCTTCCTGCAGGCCGCCGGCTACAGCGAAGCCTTCGTCGACGACCATCTGCTGCCGATGGCGGCCGCGATCTGGTCCTGCCCGGTCAACACCATGAAGGAATTCCCGGCCGACAGCTTCGTGCGCTTCTTCGACAACCACGGCCTCCTGCAGGTGAACGACCGGCCGCAATGGTGGACGGTGAAGGGCGGCAGCCGGCAATACGTCACCCGCATCCTGCAGGACCTGCCGCGGGTCGAGACGAATGCGGCGATCGAGGCCGTAACCCGCGACGAGGCGGGCGTCGTCCTGCACTTCGCCGACGGGCGGCAGGAGCGGTTCGAGGAGGCGGTGCTCGCCTGCCACGGCGACGAGGCCCATCGGATGATCGGCGACCCGCGGCCCAGGGAACGGCAGATCCTCTCCGCCTTCCGCTATCAGGCGAACCGCGCGATCCTGCATACCGACGCCCGCCAGATGCCGAAGCGCCGCGCCGTCTGGTCGAGCTGGAATTACCTCGCCGGCCGCAACGCGGACCTCGAGCGCGAGGTCGCGGTCAGCTATTGGATGAACAATCTGCAGTCGCTCGATGCGCAGGATCTGTTCGTGACGCTGAACCCCTTCACCGAGATCGATCCCGCCCGAACCATCGCCGACTTGACCTACGACCACCCCGTCTTCGACGCGGAAACGGTCACCGCCCAGCGCGCGCTGCCTGAGATCCAGGGGCGGGATCGGCTATGGTTCTGCGGGTCCTATTGCGGCTACGGTTTCCACGAGGACGGCATCGGCTCGGCGGTGGCGGTCTGCCGCCGGCTCGGCGTGGAAGCGCCGTGGGACGCGAAGCCGGTGCACGCCATGCATGCGGTGCTGGGCCCGGCCCCGGATACTGGCGAGACGGCGATGGAGAGCGCAGCGTGACGGACCGAAAGCCAGAGGACGGGACGATGCCGGCGCATGCGCTCTATTTCGGGCGTGTCATGCACAAGCGCGTGCAGCCGATGAAACACCGGCTGGAATACCGGGTCTTCTCCCTCTTCCTCGACATCGACCGCCTGGCGGCGCTGGACCGGTCGTGCCGCCTTTTCGGCTATAATCGGGCGCGCCCCGTCAGCTTCCACGACCGCGACCACGGGCCGCGCGACGGCAGCCCCTTGCGGCCCTGGGTCGAGGAGAAGCTGGCCGAACGCGGCATCGACATCGCCGGCGGGCCGATCCGGCTGCTCTGCTTCCCGCGGCTGTGGGGATACGCCTTCAACCCGCTCAGCATCTATTTCTGCTATCGGGCGGACGGCGAACTCGCCGCGATCCTCTACGAGGTCGCGAACACCTTCGGCGAATGGCACGGGTATCTGCTGACGGTCGAGCCGGGGGCGGAGAACATCTCGCAGGAGGCGGAGAAGGTCTTCCATGTCTCCCCGTTCAATCGCATGGGCGGGCGCTACCGCTTCCGCCTCAAGCCGCCGGGCGAGCGGCTCTCCATCCTGATCCGGCAGAGCGATCCGGAAGGCGCGCCGCTGCTGATCGCCTCGCATGTCGGGGAGCGCCGGGCGCTCGACGATCGGGCGCTCGCGGCGGCGATCGCGCGCCATCCGCTGATGACGCTGAAGGTGACGGCGGCGATCCATTGGGAGGCCCTCAAGCTGTGGCTCAAGGGCGCGCGCTACGTGCCCAAGCCGGCCCCGCCCGAGCGCGAGGTGACGGGCTGACCGCCCGCGGTGCAGAAGCTTTGCACCGACATGACGTACACGGTTTAATCCACGGGACGCGACATCCATGAGTTTCGAGACCGACACCCAGGACGATCTCCTGCCTATGAAAGCCGAACCCACGATCGAGGAAGCCGGCCTGCGGCCGTTGTCGCTCGGCAGCCGGCTGGCTTTCGCGCTCGCCAAGCGCATCCATATCGGCAGCTTCGACGTGCGCGTGCCGGAAGGGGCGCGGCGGCGCTACACCGGGCCGATCCCCGGCCCCGTCGGAGCGATCACCATCAACAATCCGCGCATGGCGCGGCGCATGCTGCTGGGCGGCAATGTCGGGCTCGGCGAGAGCTACGTCGACGGCGACTATGACAGCGAGGATCTGGCGAGCTTCCTCACCGTCGGCGCGCTCAACAGCGACGCGCTGGACGAGGTGCTGCGCGGCTCCGCGCTCTACCGCGCGATCAACCGGGCGGTCCACGGCTTCAACCGCAACAGCAAGACCGGCAGCCGCAAGAACATCGCCTATCACTACGATCTGGGGAACGCCTTCTATCGCGAATGGCTCGATCCCTCGATGACCTACAGCTCGGCCGCCTTCGCCGAGGGCGTGACCACGCTGGAAGGCGCGCAGGCGCGCAAGTACGACCTGCTGCTCGACTGGCTCGAGGCGCGGCCCGAGGACCATGTGCTGGAGATCGGCTGCGGCTGGGGCGGTTTCGCCGAACATGCGGCAAAGACCCGCGGCTGCAAGGTGACCGGCATCACGATTTCCCAGGCGCAGCATGATTTCGCCCGCCAGCGCATCCAGCGCGAGGGCCTGAACGACAAGGTCGAGATCCGCCTGCAGGACTATCGCGACACCGAGGGGCAGTACGACCGGATCGCCTCGATCGAGATGTTCGAGGCGGTCGGCGAGCAGTATTGGCCGGTCTTCTTCGACAATCTGCGCCAGCGTCTGGTCGAGGGCGGGCGCGCGGCCTTGCAGGTGATCACGATCGCCGACAAGCATTTCGACTACTACCGCAGCCGACCGGACTTCATCCAACGCTACATCTTCCCGGGCGGCATGCTGCCGAGCCCGGAGGTCTTCCGGAAGCAGAGCCACGCGGCCGGCCTCGCCGTCGACGGCATGGAGGGGTTCGGCTTCTGCTACGCCAAGACGCTGGCGGAATGGAACCAGCGCTTCCAGGCGGCGTGGGAGCGGATTCGGCCGCTCGGCTATGACGAGCGCTTCAAGCGCATGTGGGAATACTACCTCGCCTATTGTGAGGCCGGCTTCCGTGCGGGGTCGATCGACGTCCAGCGCATCCAGCTCGCCAAGCGCTGAGCCGCCCCGCCCGTGACCCCATGAC
>MRWG01001030.1_pt1 | contig 20896 bp, 19 predicted proteins | sample 1013341 | NCBI WGS metagenome assembly MRWG01 (sample SAMN06117577, study PRJNA244670) | biofilm metagenome | biome: Water; feature: Cathode Biofilm; material: Biofilm; isolation source: microbial consortium enriched at the cathode of a solar microbial fuel cell | place: USA: District of Columbia ... | reverse complement strand
CTGTCGTCGCGGCCAGCAGATGACGGCGCGCTTCGAGGCGTTTCCCAAGCCGGTGATTGCGGCGGTCAATGGCATCGCCTTCGGGGGCGGCTGCGAGATCACCGAAGCGGTGCATCTGGCGGTTGCCTCCGAGCAGGCGATTTTCGCGAAACCGGAGATCAATATCGGCATTCCGCCGACATTTGGCGGCACGCAGCGCCTGTCGCGACTGGCGGGGCGAAAGCGCGCGCTGGAACTTCTTCTGACGGGAGATACGTTCGGGCCGCAGCGCGCCCATGAGCTGGGGCTGGTGAACAGGGTGGTGCCTGCGGAAGATCTGCTTCCTGCGGCGTTTGAGCTGGCGGAGCGCATCCTGCAGCATTCGCCACTGGCGGCCGCCCGGATCATCTCGGCCGTGACGCGGGGCATAAACACGACGATTGAAGAGGGGCTTCTGATCGAGCGCGAACAGTTTGCCCGCATGTGCGCGACGGCAGATGTGCATGAAGGGCTCGACGCATGGATCGAACGGCGTACGCCCGTCTATCAGGGAAGGTGAAGCAGATGACGCGTTACACCGGTTTCACCAAGGAGATCTGGGAGGCGTTTCGGGCGGATGCACGGCCGGGGCCGGTCCAGATGCTCAATCTCATCAAGCTGCGTGAGCGGGCGGATTATCCGGATGGCCGGGTGGCAAGCGGTCGGGACGCCTATGCGGAATACAGCCGGATCAGCGCGCCCGTTCTGGAACGGCTGGGCGGGCGCATCGTCTGGCGGGGCGGTTTCGAGCTGATGCTGATCGGCCCGCAGGCAGAGGCGTGGGACATCTGCTTCATTGCCGAATATCCATCGGTCGGCGCGTTTGCGCAGATGATGCGCGACCCGGCCTACCATGAAGCGCTGCCGCATCGTCAGGCCGGCGTTATGGACAGTCGGCTCGTCCGCTTCGCCCCGCAGCCCGGCGGTGTGAATTTCGCCGGGGGCTGAAGGCGGCTTCCGGTTGCTAGAGCCCTGATCCTAGAGCAGTTTGTAGAACTTCTCGAAGGCGAGATAGGTCGACTTCACGTGCTGCCGGGCAAGCAGCTCCGCCTCGCGCGGGTCGCGCGCGGCAATCGCATCGGCAATCAGTTCGTGCTGCTTCTGAAAGAGAGCGGCTTCTTCGCGTGAGACGAACTGTGCAAAACGATGTGCGAAGTAATACTGCATGTTCTTCCTGATCGAATCGACCAGGCGTTCATTGCCCGAGGCGGCAAAGATCAGCCCGTGGAGTTCTCGGTTCGAGGTCAGGCGATCCGATATGTCTTCGAAGCCGAGTTCGGACCGCGCCCGCGTTGAAGCCACGATTGAGGCGATCTCTTCATCGCTTGCGCGAATGGCGGCCTGCGCCGTGGCGAAACCTTCGAGCGCCATGCGCACTTCATAGGATTCGCGAATCTGAACGAGGTCCAGCTTGCGGACTTCCCAGCCGCGCTTGCGGCGCGAGAGGAGCCCGTCGGCGGAAAGGCGCTGCATCGCCTCGCGCACCGGGGTGCGGCTGACGGCGAGCGCTTCGCCGATCTCCGCTTCGATCAACGGTGTGCCGGTGGACAGCGCGCCGGTGCGGATGGCGATGCGAAGCATCTCATAGACGAGCTCGACAAAGGGGACGGCCTGGGCGCCACCCTTTTCGGTATCCGCCTGCTGAGCCTCGCCCTGACGCAGCGCGCCGGCGATCTGCCAGAAATCATCGCCGGCAATGACGCGCTCCTCAAGCTTGCGCAGCCAAGAAGGTGCGGTCTGACCGGACGGCATCATGCGCTCGCGCGGCAAAGGCCCTTCGATGACCCAGGCTCCATTCATTTGATGCTGCTCCCTGAGGATATTCATGTGGCTCAAATCGCTCCCTGATCAACCTGAGGAGCCCGAACCGCCGAAGCACAACCAATATTCCATAAAGCGTGCTCCATTCAAACCTTTGTTTGCATCCCTTGACGTATTCGTTTTTGGATGCTTTTTTGTATGCAAACTTTGTAACCAATCATCGGCATAACAATCAATGACAATCTGGACGCTCGACGAAACGCATGATCCCAACGCGGAAAGCTGGGTTCCCAGCGCCAATCTGGAGACCTCGGCGTTCGGCCTGCAAAACCTGCCCTATGGCGTCGCCACGGCAGGCAATGATGCAGAAGCGATGATTGTCGTTGCCATTGGCGACCAGGCGCTCAATCTGTCGGCCTGCGCCGCAGCGGGGCTTCTCGATGAAATCTTCGGCGCGGATGCGCGCGGCATTTTGTGTCGTGACGATCTGAACGCGCTGATGGCGCGCTCGCCGGCGGAATGGCGTGCGCTGCGTCTTTGGCTGCACCGCGCCCTGCGTGCCGGCTCCGAGATGCAGTCGAGCATTGAGGGTTTCCTTCTGCCGGTTGAAACCCTGCAGATGCGCGTGCCGGCGCGGATCGGCGACTACACGGATTTCTACTGCTCGGTCGAGCACGCCACCAATGTCGGCAAGCTGTTCCGGCCGGACAATCCGCTGCTTCCGAACTTCAAGAGCCTGCCGGTTGGCTATCACGGGCGCGCGTCCTCCATTGGTGTGTCGGGTGCAGAGGTGCGTCGTCCCAATGGCCAGATCCGGGTGGGTGGCGACATCGTTTTCGCGCCGAGCCGCATGCTCGATTACGAGCTGGAACTGGGCGCGTTCATCGGCGGCGGCAGAAACGACAGCGGCGTGCACCGTCTGCCGGAAGCGCGGGAACGGCTGTTTGGCGTGTGCCTCGTCAATGACTGGAGCGCGCGCGACATTCAGGCCTGGGAATACCAGCCGCTTGGTCCGTTCCTTTCCAAGAGCTTTTTAACGACCATCTCGCCCTGGGTGGTGACGATGGAAGCGCTGGCTCCTTTCCGGGTGGCGGCGCGCGAGAGGCTGGCGGACGATCCGGCGCTGCTCGACTACCTCGCCGATCAGGACGAGGCCGAGGGCGGCGCTCTGAACATCGATCTGACGGTGCGTCTTGAGAGCGCGGCGATGCGGGAGCGCGGCGATCAACCGCTCACCGTGACGCGCGCCAATGCGGAGGGGCTCTACTGGACCTTCGGACAGATGATCACGCACCACATGTCCAATGGCTGCCCGATGATGCCGGGCGACATGATCGCCAGCGGCACGATCTCCGGCGAAAAGCCGGGGTCGCAGGGTTGCATGCTCGAGCTGACGCGCCGCGGCGCGGAGCCGCTGGATCTGGGCAATGGAGAGAGCCGCAGCTTTCTGCAGGACGGAGATGAAATCGTACTCGAAGGCCGATGCGAACGGGAGGGTTTCCGGGCAATTGGCTTTGGCGAGTGCCGTGGAGCCGTGCTCCCGGCATCTGACTGGTCGTAGGCAAAACAGGGAGGACCGAATGTTTAACGACTGCAAGACAATGGCACAGAAGGCATCGCGCTGGATGCGCCACATGGGCGTGGCGGCTGCCGCGCTCGCAATCACCGGCGGGGTCGCCATGGCCCAGGAGCTGAAGCAGGTCACGGTGGTTCTGCCGGGCTCTTCCGCGATGGCCTGGTATCCGATGATCGTTGCGCAGCAGCGCGGTTTCTTCGAGGAAGAAGGCCTCGAGGTCACGATCAAGAGCCTGGACGGATCGGGTGCCGTTCTTCAGGCCATGGAAGCTGGCCGCGCTGAATTCGGCGCACCTGGACCGGGCCCGGTGCTGAACGCCGTTGCGCGCGGCGCTGACGTAAAATTCTTCTACAACCTGTTCTCGCGCGGCCTGTTCGTGCTTGCCGGTGACCGCAATGACGGCATCGAAAGCGCAGAAGGCCTGCGTGGCACGCAGATCGGCGTCTCCACCGCCGACGGCGCCGAGGTTTCGTTCGCCCGCAGCGCGCTTGCATCCGTTGGTGTCGAGCCGGACGAATACAAGTTCGTGACCATCGGTCAGGAAGGCATGGCCGTGACGGCGTTCGATCGTGACACGATCCACGCTTTTGCTGCATCCTTCACCGGTATCGCGGTTCTGAAGGACCGTGGCGTCGATGTGATCGACCTCACGCCCGAGGGCCTCGACCTGTTCGGCAACGGTCTGGCTGTTCGCGGTGAGATCTACCGTGACAACCCGGAGATGGTGGCCGGCTTCGCTAAGGCGATCCACAAGGCAACCAAATGGGGCATGGAGAACCCGGAAGGCGTTCTCGAAGACGGCGAGACCTACAATCCGCAGGAAGTGGAACGCCGTGAATATGCGCGTGCTCTTCTCGAGACCGTGAACCAGCAGTATGCGCCCATCGGCGGCAACACGCTCGGCTACCTGCCGGAGAGCGGCTGGAATGCATGGCACAAGAGCCTGCTCGACACGGGCGAACTTGATGCAGCGATCGAGGATCTGTCGGTCGTCTACACCAATGAGTTCGTCGAAAACCTGGAGGCCAAGTGATGCATGATGTGCGGTCGGACGGGGACGCGATCCTTCGTCTTGATAATGTAAACAAGCATTACCGCCGCGCACGATCAGGCCAAGCCGACATCATCCATGCCGCCAAGGATGTGTCGTTTGAGCTGGAGAGGGGCCAAATGGCCTCTCTCGTCGGTGCGAGTGGGTGTGGCAAGTCGACTGTTCTGAAGATGATTGCCGGCCTGATCCCGCCGACGGGCGGAGAAATCACGCTCAGAGGCGAGGCTCTGACCGGGCCGAATGAGCATATCGGCATCATGTTCCAGCAGCCCACGCTTCTGCCGTGGCGCAGCGTGATGGAAAACGTGCTGCTGCCCATCGAAATCCGCGAGGGGCGGAATGCCGCGAATGCTGCGCGCGAACGCGCAACGCAACTTCTCGAGATGGCGGGACTTGCCGAGTTTGCCAATGCAGTGCCGGCAGAGCTTTCCGGCGGCATGGCGCAGCGCGCGGCCATTTGCCGGATGCTGGTGACCCAGCCGGAGATCCTGCTCCTGGACGAACCGTTTGGCGCGCTGGATGAATTCACGCGCGAGCAGATGAATGTGGAGTTCGAGCGGATCTGTCGTTCGCGCGAGGCCACGGCCATCATCGTTACGCACTCCATCCAGGAAGCGATCTTCCTGGCGGATTCCGTCTTCGTGATGTCGCCGCGACCGGGCCGGATCGTCAAGCGCATCGACATCGATCTGCCGCGTCCGCGTACGCCCGACATGATTACCGGCAACCGCTTCAACGAATATGTCCGTGAAATTCACGACCTGTTGTTCGGAAGCGGAGAGGGGGCCAGCCATGACTGACAAGGAAACTGTCGATCCCGAGGTGCTGATCGCGCTTGCCGAAAATGAACGCAAGACGCTGATCGAGCGCACGCCGCAATGGCTGCTCGTGCTGCTGTTCGGTGCGGCCGTTGTCACGGTGTGGCACATGGCCGTCACCTATAGCGGCATCTCGCAGCTGGTTCTGCCGGGGCCCTATCAGGTTCTGCAGGACCTCATCTTCACGCTCAACAATCTGTTCACCGGCGGTTATGTGGCCCATGCCACATGGATCACGCTGGTCGAGGTTGTCTTCGGCTTTCTGCTGGCTTCGGCCATCGGCCTCACGCTCGGCATGATCATCGGCGCGACCACGCTGGGGCGCAAGGCTATCATGCCCTATGTGGTGGCGATCAACACGATGCCGAAGGTGGCCTTCGCGCCGCTGTTCGTGGCGTGGTTCGGCTTCGGCATCGAGTCGAAGATCATGATGGCCGCGTTCATCTCGTTCTTCCCCGTGACGATCAACACGGCGGCGGGCCTGGCGGCAACCGACAGCAACATGTCGATGCTGTTCAAATCTCTTGAGGCGAACCGCTGGCAGACGCTCATCAAGCTGCAGATGCCCTATGCGACGCCCTACATCTTCGCCGGTCTCAAGCTGGCGGCAGTGTGGAGCGTGATCGGCGTTGTCGTCGGCGAGTATATGGGCGGCGGCGAGGGCCTGGGCGAGCTGGTCCGTGTCGCGGCAAGTCAGCTGCGCGTTGGCCGTGTTTTCGCGCAGATCCTTCTGCTCAGCCTGATGGGTCTCTCGGTGTTCGGTTTCGTGACACTGCTCGAGCGCTATTTCGTGCGCTGGAGGCGTTAGATCGCCGCGCGTTCGTTCGGATGCACAAAGGACGATCGAAACACTTGATAGAGGATCGGACCGAAAACCGGTTTCCGCTTTTCGGTCCGATCCTCGAAATTTCTCCCCACAACATTGTTGTGTTTCCCAACTTGCACCCGCCTATCCGGCGGGTGTCTTTTTGTGTGGGAGCCGTTCTTTCGCGCAAACGCCATTCGCGGTTGCGTCGCGGTTCCTTCGCGGATAGGGTCGCCGCCGCATGCGGTTCCGCCTTTCGCGGATGAAAAGGGAACCCGGTGCGGTCTGCCAGACAGACCAATTCCGGGACTGCCCTCGCAACTGTAAGCGGCAAGTTCTTTCCAATGCCACTGGCGAAAGCCGGGAAGGCGGACCGAACGTTCGAGCCGCGAGTCAGGAGACCTGCCTCATGCATAGACCATGAACGCCGGACGAGGTGCGCCGGCAGGAGGCCCAGAATGCATGCAGGCGCTTTGCCGGCAATGAGTCCGTCTATCGGGACGTCACGTCTCCGATCCGTTTCCCGATTTCCTTTGGCGCAGGCCGAATTCATTCGACTGATCCCGGGCAGCGTCACGCCTGACCGCGAGACCCGCCATGCGCGTTGATCTGGCAGGCTTTGCCCGTGAAGGCGCGCTTGGCGACCACCGGGCGCTGATGCGTCTTGTCGAACGGGCGGACGCGCTTGGTTTCGGCGGCGTCTGGTTCAACGAATTTCATTTCGGTCGCGAAACGCTGCCCTATCCGTCCACGCTTCTGCTTGGCGCGGAGGTTCTGGCGCGGACGGAGAGGTTGCGGTTCGGCACGTCGATCCTCGTTTTGCCGCTCTATCATCCGCTGCTGCTTGCCGAGCAGATCGCGCAGCTCGATTTTCAGAGCGGCGGGCGCGTGGATGTGGGGATCGGGCGCGGCACCGAGCCCGGCACATTCACCGCGCTCGAGATTTCGCGCGATGACGCATCAAGGCGGTTTGCCGAAGCGCTGAGGATCATGATCGACGCCTGGACGAAGCCACATTGTTCGGCGGATGGCGGGCCGTGGCGTTTTTCCAACGTCTCCGTCGGGCCGCCGCCGGTGCAAAAGCCGCATCCGCCGATCTATGTCGCCGGCGTCTCGGAAGAGACGGTCGACATCGCCGCCAGGAACGGTTTTCCGCTTCTCCTGAGCCTCGAACCCAATGAAGCGCGGCAATTGCCCGTGTTTCATGCAGCACTTGATCGCCATGGTGGATCGCGCGCGCCGCTCGCCGCCTCATCGCTGTCGCGTTACGTGATGATCGCGCCGACCCGGGCGGAGGCCATGGAGCGGGTCGATGCGCTTCTGGAAAAGCTCAATGCACGGCGCGCGGCACGGGCGCTGGAGCGTGGAATGCAGCCGCCTGCGCTGCGTGATCGCGCCGCCATGCTGGCGGATTTCACCATCGCGGGAACGCCCGAGGATTGCCTTGCACAATTGCGCGCGCTCTCGGCGGAGACCGGCGCGAACAGCATTCGCTGCCTGTTCAGCGCCAACGGCCTGATCGCCAACGATGTGGCGCTCGCCGGCATGGAACTGTTTGCAGCGGAGGTCATGCCAGCGCTCGGCCAGCCAGACCGATCCCCATCCCAAGTTGAAAGCGCCGGCGGAAGGCCGGCCATAGAAGGAGTGAATTGATGTCGCGATTAATCGGTCTGCGCGGGCTTGCGGTCGCAGGTTTCGTTCTGGTGTCTGCGCCCGCCTTTGCCGATGAGGCGGGCTTTCCCTACACGGATGAGAATTGCGGCTACACCACCACCTATGAAGCGCCGCCGGCGCGGGCGGTGACGGTGAGCAACAACGCAACGGAGATGATGCTGGCGCTCGGTCTGGAAGACCGCATGGCCGGGACCTCCTATATGGCGAACCTCAAGATCAGCCCCCAATACGAGGCGGCGTACAACACGGTCCCCGTGCTTTCGCCGCTGGTCGCCACCACCGAACAGCTCATCGAGGCGGAGGCCGATTTCGTCTATGCCGGTTATCCGGACGGGTTCAGCGAAAGCCGCCACACGCGCGATCAGCTTCACGATCTGGGCATGAAAACCCGCTTGAACACCGAGGGCTGCAATCTCGGCAAGTTCGGTTTCGACGAGCTTTATGCGGAAATCCGCTCCATGTCGGCAATCTTCGGCGTGCGCGAGCGCGGCGAGGCTTTGATCGTCGACATCGAGGAGCGCCTTTCCGAGGTGGAAGCAAAGCTCGATGGCGTTGAGGCCATGCCGGTGTTCATCTTCAATGGCGGCGAATCCGCACCGCGCGCCGTGCTCGGCAACACCATGCTTTCGCATGTGGTCGAGCGGGCCGGCGGGGCGAATATCTTTGGCGACGTGGCAAACCGCTATGGCCAGGTCTCCTGGGAACAGATCGCCGAACGCGCGCCTGAATACATCGTTGTCTATTATTCGGGCACGGCCGGTGGCCAGGTGGTTGGCGATCCGGCCGGCGAACTGGGGCAGGCGCGCATCGAGATCCTGAAGGCCAACCCGACGGTGGAGAATGTGCCCGGCATTTCGGGTGAGAAATTCGTCACCATCGATTCCGTCTGGGGACAGCCGGGGCCGAGCTCCATCGATGCGGTGGAAAAGCTCGCACGGGCATTCCATCCCGACCGGATCGAAAAGTAGCCGGCTTAAAAGCGGTTTTCACGATGCATGCACCGGCCTCCAGAAAGGAAAAGGCGAACAGCCATGAAGCGCTGATCGCCATCCTCCAGTCCGCGCCGCCCGCGCGGGGTGAGGTCGTGCAGCATGGTCTTGAGGGTGTGGCGTCGCGGCGTGGCGTTACCGGCTATGCGCTGGTCATCGTCCTGATGGTTGCGCTGCTCCTCGGCGTCTCTCTTGCCGGGTTGATGCTTGGCTCGGTGCATATCCCCGGCGGCACGGCGCTTGCCATTCTCGCCAATCTCGTGCTCGGCGACGGGCTTGTCGAACCGGACTGGCGCACGGCTTACGAAACCATCGTCGTTCAGACGCGCATGCCGCGCGTCTTCCTTGCGGCTCTTGTCGGCGCGAGCCTTGGCGTGACGGGCATGACGATCCAGTCCATCGTTCGCAACCCGCTGGCGGGGCCGAGCATTCTGGGCGTTTCGTCCGGTGCTGCCACCGGCGCGGTGGTGGTGATGCGCTGGGGGCTTCTGGGATTTGGCGCGTTCACGCTGCATATTTCGGCCTTTCTGGGCGGGCTCGTCACGCTGTTCATGGTGTTCTGGGTGGCGCGCACCGGCGGCCAGATGACCCCGACACGGCTTGTGCTCGCCGGCGTGGCGATGAGCGCCATTCTGAGCGCGCTGACAAGCCTGATCGTGCTGACATCGCCGGACCCGCAGCTTGCCTCCCGCGTCCTGTTCTGGACGCTGGGCGGTTTCGGTACGGCGCAATGGAAGCTCATTCCCATTCCGCTTGCCACCCTTGCGCTGGGCCTGGGCGTGATGCTGGTGCAGGCGCGCCGGCTGAACCTGCTGATGGCCGGAGACGAAAGCGCTGTGGCGCTCGGCCTCAATGTGCAGCGCTTTCGCCAGAGCATGTTCGTGCTCGCGGCAGCGCTCACCGGCATCACCGTGGCGGTGTCCGGTGTGATCGGCTTTGTCGGGCTCATCATGCCACATATCGTGCGCTTTCTTGTCGGTGCGGATCATCGCCGCGCATTGCCGGCGGTGGCGCTTCTGGGGGCGAGTTTCACCATTGGCGCGGACCTTGTGGCGCGCACGGTCATCGCGCCGCTGGAACTGCCGGTGGGCATCGTCACCGCGCTGGTGGGCGGGCCGTTCTTCATCTGGCTGTTGCGGCGCGATGCGCGCGCGCTGGGCGGTGCGCGATGAGCATGGAACCGGGAACGCTCGACCTGCGCTCGGTCACGTTTCGCGCGGGTGACAGGGTGCTTGTCGATGATGTGTCGATCAGCGTTCGAAAGGGCGAGATGGTCGGTCTTCTGGGGCCGAACGGGGCTGGAAAGTCGAGCCTTCTGCGCACCATCTATCGCATCAACCGGCCGTCATCCGGCGCGGTTTTCGTCGATGGCGAGGATGCCTGGCGGCAGCCGACCGAGTGGGTGGCGCGCAATGTGGGCGCGGTGCTGCAGGACATGCCGGCGGAATTTCCGCTGACCGTGCGCGATGTGGTGGCCATGGGGCGCTCCGCACACAAGCGGCTTCTGGAGGCAGACACGGCGCATGATCACGCGCTGATCGCGGCAGCGCTCGAACTCCTGGGGCTGACGGCGATGCAGGAGCGCGCGTTCCGCACGCTGTCGGGCGGCGAGCGGCAGCGCGTGCTCGTCGCGCGTGCGCTGGTGCAGCAGCCACGGCTGCTCGTTCTTGATGAGCCGACGAACCATCTCGACATTCACCATCAACTCCAGCTCCTGCGTTTCATGCGCGGGCTTGGCACCACAGTGGTGGCCGCGCTGCACGATCTCAATCTGGCGGCCATGTTCTGCGACCGGCTGTGCGTTCTGGATCATGGCAGGCTGGTTGCAGCGGGCACGCCGGACGCGGTGCTCAGACCGGCGCTTCTGAAGCGGGTCTACCGGATCGACGCGACGATAGGGCGGCATCCCGAAACGGGCACGGTGTGGGTGATGCCATCCGCCGCGCCGCCCATCGGCGCAAACGGTGTGGATCATAATTAACGCAGCCTTAAGCGGCGTGGCGCTTTATGGGGCAAGCGCAACAGGTTCTGATCCCGGTATGGCGAGCAACCCCGAACTTTCTCGATTGGCAGCAGTGACCTCCCAGAGGTCGCGCGGCAGCGGGCGCGGGTAGGCCATGAGCAGCACATATTCAGGGCCCTACGGGGCGGATGATTACGGTGCAGGCGCGCATCGCGCGGAGGCCAGCCGGAAGAAGCCCTCCTTCATCACGCGGATGGTTGCGACGGGCCAGCCCTCCACGGTCATTGCGGCGGTGCTCCTCACCATTCTGATGATTTCCTTCCGCCCGTTCCAGCCATCCGGGCCGCAGCTGAGCGGCAGCGGCGGCGACATCGTCAATCAGCTTGGCTTTGGCGGGCTGGGTGCGGTGGCGCTGGCCTCGCTGCTGATGCTCGTTGACCGGCGGGTGCTGGTTGCCCTCCTGAGCCCGTGGTGGCTTCTTCTGCTTGGCTTCCTCGCCATTGCCACGCTCAACACGCCGGTGCCCACCGACACGATGCGCACCGTGGCGTTCTCCCTCATCGGCATCCTGACCGTGGCGGCCATTCTGACACTGCCGCGCGATGCGGACGCGTTTTCGCGCGTGCTTGTCTTCGCCGGTTTCGTGATCCTCGGGCTTTCCTATTTCGGGGTCGTCGCCCTGCGCGATGTGGCGGTTCACCAGGCCTTTGATGTGGAATCGCAGCATGCGGGCCTGTGGCGCGGCGTCTTCACGCACAAGAACATTGCCGGTCCGGTCATGGCCGGCCTCTCCTTCGCCGGGCTCTATCTGTGGCGGCGCGGCTGGCGCTGGTCTGGCGGGGCAATTGCCGTTCTGGCGATGATCTTCGTCTTCCACACCGGCTCCAAGACCACCACGGCCACGGTGCCGCTGGCCGGCATGCTGGTGGCGCTGCCCGGTCTCTTCGGGCTGCGCTCACTGGTACCGGTTCTGGTGATCGCGGCGGTGGCAACGCTTGCCGTGGCCACGCTCGGCATTGTCTATATCGGGCCGGTGAAGGACCTTGCGGCAACGCTGGCGCCGGATCTCACCTATACCGGCCGCACGCCGATCTGGGATTATGCCGGAGACATGATCGCGAAGAAGCCATTGTTCGGATACGGGTTCGAGAACTTCTGGCTCACGCAGACCGTGTTTTCCTCCGACCACCCGTTTGACCGTTCGTGGGATATTCGCGGCACGGTTCACGGGCACAATGGCTATGTCGATCTGGCGCTTGGCATGGGACTTCTGGCGCTCTGCACGGCCATCATCACCTTTCTCTTCGTGCCGTTGCGCGACTTTGCGCGCACCCCGCCCTATCGCGAGAACATCTTTCTCGCCGATCTCTTCATGATGATCGTGACGTTCAGCCTGTTCAACGCGTTTCTGGAGAGCTTCTTCTTCCGCCGCACAGACCCGGTCTGGATGCTCTTCGTCATGTCCGTTCTAGGCCTGCGTCTCGTGGCGCGGTTCAGGGTGCCGACGCGCATAGAGCGCTGAGTTTTCCTTTCCGGTCAAAAGCTGACGTCCAGCCGACATGTCGGCGCGCTATGAAGGCGTGACGGCAATGGGCGCAGCCCCTGCTGCATAACGGCGCACCGTGTGCGGCAGGCTTGCGTTCGGAACTGCAGGGTTCTACACAAATTTCAGAAATTACTGAAATCAATGTCAGGTGTGTTCATCATGAACCTCCCGCCACTTTTGCAGTCCTTCGTGCTGCACTTTGGAGAAATGGGCAGCCGCTGGGGCATCAACCGCACGGTCGGGCAGATCTATGCACTGCTCTATGCTTCATCGAAGCCGCTCTGCGCGGATGACATTGTCGAAGCGCTTTCCATTTCGCGCTCGAATGTCTCGATGAGTCTGCGCGAGCTACAGGCTTGGAATCTCGTTCTTCTGAAACATATTCCAGGAGACCGGCGCGATTACTTCACGACGCCGGACGATGTCTGGCAGATTCTGCGCACACTCGCCGAGGAGCGCAAGAAGCGCGAAGTCGACCCCACGCTTTCGGTGCTGCGCGAGCTTCTGATGCAGTCGCCGGGCAGCGAGGAAGAGCGCCATGCACAGGCCAAGCTGGCGGAAATGCAGACGCTGATCGAGCAACTGACGAAATGGTATGACGATGTGAAACATCTCGAGACGGAGCAGCTTGCGACATTGCTGAACCTCGGCTCCAAAGTGACGAAACTGATCGACACCAAGGACCGGATTGTTTCGCTCGGTCGCAAGCGCAAGGGATCGAAGACGTCATGACGAGTGTTGACGCGGCCCTTGAAGAGCGCTCCGCGCCCGCAGCCGGTCGCGCGGTTTCGCGCGCGCATCCGGCAGGACGGCAAGGCGACGGCGCGCAGGCAGAAAAGGGTGTCAGCCGCGCGGCGGTTCTTCTGCAGGTGACGGCTTCTCTCTTGTGGCTCCCGCAGGCGGCGCTTCTGGCCATGGCGGTTGGCGGCATTGCGGCGGGTGAGGGCGCATCGGCGGCATGGCTTCCCGCCCTTGGCATTCTTGTTCTCGGTGTGGCCCGGTCAGTGGCCGATGGCGCTGGCAGTCGTCTGGCCTTCCGGCAGGCGCGCAGCCAGCTGAGCGCATTGCGCGTTCAGGCGGTGGCGGCGCTTTGCGAAACCTCGCCGCTCGATACGACGCGGCCCTCGTCGGGACTGGCCGCCAGCACGCTTGCGGAACAGGCGGAAGCCATCGTTCCCTATGTGGCGCGTTTTCGCCCGGCCCGTCTGAAGGCGGCAATCGTGCCGCTTGCCATTCTCGCCTGCGTGTTCGTTTACTCCTGGGTCGCCGGGCTGGTGCTTTTGCTCGCCGCTCCGCTTATTCCCATCTTCATGGCGCTGGTCGGCTGGCGCGCCAAGCAGGCGAGCGAGGAACAGCTTGCCGAAATGGGCAGCATGAACGCGTTCCTGATGGACCGGCTGCGCGGCCTGACCACTATCCGCAGTTTCGACGCCGTGGACCGCACCGCCTACCGGCTGCGCGCCAGCGCTGAAGATCTGCGCCGCCGCACCATGGCGGTGCTGCGCATTGCCTTCCTATCGTCTGCGGTGCTGGAACTCTTTGCCGCGCTCGGTGTGGCGATGGTCGCCGTCTATGTGGGGTTCCACCTGCTGGGCGAACTGAATTTCGGCGCATGGGGCGGCAAGCTGACCCTGGCCGAAGGGCTCTTCATCCTGCTTCTGGCCCCGTCCTTCTTCGAGCCGCTGCGCGATCTCTCCGCTGTCTGGCATGACCGGGCGTCCGGGCAGGCCGCGTTCGAGGCGCTGGAAAAACTGGCGCAGTCGGGCCGGCATCTGGTGGGCGCATCCGCCACGCCGACATCTTTGCGGGAGGGGCAGTCGGGTGCGCTCTCGCTTTCGGTCGAGGATCTGCGCTTCAGCCACACGGCCGAAGGCGCGCCGGTCTTCTCCGGTTTCGATCTCCATATCCAGCCCGGCGAACGGGTCGCGCTGATGGCTCCAAGCGGCGAGGGCAAGTCGACGCTCCTCGCCCTTATTGCGGGTCTGATTGCGCCAGATGGCGGGACGATCCGCATCGATGGACGCACACTGGACGATGCCGGTGCGGCAGATCTGCGTAGGGCAATCGCCTGGATCGGGCAGGATCCGCACATTTTCCCCGGCACGATCTCCAGCAATGTCGCGCTGGGCCGCGAAGGCGTGGGACCGACGCAGGTTTCTTATGCGCTTGAGGCGGTCAGCCTGTCGCGGCTTGCCGCTGCGCGTGGTCCGGCCATGATCGGCGAAGGCGGTTTCGGCCTGTCGGGCGGTGAGGCGCTGCGGCTCGCGCTGGCGCGCGCGGCGGCAACGCCCGAGACCGGCCTCGTGCTCGCCGACGAACCGACAGCGCATCTCGACCGGGAAACGGCGCAGGAGATTGCCGACAGCCTTCTGCGCATCAGCGCGGGCAAGACGCTGGTGGTCGCCACGCACGATCCGGTGCTGGCGAGCCGCATGGATCGCGTGATCACGCTACAGACGTCACAGACTGCCGGAGGCGCGTTATGACCCGCAGCCGCAATCTTCGCGCGGTGGCCGCGCTTTTCTGGGCGGGCAACCGCAACAAGCTTCTCGCCGGCGCGCTGCTGTCGCTCGCCACGGTTCTGTGCGGCATCGCGCTTCTCGGCCTGTCGGGCTGGTTCATCGCTGCCACAGCCATTGCCGGGCTTTCCGTGGCGACGGCGCTCGCCTTTGACGTTTTTGCGCCCTCCGCCGGCATTCGCTTTCTCGCACTTGCGCGCACCGCATCGCGTTATGGCGAGCGGATCGTCACCCATGACGCGACGCTGGAAGTGCTTGCCGAACTGCGCGAGAGACTGTTTCGCGGCTGGGCCGTTGCGGGCGCCGCCCGCGCCATGATGGCGCGTCCCGCGCGTCTGCTGTTCCGGCTGACCATCGATATCGACGCACTGGACTCGCTCTATCTTAGGGTGATGGTGCCGCTGTTTTCCGCCGCCGGCGCTGCGCTTGTCGCGGGGCTTGCGCTCGGCTTCATCGATGTTCGCCTCGGCCTCGGCGTGGCGCTGTTCCTTCTGGCGGTCGGGCTTGGTGTGCCGGCTTTTGCCGCGCGTCATGCGGAACGCCCGGCGCGCCGGCGGGCCCATGCACTCGAGGTTCTGCGCGCGCGCAGCATTGATCTCGTGCGCGGTCAGGGCGAGCTTGTCATGGCAGGCCGCCTCGACGCCCAGAGCATGTCCATTGCCGAAGCGGATGCACGGCTTGCCGATGCCGACGACGCCATGAACCGCACGGAAACCGGCGTCAGTGTCGCGCTCGGCGTGGCCGGGGCCGTCTTGCTGGCGGCAGTCCTTCTCGTCGTCGCGACGCTGGCCGAGGCCGGCCAGATCGGCGCGCCGGTCGCAGCGCTGGCGCTTCTGGTCGCGCTGACGGCAACCGAGCCCTTCACGGCCCTGCGGCGTGGCGCAGTGGAACTTGGCCGAACGCTGATGGCCGTGCGCCGCGTCGGCCCGCGCCTCAATGGCGAAGAAAATGCGCCGGCAAATAAAATCCCGCAGGATGCCGGCATTGCCATTCGTCTGGAAGGCGTGACCGCACGCCATCCGGGCGCTGCGGAGGTTGCGCTTGCGGATGTATCGCTGCGCATCGAACGTGGCGAGCGCATCGCGCTGGTGGGGCAGAGCGGGGCAGGCAAGTCCTCCCTTCTTTCGGTGATCGCCGGCGAGCTGGCAGCCGATCAGGGCGATGTGGCCAGCCTGCCGGCCACGCTGTTCACACAGCGCACGGAACTCTTTCACGACACGCTGCGCGGCAATCTCGCGCTCGCCAATCCGGCTGCGGATGACGACGCCATGCTGGCGGTGCTGGGGGCTGCGGGTCTTTCACGTCACCTCGCGAACCTGCCTGCCGGGCTCGACACGTGGCTTGGTGAAGGCGGTGCGGGCTTCTCTTCCGGTCAGGCGCGCCGGCTTGCCATGGCGCGGCTGGTGCTGCGCGATGCGCCGGTCTGGCTCCTTGATGAGCCGACAGAAGGGCTTGACCGTGAGACAGCAAACGACGTGATCGCGCGGGTCGCCAATTATGCCTCGGGCAAGACCCTGATGGTATCGACGCATATACGACGCGAAGCAGAAGGGGCGGATCGCATCCTTCACATGAACAATGGCCGGATCGTTGCCGATGTGCGGCGTGGCACGGCCGACTATGAAAGTCTGCTCGACGGTCTGAGACCGGATTGAGCGCTTCCCCCGAAGACCAAAGGAGCCGGAAAGCCGGATGAAACAATGGAACTGAACATCGTTGATCTCTCGCGGTTGCAGTTTGCGATTACCGCGCTCTATCACTTTCTGTTCGTCCCGCTGACGCTTGGGCTGTCGGTGCTGATCGCCATCATGGAGACGGTCTACGTGATGACCGGCCGCACCATCTGGCGGCAGATGACAAAGTTCTGGGGCACACTTTTCGGCATCAACTTCGTGCTGGGCGTCGCCACCGGTATCGTGATGGAATTCCAGTTCGGCATGAACTGGAGCTATTACAGCCACTATGTGGGCGACATCTTCGGCGCGCCGCTTGCCATTGAGGGCCTGATGGCCTTCTTCCTGGAAGCGACCTTTGTCGGGTTGTTCTTCTTCGGTTGGGACAAGCTTTCAAGGCTCGGGCACCTGGCCGCCACCTGGGCGGTGGCCATCGGCTCAAACTTCTCGGCGCTGTGGATCCTCATCGCCAATGGCTGGATGCAGAACCCGGTCGGCTCTGCCTTCAACCCGCAGACCATGCGCATGGAAGTAACCGACTTCTTCGCGGTGCTCACCAACCCGGTGGCGCAGGCGAAATTCGTTCACACGGTCTCCGCCGGCTATGTCACGGCTTCCGTTTTTGTGCTCGGCGTGTCCGCCTGGTACCTGCTCAAGGACCGGCACAGGGATCTGGCCAAGCGCTCGATGACGGTTGCGGCCTCGTTCGGTCTCGCCTCCGCGCTGTCGGTCGTGGTTCTGGGCGATGAGAGCGGCTATCTCGAAGGCGAGCATCAGAAGATGAAGCTCGCGGCCATTGAGGCCATGTGGGAGACGGAGCCCGCACCGGCATCCTTCACCGCTTTCGGCTTCCCCGATCAGGAGGCCCGCAAGACGCATTACGCCGTTCACATTCCATGGGTGATGGGCATCATCGCGACGCGTTCGCTCACCACCGAGATCCCCGGTATCGTGGAACTGGTGGAGCATGCCGAGGAGCGCATCAGACAGGGCATCATCGCTTATGACGCGCTACAGGACATTCGCGCGGCAGGCAGCACGGCCGCCATCCCGGATGAAGCCCGCGAGGCGTTTGAGGAGAATGGCGGGAACCTCGGCTACGCGCTGCTCCTGAAGCCCTATGTGGACGATCCGCGCGAGGCCACGGATGCACAGATCGCACAGGCGGCGAACGACACGGTTCCAAACGTGCCGACGCTGTTCTGGACCTTCCGCATCATGGTCGGGCTCGGCTTCTCCTTCATCGCGCTGATGGGCGTGTTCTTCTACCTGTCCGCACGTCACAGGCTGGATCGCTATCCGTTCCTGCTGCGCCTTGCGGTGATCGCGATCCCGATGCCGTGGATCGCTGCCGAATGCGGCTGGATCGTCGCGGAGTTTGGCCGTCAGCCGTGGATCATCGAGGGCATCCTGCCCACCGCCGCCGCCGTGTCGAACCTTGGCGCTTCGACGGTGCTGATGACGATCATCGGCTTCTCGGCAATCTACACCGTGCTCTTCATTGTCGAGATGACGCTCATGCTGCGCGCCATCCGGAAGGGCCCCGAACCCGATGATGAGCCGGAGGCCGCGTTCGGTCCCCGCGCCTTCGTTCCGGCGGAGTAAAGATCATGATCCTTCACACGCTTATCGACTATGAAACCCTGCGCGTGATCTGGTGGCTGCTGCTCGGCGTGCTGCTGATCGGCTTCGCCGTCACTGATGGTTTCGACCTGGGAACGGGGGCGCTTCTGCCCTTCGTCGCCAAGACGGACACGGAGCGCCGTGTTGTCATCAATGCGGTCGGCCCGGTCTGGGAAGGCAACCAGGTGTGGCTGATCCTGGGTGGCGGCGCGATCTTCGCCGCCTGGCCGCCGCTCTATGCGGTGTCCTTCTCGGGCTTCTATCTCGCCATGTTCGCCATCCTGTTCGCGCTCATCCTGCGTCCGGTCGCCTTCAAGTACCGGTCCAAGCGCGAAAACCCGACCTGGCGGGCTACCTGGGACTGGGCGCTGTTCATCGGCGGTTTCGTGCCGTCGCTGATCTTCGGTGTGGCCGTGGGCAATGTCCTGCAGGGCGTGCCGTTCCGGCTCGAAAACGATCTGCGCATTTTCTATGAGGGCACGACGCTCATCGAGCTGCTCAACCCGTTTGCGCTTCTTTGCGGCCTTCTGTCGGTTTCGATGCTGGTCATGCATGGCGCGTCCTGGCTGATGGTCAAGACGTCTGGTCCGATTGCCGAGCGCGCCCGCGCCTTCGGCAGCATCGCTGCGGTCGCGACCATCGTGCTGTTCGCGCTTGGCGGGCTGTGGCTGTGGGCCGGCATCGACGGATACCGCATCACCAGCGCCATCGTCACGGACGGTCCGTCCAACCCGCTCGCCAAAACGGTGGAGCAGGCAGGCGGCGCATGGTTTGCCAATTATGCCGCGCATCCATGGATGATGGCCGCGCCCGCGTTCGGCTTCCTCGGCGCAGCGCTCGCCCTGATCCTGTTCCGCGCACGGCGCGAGGTGACGACGCTTCTTTCCAGTGCGCTGTCGGTGCTGGGCATCATCTCCACCGTTGGTGTGTCGATGTTTCCCTTCATCCTGCCGTCCTCCATCGCACCGGGTGCGAGCCTGACGGTGTGGGACGCTTCGTCCAGCCACCTCACCCTGTTCATCATGCTGGTGGTGACGGGCATCTTCGTGCCGCTGATCGTTGCCTATACGAGCTGGGTCTACAAGGTGCTGTGGGGCAAGGTCGACGAAGAGGAAATCCGCGAAGGCAAGGGCCACGCTTACTGAGCGGGCCGCGCGACAAAGACAAGGAGATCAGGACATGTGGTATTTCGCATGGTTGCTCGGACTTCCCCTCGCTGCGGCTTTCGCCGTGCTGAACGCGATGTGGTACGAGCTGATGGACGATGCAGCGAAGAAGAAGGAAGCCGGAGAGTAATCTTCGCGCCCTTTGCATCACGGATGAACATCGAAACGCCGGCCCCGCGCCGGCGTTTTGCTTTTCAGGCTCAGTCCCCGGTGGCGGGTCTCGCAGGACCGGTCGGAGGCTGCTTCATGATCACCTCGCGGTGCGGATAGGGGATCTCGATGCCGTTTTCCTTCAGCGTGTCCCACAGCGCGAGCAGCACCTTGCCGCGCACATTGGTCAGGCCCTGCTGCGGGTCGCGGATCCAGAACCGCAGAACGAAGTCGAGTGAGGAATCGCCAAAACCGGTGAGCCAGCAGACGGGCCGGCGGTCGGCATCCACGCGCCCCACGCTGATCGCCGCCTCGATGGCAAGCGCGGAAACCTGATGCGGATCGGCCTCGTAGGAAACGCCGAACGGCACGTCGAGGCGCACCATCTCGTCGCTGAACGACCAGTTGATGACCTGCTGCGTGATGAAGTCCTCATTGGGGATCAGATATTCGCGCCCGTCGCGGGTGATGACGGAGACGAAACGCGCCCTCAGTTCGCGGATCCAACCGAATGTGTCGCCGAGCGTGATCGTGTCGCCCGGTTTGATGGACTTGTCGAGCAGGATGATGATGCCCGAAATGAAATTCGCGGCGATCTGTTGCAGTCCAAATCCCAGCCCCACGCCGAGGGCGCCGCCAAACACGGCCAGGGTCGTGAAATTGATGCCCATCACCTGCAACAGGATGAGGGCGATGATGACAAATAGACTGATCTCGAACAGCTTGGTCAGGATTTCCCGCGTGCGAGAGTCAAAGTCAGGCCGGCTGCGAATGACCCGCTTGCCCGTCGAATTTGAAATTCGTCCGAGCCAGAACAAGAAGGCGCCAAAAAACAAGGTGCGCGCCAGCGCATAGGCCGACACGCGGATGCTGCCGACCTCGATGGAATATCTGTCGAGATAGGCTGTGACGTCATCAAGCCAGCCGAAAACCAGCAGAAGCGCGACCGGCAGCGCGACCCAGTTTGTCAGTGCGATAATGAACTTTGTGCGGATGAACTGATTGATAATCTGGTGCACAAGAAAGATGACGCTCAGCCCCAGAGCGATCTGGACAAACCCGATATGCTTGATTGCCGCCCGGCCCGCCTCCATGGCGGCAGCCAAAAGCAGGACCAGCAACACGGGGAACGCAAGCGCCCTTACCTTGTTCAGGTTTTCCGCAAGATCGCGGAAGGCGCCGGAGGCGGTCAGCGCTTTCGGCGCTTTAAGGCGGGTCTTGATGACGGCTGCCAGCAAGTACGTCAAAACGATTGAAGCTGCGACGATCCCGATCTGAGCGGTGAGTTGAATACTTGTTAGCCAGTCAACAAAAGACTGGGAGTATTGTTGAAGCCGTAAAGACAGATCATTCATAAAAATACTGCGCCGTGATGTGAGTAGTTTGTTACGCCAAAGAAGTTTGTCGCGTCAGCGCAGCAACAGTTTTCTTGCGTTTAAACTCAGCCCCGCCGGGCGATTAAAAACTATTCCGCGGCCCGTGTCGCGCTAAAGGACGGCGCGGCGGGTTCGGCGCCGACGAGATAGAAGGCTTCCTTACGCACGAATTGCGGCAGGCGGACTTT
>MRWG01001029.1_pt1 | contig 20909 bp, 19 predicted proteins | sample 1013341 | NCBI WGS metagenome assembly MRWG01 (sample SAMN06117577, study PRJNA244670) | biofilm metagenome | biome: Water; feature: Cathode Biofilm; material: Biofilm; isolation source: microbial consortium enriched at the cathode of a solar microbial fuel cell | place: USA: District of Columbia ... | reverse complement strand
TTGTAGAGCGTGTTGCTGCGGCGCCGCTCGTGACTGGCCCCAGCACTATGGACGGACATTCTCGGACTTTTTGACCAAAGTCTCGCCGCACGGTGGGTACCTCCCCTGGCCCAGCAGTCCGCCGCCAGAGGCCATGGTCGCGGGGCGTTGCCGCCCCAGACTCGCCGATATCAGGTTGGAGGCTTCCCGCGATCTTGGGCTTGTGGGCTATGGAAAGTTTCACTTGACGCGTTCAGAGCAGGTCATTGCGAGGCTACCGAATTCCACGGGAGCCGCCGGTCTAACGGGTGACGTCGACCCAGAAGTCGAACACCCGGCTCACCGTCCCTCGCGGCGCCATACGGGTGACGGCCGCGGCAACAATCCGCTCCAGTTGCTTACGCTCGTCGGGACCGCCATCCGGATCGAACTTGGTGCGGGCAAGGACGTGTTCGACGGCGTCGATGATGTCGTACTGCCGCTCCATGAACTTGCGGCCGGATGCGGGGACCGGAAAGGACACTCGGAACCCGACCTGCAGTTGCGACCAACCTAGCTCGGCGGGATCGCCGCGCACCTTGCCGGTCTCCAACGCGATGAACTGGTCGGCCCAGGCATGGGCACCGGCAGCGAAGAGCATTGCGGACACGATCAGGGCGAACAGCTGTCTTCGCGTCATTGGGTCTCCCTGCCTGCTGTGCGTGGCGCAATGTCCTCAGCTAGCTAGTAGCTCAGCTTCTGGGCCCTTTGGTGGCGACCACTCACGGCCATCCCGGACCATGGCATTCAGGGCGATCAGCATCTTCCGCATGGTAGCGACCCGAGCGACCATGCGCGGCTTCCCGGCTTCAACCAGCCGCCCATAGTAAGCCGCCATGACGGGGTTGGTCCGCGTTGCGGATACCGACGACATGTACAGGGCCGCTCGGACACCGAAGCGTCCACCTCTTACCCGGCGCTTTCCACGGGATTGACCGCTGTCCTTGGGAAATGGTGCGAGGCCGACCAGTGATACCAGGCGCTTGTGCTCGGTGCGGCCGAGTTCCGGGAGCTCTGCAATCGCGACCCGGGCGAAGACGGGACCGCAGCCCGGCATCGAGCGGATCAGATCTCGCCGGAAGCGCCAGTCCGGCCTGGCTTCGATGCGGGCGTCAATGATGGCGGCGAGTTGGGTCAGATCGCCCTTCAGCCACGCTCGGTGAGCTTCCAGACTTCGCATTACCTCTGCATCGTGATCCTGCCCGTGCTTAACCCGTTCGCCACCCGCGATCACGGTGAGTTGCCGATATCGCCTGACCAGATCTGCCAGGGCTCGTTCCTCAGCCGTTGGCAGCGCCGACACGTTGGGTTTCAGAGTCGCAGCGAACTGAGCGATCAATGCGGCGTCCAGCCGATCTGTTTTCGCGGATCTGCCAACGACCGTGGCGAACCAGCGGACCTTCCGCGAATCCAGGATGACCGACGGGATCTCTGCTTCCCGCAAGGCGTCGGTCAGATTTCGCGTCATGTTGCCGGTATGTTCGAACGCGACGGTCTGCGCCTCCCATTCGATGAGAAGTTCGATCAGCCGCGACAGCCCGTCGCCCGAGTTGGGAACCGTGAGCGCTTCCCCGGTCGGCCAAACCGAAATCTCGAGTTCGGACTTCGACACATCGATGCCGACGTAGACAGGTTCGCGGATCATCACTGCCCTCCGCATGGCCAGCAGGTCGGATCGATCATCCGTGCGTACTGCTGCTCCAACGAAGTTGAGGCGGCTGGCGTCCCCACCCAGGCCACGAGGCTTAGGCCTAAACTTGGAACGGAGGTGTCGCCAGCCGCCGTGCCGGTCCTGTCGTCATTCCAGTCATTGGAGCTCTGCGGCCCTGCAGTTCTGTCTGACTCAAGACCTGCAGCATCAGGATCATCCCATGGGTGTCGCAGGGCAAGGGCCGATGACCAGGTGCCGCGATCGTCGCTGTCGGTCGAAATGACCCGTCTACCTCCTGTTCCAGCGGCCGTTACAATGACCGATCGGATCCTTACGGCGGCAGACGTCCCGGTTCTGGCTTCAGCTTCAGGTAGTGGGCGCTTGTTGCGCAACTCGGTCGCCAGGGACAGGATCGATGTTCACCACGTTGCGGAGGGGCCTATGGGTTTCACGGAATCGGTCGGTACGTGCCTGCGCAAGTACGTCGACTTCAACGGTCGAGCTCAGCGCTCGGAATATTGGTGGTTCGTGCTGGCCTACACGATTGTTGCTGTCATCGCGGGAGTGCTTGACGGGAGCATGTCGCCTCATGGTTCGACGGGGCCGATCTCCCTGATCTTCACCCTTGCCCTCCTGCTGCCATCGCTCGCGGTTTCAGTTCGCCGGATGCACGATACGAACCGGAGCGGCTGGTGGGTGCTCATCTCCGTGATCCCGATCGTCGGTGTTCTCGTGTTCCTCTACTTTGCTGTTCAGGACGGCACCGCGGGCGCCAACCGCTTCGGAGCAGACCCTAAGGGCCGGACAGGTGGCGGAGAGCCGGTGACGGCCTGACCAATTGCCTTAGGCGCGCCACCACATGCCGATCGTCCACGCCGCCGCCGTCCAACTGGACAGCCCGCTCGCTGGCTTGGCTGCGCGCGCCGGTGAGCATGCGTGCGATCTCGTCGGCGCCACCCTCCGTGCTTTCACTGCGCTGGTCGATCACACCATCGACATCGCGGCGTCGCTGCTGGTGGTTCCGGGCGACCTATATGCCCCACCGGGGCTGTGCAGTTCCCCCGCGTTCCGGTTCGATTGTGCTGGAACCCGGGGCGATCTATGTCGCGTCAGTCTGTTCAGCAGGCGGCTCAGTTGGCTGCGCGCCGCGGACCACTGTCATCCATTCTTCGAAAGCTGCGGCATCGCAATCGTTCTTCGCCAGGTTGCAGGCGAGATGGGTGACCTGGAGGTTCGCTTCGTCATACCAGCCATTTGCGATGTCGATGCGGTCGGGTGAAGGCTGCAGCAGTCGGTTCTCGGTCGGAACCCAGATTTCGCCTCCGCACAGCGCGCACTTGCCGTCCTGATCAACGGTCCACTTACGCGTCAGCATGGCGATCAAGTCGCTTTGGTTCGGCGCTGAGCGGACCGGGTTTGTGCGCGAGCCCGTTTGGCCGCCCTGGCGAACCCGCTGCTCGATCAGGTTGGCCATTCGGAAGGCAGCCTGCTTCACCGCCTTGTCAACGGAAGCCGCGCCAGTGACATGCATGTACCTGAGCACCCGCTCGGAGTACCGAAGCTCGATCCGGCGCACATTGAGCTCCATGGCGGCCGACCGCTCTTCCGTGATGGCCTCGACGTAGCCGCCGAAATTCCTCAGGTCGCCTAAGGCTGCGTACGCCTTCGGAACAACCTTCCGTGCTTCCGGGTACGGCGGCCCCTCTACCGCCGCGGCGTCGATCAGAGCCATAGCGTGCTCCCAGCCACGTCCGCCATGCTTTCGGACGGAGTCGGCCCACGCATCCTCGGGAACGATCTTTCGGGATTCGAGGATCTGTCCCGGCTGGACGGTGACCGCCGAGACGATGCGGCTGCGGTGGTCGGGGTCCTCTGTATGGAGGGGATCAGTGGTTCCGACATACAAGAATATGTCTCGGCCGGGGACAAACTCTGCCTGCAGCTGGGCGGCGACGCTCATCTTGCTGAACGAGAAGCACGGCCACCTGTCATCAATCAGGCCGAAACTGCTCTTCAGGAACACTCGGCCGTCCGGGCGCATCATGTCCTTGACCTTCATACCACTCCCAAGCGCTTATGTCTGGTCACCGATTCTAACATTGGGCCGTGGAGGACTGACTATCGAGGGCAGTTGGCACGGGCGACGTCTGGTATGTTGGCGCTGGGGGCCCGCGATGAATTCGTCACTGAAAGACCGGCTCGGACCGCGGGTGCAATTCAGGGCGATCGATCGCGCCTTTACCGGCTCGCCAGCGACGTTCTCGTTCAAGCAGACCGTAGCGAACCCGAACACGCTCAAGGCGGTGCTCGTTCTGGCTCGAAGGCGTATGCCGATGGCAGATGCGCACCGGCTGATGACCGGTCTTGTCGAATGCGAGCCCGGCGCGACTCTGGTGGCCGAAGTGCCCCGAGTTGAAAACGTCGAGGCCCTCAGGTCGGAGTTGGAAGCGTGTGGCATCGCGGCGGCCGCCTCTAGGAGCGTCGGATAGTGGTGGGATCACCAGGCTATTAAGGAGTCTTCGGTCGCGTCAGGTTGCCGACGGGCGAAGTCGACGCATAGGCTGGCCCCTACTTGAGCGCGAATGACTGATTGGAGGGTGCTCTGCTCTTACGTCGATGACTTCGGTCAAGAGAAACGCCGCACGTATTTTGATACTACTCGGAGGAAAACATGTCATACACCTTAAAAATTCAGCCTAAAGCAAATAATATTATCCGAGATGCAGAGGCGTATATTCAGGGAAAACACAACGTAATCAGTCAGTTTAACTCATTAGAAGAGTTAGTTGTTAGTGGCGAAGGGAAATTGGACGAAAAGACGTATAGGGGATTGATGTTTCATATGTTGTCGATCCGTTCGAATGTCGTCAATGTTCTTTGGAAAAATGAAATATACATTGGCGTTTCGATAATTGATGACTTGGTATTTCAATTTTCAAAAAGCTCCCCGGGTCGTATTTACCAGGAAATTTTCTCGTTCCTGAGTATCAGTAATGCGGAAAAGTCTGGTTTTATTTTGTATCCATTGCACGGGTTCGGTGTTGAAAAATCCCCGATGTTTACGAACGACGCCGAAATTAAGCCGTTTCTACATTTCAAGGAACTAGGTGTTTGCCTTTCTCCGCAAAGTAATAATTTAGAGAGTGCAATTAAACGCGTCTCGGAGATGGCTCGAAAGCTGGGGGTCGTAGGCAAAATTGACCCATCAGATCTCACCCATCACGTTCTTGCGGGTAATATGGATTGGTTTAAATGCAATCCTCTAATGATGGTAAGGATTGCTTCTCATACCGGTGCTTACTACGAAAACCAATTTATCTATACCTTGAAAATTCGGATTGCAGCGGCACTCGTTGCAATGTTGTACGCGCTCGGCGCGGAGCGCGGCTATCAGGTAGACAAATTCTACTCGTCGGCTAACGTTAATAACTGGGAAACACTGGATTTTCGTCACTATGTAATCGGAGAGGCGCGAAGTAAAAAATCCGAATTATTGGATTTGCGACGTATTCCCATGAATGTGTCAGCTTTAGATTTAGCTCGTTTGTCTGATTTACCTGTTGTTCTTAGCTCAAAAACATTGAAGCAGGCGTTTCTCAAATCGGCGCTGCGTCGAATAGTGTTGGCGTTGAGGGTCGTCGAGTCCGGTCATCTTTCTCATGTCAATCTAAATAGTAAAGACAAGGTGAGGGGGCGAGTGTTCTCGCGAATAGTCACCGCTCTGGATTGGTATAGACAGTCCTTTAGTGCCCGCGTAACGGATGACGAGGCGGTTGTTGCGCTTGCCGTAGCTTTCGAGACCCTGCTTACTGATTACTATTCACCCGGTGTGTCGGCCCGAATTCAGCGACGGGTCCGAATATGCTTGAAAGGGCGCCATGGTATTGCAGAATATCTTGCTGCTGTGATTTCTATCATGAAAGCCCGAGGGGCAATTGTTCACAATGGATCGTCAGTTCAAGAGGCGGAAATCATTAAGGCGCAGGCTGCGTTCGCGCTTTGTTTTGGGGCGGTTACTGATAAATTGCAAAATATCGGGAGTAGTATCGACAATCCAATCGGGGTCTTGCTTGGTGACTGATCTGTATAGCTAGAATTATTCGAAATTGGGGTAGAGTTTGTTTCCGTTTCGGCGAGTTCCTGGAAGTGCGGTCGGTAAGGTCAAAGCAGTCCATTGCGATTATTTGGGGGCAGTGCGCGGGAGCAGGTGGATGGTATGTGTGTCGTTTGGTCGAAGAGGTCTGGAGTCTTGTAATTCTCTCCAATAAATTGATCCACCCTAAAGCGTGGTACATGGGAGCACTGGTCTTGACCCCATGTTTGGTTCAGCGTCTATGCGTTTGCCGATTTAGTCTCGTGAACGACAGCCTTGGCATGCTCTTCATAGGCAACAACAACCTACACCAAGCGCGGACACAGCGCTCGGTTGAGGTAGCTGCACGGTGGGAGTCAAGTGCGTGGCTGCGCCAGCGCCTGACCCTCATTGATCAGTTCCATGACGCCGCCTCCGAGCCGGAGGTCCAGCATCAGCATGAGGCCACTTAGGTCGGCATACTGGATCGACGCCCCACCGCGCGCTTTCTCGGGATCCTGAGCACGGCCGTGCAGGTCGACCGCCCAGTTCTCGGAGAACGCACTACTCGAATTGGAACTCCGGCTCGCCGAAGTGCCCCGTACGAAACGATAGCCTTTCGTCGCAGCGGTCCGCCTGTTCATTGCGTGGCTGATGATCAGGTCAGAGATGTCTTCGCTCGGGTACGCTCGCCGATACGCGGCCCGATACCGCGTGTACGTGATGTCGAGCCAGACCTGCAGCGGTCGATAGAAGACCTCGGAACCAGGTTGGTCCCAGATCGGCAGGCGCCGATCGGCTGGAGGTGGTTCGGGGATCTGGACCAGGAATGCCCGACCAGGCGATCGTCCCGAGAGATTCTGTACGATGTCGCCGATATAGGTCTGGATCGCGTCTTCGCTGACGGCGGCAATCGGCACGTGAAGGCACTCGGGGAGCGCCCAACGGCGCAGCGCCACCTCCCGTGCGATCTCGTCTACCGCGAGCGTCATCATGCTATCTCGCGAGCAATGAGCTTAGTCACCTCTTGTCCACGAAGCGCAGGCCTTGCGTGCAGTTCCCGCAGAAGGCGGGGGCGCGCGGCCGTCCCGAGGCTATCAGGAATCCGGGTGCTCGGCATGGCTCTCGCTCCTGCGTAAGCTTGCATCAGCCGTTACGTGCAAACTTATTGATAGAGGCCCGCCAATGTTGGACATAGGCATCGAGACCGGCCAAGACCTGTTCTACGAAGGGCGTAATCGTCACGGAAGGGCCATATGGCCAAACCCGATCATAACACCGGCTAAGGTCGTCCTGGCGTCAGAAGGGCCTCTTTGTGCGGAACAACCATCCGATAGATCGACAGCTTGTCGATTCCGGGAGGACTACTTCGATCCCATCTCTCATGTCCGTCGTGGCCGCTTTTACGCCGTTGGGAACCAGCAGCCGGTCGAGTGGCACGTGCAGCCACATCCCGCCTTCCCCAAAGAGGGGTTGAGGGCCGATTCTCTCGGTGTTCAGAAGTGGCTCGACACATTCCACGGCTTCTCCTTCCAAAATCGGTACCTCAATCGTAAGGTGGAGCAGCCCTTGGTACTGCTCGGCCTCGATGACCGCTTCACTATCTGGACGGTCATCAACCTCGAGGTCATCTCCACTGGCGAGGAACTCGTTACCCTAAAGGCCCGCCGAGGTATCGGTGTGCTGCCAGTGATCGAAACGAGGTCGGTCCCTGACGGGTATCAGGCAAAGGTCCAGGAGAGCCTGGAGTCCTTTATCGACGAGGTGCATAGGGCCGCTCCGATATCCGTCATCGACCGCGCCCGGGATGCCGCGAGCCAGGTACTGCTCGCTTATTACGGAGGCACTGCTGGGAAGAGGGCTCCCGACCTCTCCGCGCTCGCCAGGCGCCTGACAGACGACGAGAAGTACGTTGCGGCGAACTCCGCCAACATCATTGCCTTGTTACATTCGCGAGGGAAGCCGAGCGAGCGGACGAGGCGTCCTACCATGCGGTCAATCCGGGAGGAGGATGCACAGCTGGCAACGCAATGCCTCGGCACACTGCTCTGCGAAGTTGGATGGGCCGAGTGGCGGTAGCTCTTTGAGCGCACCAAAATGCAACCCGCTCTGTCTTTGCCCCTTGCGCGGCGCGGACCGCTCCAGATGCTGATCTGTCTTGGGGCAGATCGAGTATTGACACCAGGTAATCTAATACAGTCTGAAATCCATATTTAGCTGGGTTCCGGCTTCATTAGTTACATAAATCAAGCGGGACCCCGCTGCCTCCGCAACATGTGAACCAGGGTGCTTTGTCGACCCCTTCTTCACGTGGGCAGTGAACACAGCCTTCGGGCAAAGCTGCTGAAGTGCATTGCTCGAGTTTCGGTCTGAGCCATGATGTGGAAGTCCCAGAACTCGGACTTCAGAGAGCTCTGATGCATAGTGATTGCTCCAGTCCGAAAGATCAGAGGTATTTAGAAGTTCGGCATCACCAGTAGTAAGCCACCCAGGAATGTCATTCCTACTACGCCAATGTAATATTCTGTGTCGATAGTATGTGGAACTATCGACCTGCCAGCGATGATTTGTATCACCATCTGGAACAATTGGTGTGCTGAGCAATGACAGTGAAGCACGATTCGAGGAGCCGACATACTGCTTGTACAAGGACCTTAGTTGTGACCGGCCAGATGATGTGCGGGCTTGCTGTGCGAGAGAGTAAGCGAGCTCTCCTAGCCCAGGTCGTGCTTCGATCCGCGGTGTCGAGCCAACCAGAGCTTTGAGGTCGTTCAATAGCTTACGATGTGTCCGCCGGTCGAGTGGTGCGCGATATGGCTTCAAAAGCAATCCGGCCCCGTGTGACTTCAGCACACGGATCTTGCATGTTGCGCTTCGGATGTGCTGAACACGTTGATGCGGTGAAGCGGCCACCGACATGGCTTTCGGAGGAGTGAGCGATCGCGGAGGCGGACTCACTGTCACCTTCCAGTTGGGCTGGATATCTGACCCACCGTCGCCCCAGATGACTGGGTCATCAGCCTCTTCGGGTGGCTGGGGCGGCGACCCAAGGAAGGTGACGCGAGCGGCTCCTCGGTTCAGGAAGAAAGCTGCAGGGTCAGCCGCGAGTTCAAACAGCCAACGCTCGAGGTGGTCTCGGTTGATTTCGTGGAGCAGCGAGACAGCAAGCTCACGATCATTCACGTATGGCAGCATTACGTCGCGAACGACTGACCTCGACATCAGAGTCTCGAGGCCATTGGCATGATCAGTGTCGAAATGGGATACGAATAGCCAATCGATCGGGTCCTGGTGGGCGCGCGTCCAGTTGCGCAGGTATGTGGCAAACTCGACTCCGCGCCGCGCTCCGCAATCGAAAACCCAAGTGAAGTTGGCGCCATCCTCGGCTCTCGCTCGGCCAGTGTGAAAGCCACCGTGGCCGACCGGATGCTGACACCATGAAATCGAAAGCATTTCCCACCCCCACCTGCGCGCCGTAGCGTCTTTGATGCATGTACATCGGCAAGTACGGCGCCGCTATGACGGATTGAGCCTGGTCAGAGTTTTTTCGCAGTAAACGATACCGGGAAGGCGGCAGGGGAGAGATGGCTTGAAGGAGCACAACCCTGGCTGCGTGGATCAACGAAGCGCTGCCGATACGCCTGTGTTTGTCCAAGCGCCCGGCCCAGCAAACTTACGAATCCTCATCCGCATACAGCTGCAGACGATCGGCTTCCGCGTTCATAGCGGCCAGGTCGAGGTCTAGCTTCATGGCGTCAGTGATCTCCCTAAGCTCGCGAAAAAGCCGGATATCTTGGACGCGCGGCTCTGGGTCGCCATTCCGCTCCAGGAACTCAGCCAGCGCCACCAGCTTCCGGTACCGGTCGTACTCGTCCGCTTTCGCGAGCAGGAATTGACGTCGCTTCTCAGCCCTGTCGCGCCGCGCCCGCTCCCGCCGCTGCCGCTCCAGATCTTCAAGGCGCCGCCGCTCCTTCTCGGCTTCTTCGGCGTGGCGATGGCGGATCGCAACAGCGCCGGTTGCCAACGTCGCCATCGCCTGGTCCAGGTAGTCCTCAAGTGCCTTGTTCCTGCGGTCGCACCAGTGACCGATCAGATCCTTCCGGTCCCATCGCGGTGCCGACGGATCCCGCAATGTCATGGCGAGGCGGCCGGACGGAACCTGGTCCCAGGAACGGAAGACGGGTTCCTCGCTGCGGGACGGGTACAGATGAGGGTATTTGGCCCGATCCGCCTCGCGGCGGGCTTGCCAATTGAGCTCCTCCTTCGTTGGCACGTGCGGCTTCTGATCCGTGGTCTCCTTCAGCTGCCACAGGATCGGCGTGCCCTCGACCAGGATCTGGACGCCCTCGGGATGTTCGGTGAGCGAGAAGCCACGCTGATCGGCCGCGGCGGCGAAGGCGTGAATGATCCGGACCACTCGGTCGACCGACTCGTTTCCGACTACCACAGCAACCGCGCCGGATTCGCTGACGTGCTTCAGACCGTGTTGATCGGCCTTCGCTGCCCGCAATGCCCTTGCAGTTCGGGATGCGACTGGATGCAGCTTCGCAGGTCGACCCGAGGGGACGTGGATCGGCGGGAACTCCGCAGCTTGCTCAAGAGCCTTCGCCTGTTCGGCTTGGAGCTCGGGCTGCTCCGCTGCCAAAGGAACGACGGTTAGCAGCAGCTTCTGCGGTCCCTTGGTAGACGGTAGCGGCGGCCGATGCACTCGCTTCCCGTGGACGCGCTTCGCCCAATAGCCCAAGGGTGGCGTCGGAATGTCGTGTTTCCGGCATACTTTCTTCAGGCCGACATCCGAGAGGCCGAACCTCTTCGCAAGCTGCGACATTGGGGTCTGCCAGACCATGTCGTAGAGCTCTTCCCGGCTCAGCAGGCGCTGGGGGCCGCCGAACGCGGGTTCGCCGACAGTAAATTCCTGCAAGGTGTTCTCCCGGTATGGCATTCCCCTCCTCCCTAGCCGTTTGGAAGCCCCGGATTCGGCTGCTCAGTGAGCCCTTGCGGCCGCCGTCGAGATGCCGCGGCACCAGCATCTCTCGATTGTAGACCGGCAGGTCTGACGGTGTTTGTATTGGGCAGCGACGAGGCAACTCGGGAATGACCAAAGGGGCGTCACGCACCTATTCCGCGCGGACGGTGACTTCCGAGCGGACGGTGACGCCGATGGATAGGAGGGGTGCATGGACGATTTTGAGCAACAGCCGTTTGCCGATGCCGAGTTTGCCGAGAACCCCGAACCACGGTGCCCGTGCGTCTTGCTAATCGACAAGTCCTCCTCCATGAGCGGCGAGCCAATCCGTCAGCTGAACGAAGGCATCCTTACATTCAGAGACGAGTTGCAGAGCGACGCACTGGCGGCAAAGCGCGTCGAACTTGCAGTGGTGACATTTGGTCCGGCGGAGATCCGTACCGACTTCACAACTGTTGACGGCTTTTACCCTGAGGCCTTCGAGGCGAACGGAGCGACCCCGATGGGGGAAGCGATCGTGCAGGCCCTCGATCTGCTGCGCACTCGAAAGGATCGCTACCGAGAGAACGGCATCAAATACTATCGGCCGTGGGTCTTCTTGATCACAGACGGGGCTCCGACAGATAGCTGGCAGGAAGCGAGTCGGCGGGTGCATGAAGGCGAGGAGCGCAAGGAGTTTATGTTCTTCGCCGTGGGTGTCGAAGGCGCCGACATGTCAATCCTCTCGCAGATTGCCACCAGACTGCCGTTGAAGCTCAAGGGGCTTGCGTTCAAGGAGCTCTTTCAGTGGCTCTCCAGTTCACTTGGAGCGGTTTCTCAGTCGAATCCAGGCGATAACGTTGCGCTTGCAAACCCGACTGCACCAGATGGGTGGGCCGTTGCCGGATAATCCTCGGCGGTGGCGTTGGGCCGTAGCCTCCAGGGTCGGAACTTCTCACCAGCGAACCGGAACTCGAAAGCAAGACGCGTACGCCGTCTCTGTCGTCTCGCCAGACACGATTTTTCTCGTCGTCTCAGATGGTGCCGGTAGCGCGAGCCATGGCGGCCAGGGAGCTTCGCTCGTTTGTCGATGCCTGGTCTCGAGCGTCCGCGCTTGGTTCTCGAGGCAGGCGACGATACCAAGCGACGATCACGTCGAGGGTTGGATAGATGACCTTCGGGACAACCTCGCCGCTATCGCCCACCGGAGGGGTCTTACGAGAAGGGACTTCGCCGCGACGCTTGTGATGCTCGTAGTGACCGGCACCGAGATCCTGACGGTGCAGATCGGTGATAGCGCCCTCGTGGCGCGCAAAGACGGGGTATGGGAAGCGCTCTGCTGGCCAGAGAGCGGCGAGTTTGCATCCACAACCTACTTTGTCACCGATGATCCCGAGGTGCGCCTCAGGGTCGTCCGGAGGCCTCTAGAGTTCGATGCATTTGCGCTCTTTACGGACGGCCTTGAGAGCTTGGCGCTGGAGCACGCGACGCTCAAACCGTACGCCCGATTCTTCGACCCCATGATCAAGCCTGTCGACTTGGCAGAGGGTAATGGGCGGCTCCGAAATCTATCCGCGGCGCTCGGACGGTATCTCGACGGCCAGGCGATCTGCGATCGGACTGATGACGACAAGACCTTGATCCTGTTGTCGGGTGCATGACGATGCAGTTGGTCCGGATCGGGGGCACCACCCACCCCTTGGGCAAGCGATTAGGAAAAGGCGGAGAGGGCGAGGTCTACGCGATCGGCGAGACCCCAGATCGGGCTGTAAAGATCTACAAGGAAAGCCTACGAAAGGAGAGAGAGCAAAAAATCCGCGCAATGGTTAGCGGTGAACTGTCGTCAAAGACGGATCTAGTAGCGTTTCCAGCGGACATCGCTACCGATTCTACCGGCCGTTTTGTCGGGTTCGTGATGCGGCAAATCCGCGGGTACAAGCCCATACACCAGCTTTATAGTCCAAAGTCCAGGCGTCTCAACTTCCCGCGGGCGGACTATCGCTTTCTAATTCGAGCCGCACTCAACGTAGCTAGGGCAGTCGCAAGCGTTCACCAGGCAGGGTGCATCATTGGGGATTTCAATCACTCTGGTGTGCTCGTTGCAGACGACGCCACTGTGGCGCTGATTGATGCGGACAGCTTCCAGTTTTCAATAAATGGACAGCGCTATTCCTGTGTTGTGGGGGTCCCCGATTTTACGCCCCCAGAACTGCACGGAGTGAATCTATCTACCGTGGTTCGAACGAAGGCACATGACCATTTTGGTCTTGCCGTCGCGATTTTCCAATTGCTTGCAATGGGAAGACATCCGTACGCGGGACGATACACGGGGGCTGACCTGACAATCGGGGAGGCGATCGAGCAGAACCGGTTCGCCTTTTCGACCCAGCGCGAACAGGAGACGAAGACGCGGCCACCTCCAGGTTCGGTTTCGCTCGCTGACTTCCCTCGGCCGATTGCTTCGGCGTTCGAGGCGGCGTTCGGACTGGTCGCGTCAAACCGACCCAGTGCGGCAGACTGGGTGGCGTTACTAAAAGAGCTTGAGGGGAGCCTGAGCCGCTGCGGGATCGTTCCGAGCCATTTTTACCCGTCTGCGGCTGGGAAGTGCGTTTGGTGTCGGCTTGCCGTTCAGTCCGGTGTGGACATGTTCCCGGACGTAATGGGGACAGGTCCAACCGTCCAATCGCCGGGGGCTCCGTTCGACATTGAGCGTGCATGGGCGCAGGTCCGAGCAGTCACGTTCCCTTCGCCAGCAGACATTATCCCGTCATTCACGGGTACTGTTCCTGAGACTCCCGCAGTGGCCGAGGCGAAGCATGGGCTCACGTTCCGGAGGGCAACCGGGTTCCTGGTTCTTGCGGCGACCGTAGCGGGATTTGTCTACGCGCCCCAGTTCGCGCTCGTTTGGTTGGGATTGGGGATATTTGGGCTCTTCAGAGCGTTCACCGGCTCCATCGATACCTCGCCGTTCGTCAGTGCATACGTTGCAGCGGACGAGAAAGCCCGTGATGCCGAACTGGCATACCTGAACCGGCTCGGGCTTACTGAGCTATATGCGGTTCGTGCAGAGCTAGAGGGACTGATTGCTGAATACCGTCGTCTTGACGATGACCTTCAGCGAAGCCTTGCTCAGGCAAAGGCCAAGCGGGAAGCGCGACAGCGAGATGCATTCCTGGATCGCTTCCACCTTCGAAGTGCACGAATATCTGGCCTTGGCCCCGGGAGAACCACCGCGCTGATATCGTTCGGGGTCGAAACCGCTGCGGATGTCACTGAGAGTGCGGTGCGCGCGGTTCCGGGCTTCGGCGAGGTCTTGACCAGCAAGCTCCTGGCGTGGCGCAGAGGGCACGAAGCGAAGTTCCGATATAACCCCGCGCCGGATGCGTCTGACATACAAGCTGAGAGTGCTATCCGCGCCACATCGGACGCGAAGCGGTCAGCCCTCGTCGCCAAGATCCGCTCAGGCCTTCAGGCGCTCCAGTCTGGCCCTCAGCGTATTGCTGAGCGAGCGAAGGCTTATGACCGCCAACTAACCGATGTGTTGCGTGAGCGCGCTAGGGCTGCCAAGGCGCTCCAGGATCTGGGGCAACCGGTCCCCGCAAGCCCTCCGTTACCCTTTCCCCAGCGGTCGGTACATCCGGCTTCGGCCGTGGCGGGTCGGACATCTCCAAACGCGAGCCCACGTCCGGTGCCACCCCCTCCAGCCACGGCTACCAGCGCCCGTCCAAGCTGCCCGCGATGCGGATCTCCAATGGTCAGGCGCACTGCCCGCCGTGGACGCAACGCAGGAAATCAGTTCTGGGGATGTTCCCGATATCCCGCGTGTAAGGGAACTCGGAACTAAGCGGTTGCGGAGTGGCGGATTTCCGGTGTCGGCCGGTGACGTCTTGCGGGCCCTCTATGAATTTGCAACCTTACCGTTTGGGTGTCTGTGCCAAGGGGAATGGCATGCAGATCAGACGTGTACGCGTGCAAAACTTCCGCTCCCTCAGGGACGTGTCGGTTGAATTGCATCAACACACGTCCCTGATCGGAGCGAACGGATCTGGGAAATCGTCCATTTTAAGGGCAATCGACCTCTTCTTTTCTTCGTCTCCTCGAATAACGGTTGATGATTTTTACGGAAGGATGACGGATAGTCCAATAACCATAACGCTTGAGTTCGGTGATTTCACCGAAGAGGAGCGAAGCGCCTTCTCATCGAATATTGCGGACGACCGAATGACTGTGGCTAGGGTATTTAGCGGGTCCGGTCGTGATGATGGAAAATATCTGAAAACGGTTCGATCACATTCTCCTTTTCGTCAAGTCCGAGAGGCAGAAGGCGCGCGCGCCACTCTCGCGGCTTACAATGAATTGAAATCCTCTGAGCCGAAGTATGGAGATTTGCCAGTACTTCGGAGCGGCAATGCGGTGGAAGAAGCTCTCGCTGAATGGGAGGTTTCGCATCCAGAGGATTGCGAGTGGAGTCTCGGGGGCGGCTTCGTCGGTTGGAAGAACGTGGCTCAAGGTATGCTCACCGCCGAAACCTCTGTCGTGTTTGTCCCTGCGGTACGCGATGCATCCCAAGATGTAATGGATCAGCGCAATTCGGTAATCTCTCAATTACTGCAGTTGGTTGTTCAGAAGGAAGTTGCGAAGAGCCGTGAGGTCAGAGAATTTGAACTGGCTACCAATGCGCGTGTGCAGGAACTCCTGTCACCCAGTGTGCGCCCAGAGCTAGGAGGCTTGGCCGAGAGTCTGACGGACTCTCTGTCGAGCTTTTACGCAGACTATGGGGTTTCCCTTGAGTGGCGGGAGCCCGAGCCCTTTCGTCTTCCTCTCCCTGGTGCAGAGATGGGGCTACAGGAGGGCAATGACCGATATCCTGTTAGCCGCACCGGTCACGGGCTTCAAAGAGCGCTTGTGCTGACGCTACTTCAGCATCTCGCTTTGGCGGAGGCCGGAAGCAGCGAGGATGTCGACGCCCCGGCGCCCGACGCTGAGGGAGATGACGCATCAGTAACATCCGCGCCGACGCTCTCCGGCCTTATCCTCCTGATTGAAGAGCCGGAGCTGTATCAGCATCCAATCAAACAACGCGTCTTTGCCCGTGTCTTACGTCAGCTTGCGGAAGGGGTTATTCCGGGAGTCGCGCAAAGTACGCAGGTCATCTTTGCTACACACTCACCGTCGTTTGTTAGTCTCGGGAGAGCGGAGGAGCTCCGTCTTGTACGTCGGGTACGGTCTGAAGATGGCCGTGCCTCGGAGGCCGTCAGTCTAAACCTCGATGAGGTGGCGATTGAACTCCAGCGGGTGATGGAGAGGGAGAACGATGGCCCTGCATGGTCCGCTGCTTCCCTTCGTCCGAAGTTGCACACGATACGTAACGATGAGGGTGAAGCGTTCTTCTCAGATGCCGTGGTTGTGGTCGAGGGGGTCAGCGACTTAGCGGCGTTGATCGCAGTGAGTCGCATTAAGGGAATATCATTTGATGACCTCGGGATTCATGTTTTGGCGATCGGCGGGAAGACAAAGATCGGCTTGATCACGGTCATTCTTCAGCACCTGGGCATGCCGACATTCATCGTGTGGGATAACGATGATCGGAGTACGCAGGACAACGCTAGGCTCAATCGAGCGTATCAGCGCTTGGCGGGGCGAGCAGAGGAAGACCTCGAGGATATGCCGACTGGCATATTTGAACGGGGAGCGAGCCTACAAGGGAACCTTGAGCGGGTCCTATCTGAAGAGATCGGCGCCGAGAGCTACAGGCGGTACTTTGAACGGGTGTGCGCCGAGCTCGGTTACGAGCCGGTTGGCGACCATCGGAAGAACCCGGACATCGTTGCGACGATCCTTGAGCTAGCGTACGCGGACGGGAGGGCAGCGACGACGTTGGAAGCAATCGTCGACAGCATCATCCGGATGCGAGATGCCGCATCGGCTGGTGGGCGACCCGCGGGTCTAAATGCGTGAACATGATGCAGGCGGCCCAACGTCGAGAGAATGGGGTTCTATGGCTGGGACGGTCGACGAGGGTGCGCGGTCGGCTTCCTGCCTGGCTTCCATCGATGGTTTTGCGGCAGCTTGTTGGAGCGTTCCCGTTCTGGAACCATCTCGCCCAGGGGACAGGGCCGCAATCCCATGCTGATCATCCACGCCGCCGACATCCACCTCGACAGCCCGCTCGCCGGTCTGGCTTCTCGCGCCGGTGAGCGTGCGTCGGATCTCGTCGGCGCCACCCGCCGTGCTTTCACCGCACTGGTCGACCACACCATCGAGACCGAAGTCTCGCTGCTGCTGATCGCGGGCGACCTGTACGACGGCGACTGGAGGGATTTCTCGACAGGCCTGTTCTTCGTGTCCGAGATGGCGCGCCTGGATCGCGCTGGCATTCGGGTTGCCGTCATCAAGGGCAACCACGACGCCGAGAACCAGATGACGCGGTCGCTGACCTGGCCGGGCAACGTCAAGGTGTTCCGGGTCGACAAGCCGGAGACATGGACACTGGGCGACCTCGGCGTCGCCGTGCACGGACGCAGCTTTCCCAGGCGTGACGTCACCGAGAATATCGCGCTGGCCTACCCCGATCCGGTGCCAGGGCTCCTGAACATCGGTATGCTGCACACCGCCGCAGACGGGCGGCCAGGGCACGCCCTCTATGCCCCTTGCTCTGTCCCCGAGCTCGTCGCCAAGGGCTACGACTACTGGGCGCTCGGACATGTCCATGCCCGCGCGGTCCTGAACGAGAGCCCGTGGGTCGTGTTCCCCGGCAACCTGCAGGGACGCCACGCGAACGAGACTGGTCCCAAGGGCGCAACCGTCCTTACCGTCGACGGGCACGAGATCACCGGCGTCGAGCACGTCACGCTGGATGTCGTGCGCTGGGAGCACGTGCGCGTCGATCTCTCCGGAACCGATGAGTATGAGGATGCCCTGGCTCGGGTTCGGGATGCGTTGTCAGGTGCCGTTGACGCCGCTGAGGGACGGACACTGGCGGCTCGGCTGACGATCACGGGCCAGACGCCACTGCACAGTGAACTCGCCGGTGATCTCGAACGCACGCGGGCTGAATGCCTGGGCATCGCCGAACAGGTCGGCGGCGACGTCTGGCTCGAGCGCGTAGTTCTCCAGACCGAAGACGTGGCGCAGGCGGTGTCGACCGATGCCGATGCGATGGCTGAGCTTCTACGGACCGTCGAGGAGATCCGCACAAGCCCGGACGAGATGAGTGCGCTCAGGTCCGAACTCGAGCAGTCGCTGACGAAGGTGCCCGCCCGTGTACGAGAAGCGGCTGGCCTGAAGGAGGTCGACGACGAGACCCTGCGGGTAATCCTCGAGGGCGCGGAGGCGACCCTGCGCCATCGCCTGCTCGGCGCGGGCTGAGGACGGCCACGATGCGTTTCGAGGAGCTCCATCTCGAGCGGTTCGGGCACTTCGACGATGTCCGCCTGGACCTCTCGGGCGACGATGTCCGGCTCCACGTGATCTACGGGCCGAATGAAGCGGGTAAGTCGACCGCGCTGGCGGCAATCTGTGACGTCCTGTTCGGGATCCCCGAGCGCACGCCGTACAACTTTCTGCACGAGTACAGCCGCCTCAGGATCGGCGCGACGATCAGGAACGCGGCCGGGCAGCCGCTGGCGTTCAAGCGCCGCAAGGCCCGCGGGAACAGCTTGCTGAAGCCTGACGAGAGCGGCGAGCTTCCGGCAGACAGCCTGTCGCCGTTCCTGGGCGGGGCGACTGAAGAATTCTTCACCCGCATGTTCGGTCTGAACCACCAGCGCCTGCGCGAGGGTGGCAAGGGCATGCTGGAGGCCGGTGGCGACATCGCCCGCAGCCTGTTCGAGGCCGGTGCGGGTACCGCTCACCTGTCAACTGTCGTGAAGCAGCTGTCGGACGACGCGGACGCGATCGGTTCGCCGACCAGGAAGGCGTCGTCGAAGCCGTACTGGCAGGCACATGATCGCTACGAGCAAGCCAACTCCCGTGTCCGGGAAGAGACGCTGCGGGTCAACGACTGGACCGCTGCGGACAAGGCGGTCACCGAGGCCAGAGCACGCCTGAAGGTCGTTGAAGATGCCCTGGCTGCCTCACGGAAGGAGCAGAGCGCACTCGAGCGGATCCGGCGCGTCGCACCGATCCTGAGGCGAATCGACGACCTACAGTCGCGCTTCGATGCCTTGGGCGAAGGCGTCGAGCTCCCTGAGGGCTTCGCTGAGACCTGGCAGCGGGCGATCAAGGCATTCGAGGATGTGTCCGCCGAGGTGACGAGGTCCGAAGCGACGATCGCGCAACTCCGGGAGGACTTGCAGAAGCTTGGGACGGCCGAGCCGTGGCCTGCGCTGGCCGATCGGATCACGGCGCAGATGACCGAGCTTGGGGACTACAAGGCTAAGCGCCGGGATGCGCCGCACCGGGAGCGTGATCTCGAACTTGGCTGGGGGCAGGTCGCGGACTTGCTGAAGAAGCTGGGCCTGACCATTCCACGGGAGCAGATCGCGGATCGGGCGCCGACCAGTCGGTCCATTGGGCGGATCAGATCCCTGATCGCGGAGTGGAACCGGCTCGAGGTCAAGCTTCAGACGGCCCGGGGGGAACTCGAGGAAACCGATGCGGCTGTTCGGCAGACAGAGCGACGGCTTGAGGAAGCTGGCTCGCCGGTAGACCCCACTCCGGCGGCGGCCGCTCAGCGCTCGGCCTCGGAACTAGGGAATACGACGGGGCGGCATGCCCAGGCCAAGCGTGCCCTCGAGCAGGCCGAGGATGAGCTTGCTGCGGCTCTTTCCAGCTTCGGGCGCTGGTCTCTCGGCGCCGACGAACTGGCGAAGCGCCCGTTCCCGACAAGCGATGCCGTGGCGCGCTCGGCGGAAATACTGGACCGCATCGAGCGCGAGCAGAAGGCGCAGGCGGAAGAACGTGAGCGCTTGCTGGCGCGACAGCGCGAACTGGATGGTGAACTCGTCGCCTTACAGGCCGCGGGTGAGGTTCCGACGGCGGACGCCCTCAGGTCGGCGCGGGACCATCGGGATGACGGCTGGCGTCTGATCCGGCGCCGGTACGTCGAGGGCGCGGATGTGCCAGATCCGGTGATCGCAGAGTTCGCCGGGGACGCCGATGTCGCCGAGGCTTATGAGGGCGCGGTTCACCACGCCGACTTCCTCGCCGACGGCCGGGAGCGTGAGGCGGACAGGATTGCCCGGTTCGCGACTGCCACAGGCCAGCTTGAGAAGGTCCGAGCGGACCTGGCGGCTATGCAGTCGCGTCAGGACGAACTGGAACAGGAGCGGAGCGCCTGGGAAAACGACTGGGCGTCTCTGTGGCAGAACACAGGCGTCGAGGCCGGAGACCCTGCGGACATGCGGGAGTGGTTGGCCCGCAAGGATCAGGCGCTCGCGAAATACCAGACTGCGAGGACGGCGCGATCGGCGGAACAGGATGACGCGGCCGAGGACCGGCAGGCCCGGGAGCATCTGCTCAGGGCAGCGAACGCCCTCGGTATCGACGACACCGGAGAACTCGCCACTCCAGCACTGCGCGAACGGGTCTCTGTCCTTCTGGAGGCCGCGGCCGAGAGATGGGCCGCCTTGGTCGAGAACAGGCGTGCGCTCGCCGACCGGCGCGAGGAGGCTGGGCAGCGGCGGGATGAGCTCGCGCGGGTAGAAGCCGAGCTTGCGGCTTGGCGTGAGCGATGGGCATCTGATGTTCCGGCGCTCGGGCTGCTGCCGGATGCCAGTGCGGCCGAAGCTGATGAGGCCCTGTCGGTCTGGCAGGAGATCGAGACGAAGCGCGAAGGCCTCCTGCAGACCGAGACGCGGCTGTCGGACATGCGGGACGTCATCGCGGCCTATGAAGCCGATGTAGCGTCCCTGATGCAGGACCTGGGCGACGCCGCGGCCGACCTCGTAAGCGAGAAGGACTGCGCTGCCCTGGTGCCGTTGCTCCGGAACCGGTTGGACGACGCGCAGCGCCTTCAGGCCCGGATCGACGATGGCCAGGCTCGCATCCGCAAGGCCGAGGAGGATCATCGGGCAGCAGAAGAGCGTCATCAGGTCGCCGATCGGGAACTGGCGTCTCTGCGTCAGACCCATGGCCTCGAAGAGGATGCCGATGTCCCGGCATTGGCCCGAGCGTCCGATGACAGGCGATTGCTGCGGATTCCGACGATTGCGACCAGACGTTCCGATTGAACGCGACCAGTCATTCCGATCGAAGGCGACCACCTGTTCCGAGGATTGCGA
>MRWG01001028.1_pt1 | contig 20920 bp, 20 predicted proteins | sample 1013341 | NCBI WGS metagenome assembly MRWG01 (sample SAMN06117577, study PRJNA244670) | biofilm metagenome | biome: Water; feature: Cathode Biofilm; material: Biofilm; isolation source: microbial consortium enriched at the cathode of a solar microbial fuel cell | place: USA: District of Columbia ... | reverse complement strand
TCCAGCGCCTTGATCCAGTCGTCGCGCTCCCAGTCGCGGAAGTCGCCCGGCGGCGGGCCGCCGGCGTTGTTCACCAGGATGTCGGGCTGCGGGCAGGCCTTCAGCGCCAGCGCGCGGCCTTCCGGCTTGGTGATGTCGGTGGCCACGGCGTTGACCTTCACGCCGGTCGCCGAGCGGATCTCCTCGGCGGTCTTCTCCAGCGGCTCCGGCGTGCGCGCGACGATGGTGACCTCGACGCCTTCCTGTGCCAGCGACATGGCGCAGGCCCGGCCCAGGCCCTTGCTCGCCGCGCAAACCAGCGCCTTGCGTCCGCGAATTCCGAGATCCATTCCTGAACTCCCTTTTCCCTACTCTTGCGATTTCTTGTCTTGCGGCTGCCCGGCCTCGAGGTCGCGCAGGGCGGCGCGCGCCATCGGTACGGTGATCTGGCGCCGCTTGGCGGTCAGGGCCGCGCGGTCGACGGCGGCGGCCAGGCGGCGCGCCGCCGCAAAGGAACGTTCGATACGCGGCATGATAAAGCGCACCACCTCGAGGCTGACATCGAGCTGGCGGTCGAAGAACAGCTTCACCAGCACCGCCTCGATGAGCGACTCGTCGGGCTCTCCCAGCGCGATGGCCTGCATGCCGGAAAGGCGCGAGCGCAGGTCGGCCAGCGGGCAGCTCCAGCGCGCCGGCGCCTCGCGGTCGGACAGCAGCAGCGAGCCGCGGCGCTCCGCCATCATGTTGTAGAGGTGCAGCAGCCGGCGGGCGACTTCCGGCTCCTCCGCCAGGCAGCCGGCGACATCCTCCACCACGCAGGCGGAGGCCTCCCCCAGATAGGCGGGCGGCTCGTCCCGCCGCAGCATCTCCGCGCCGACCTCGACGGCGCCGGAGCGCTGGCGCCAGACCTGGCAGAGATGTGTCTTGCCGCTGCCCGCCGGCCCGTGGATGGCGAGCGCCGGCGCCGGCCAGTCGGGCCAGCGGTCGATCCAGGCCACCGCCAGTTCGTTGCTCGGCGCGACCAGAAAGTCCTCGCGCGCCAGGGCCGGGCGATGGTCGAGTTCCAGGGGCAGCTGCGCCGAGGCGCTCACGGTGCCTCGTCCTCGTGCCCCGTGTAGTACGGGCTGAGGCGGTACTGGCTGAAGGCGAAACGCACGCCGACGCCGACCACCGCGGCCACCGGCACCGCCAGCAGGATGCCGACGAAACCGAACAGCGCGCCGCCGGCCAGCAGGGCGAACATCACCCAGACCGGGTGCAGGCCGACGCGGTCGCCGACCAGCTTCGGCGTCAGCACATTGCCCTCGATGGCCTGGCCGACGAAGAACACCACGGCGACGAGGGCGATGGACAGCCAGTCATCGAACTGCGCCAGCGCGAGGCCGACCGACAGCACCAGCCCGACCATCGAGCCGACGTAAGGGATGAACGACAGAAAGCCGGCGATGAGTCCGACCACGAGGCCGAAGTCGAGCCCCACAATCGTCAGGCCGATGGCATAGAACACCGCGAGCGACAGGCAGACCGCCCCCTGCCCGCGCAGGAAGCCGGCCAGGGTTTCGTCGACCTCCTTGGCGAGGCGGCGAATGGTGTCCTGGTGCCTGCGCGGCAGCCAGTCGTCGGCCTTTGCCACCATGCGGTCCCAGTCGCGCAGCAGGTAGAAGGCGACCACCGGCGTGATCACCACCAGGGCAACGAAGTTGAAGAAGGCAACGCCGCCGGAGACGATGCCGCCCAGCACGCCGGTCGCCCAGGTAAAGAGCTTGTCGGCGGAAGAGCGCAACACCGACTGCAGCTTCTCCTCCGTCCCGGGGTCGAGGCGGTCGCGCACGCTTTCCAGCAGCGCGGCGATCTCGCGCTGAATGGCGGCGAGATAGTCCGGTGCGCGCTCGACGAAGGTGACAACCTGGCTGACCACGGCCGGGATCACCAGCAGCAGCACGATCACGCAGATCAGCACGAAGCAAAAGGTGACCACGGTGGTGGCCCAGGTGCGCGATAGCTTCCAGCGCTCCAGGCGGTCGCAGACCGGATCCAGCAGGTAGGCCACCGCCATGCCGGCGACGAAAGGCAGCAGCACGCTGCGCAGCAGGTAGACGCAGATCAGGGTGACCAGCAGCAGGATGAGCCAGAACCGCAGCTGGCTCGTCACCGGCACGCGCGGCCCCCCGCCGCCGGCAGGTTGCGGCTCGGCGGACCCGCTGTCGGTCATTGCGGCTGCGGCGTCGGAACCGCGCCCCCGGACCCGGCCGGCTCGGGGCGCGGCCGGTCGGACAGAGTGATCTCCCAATTGCTGTCAACCCGCAGAGCGAGAGAAAGGTCGCGCTGCGCCAGGGCGCGCGTCAGCCGCTGCTCGTCGCCGACGAAGGAGATTTCGAGCTGCGCCTCGCGGCGCGACAAGGTGCTGAGGTTGGCCTGCTGGATGGCGGCAACGCCCTGCAGGCGCCGGCGCACGGTCAGCCAGTCGTCGAGCCCGCTCAGCGGCACGAAGACCAGGATCGAGCGCTGATTGCCGAACTGCAGCAGGTACTGCTGCTTCCAGTATTCCTGTACCGAGTTGTCGACGCGCTCGGCCGCGCGCATCAGGAAACCGTCGAAGGGCTCGCCGGTGACCTGCACCAGCTTGTCGCGCTGCGTGATGGTGGCGGTGCCGTCCTGGTAGCGCCGCGTCACGACCTCCAGTATCGCCGAACCACTGTCGGGATTGCCCTGCAGGGTCGCTTCGGTCACCAGCACGTCCTCGGCGCCGTAGTTGGCGGCGATGGTGCGCAGCGCCTCGGCATCGCCGGCCAGCGCGCCCTGAGCGTCGATGGTGGCGATGTCGCCCACGTCGCCCAGCGGCACGGTCATCGGCACCAGGCCGTCGTCGCCCGGCCGCTGCGCCCAGACGTCGCGCCAGGGATTGGCTTCCAGCCACAGCGTCGGCTCGGTCACCGTGTCGCTGTAGACCGGCAGCACCACCACCGGCTTGCTGCGCGTCTCGGAGAAGGCGACGCCGTTCTGGCGCAGCAGGCTGCGCACCTCTTCCGGATTGAAGCGAAAGGTCAGGTCGGCGAGATAGCGCACCGCCGAGCTGCGCTCGTTGTTCACCGAGAAGTCGAGCACGTAGTACTGCAGGGTGTTGGCATCGACGGCGGGGATCAGCGGTTTCTGATCTTCCGGCACCAGCCGGTCCATCAGCCGGCGGAAGGCGCGCCGCTGGCCCACCGCGAGTGCCTCCTGACGTGCCTCGGCGGCGGTCGCCGCCGTCTCGTCGACGGCGACCCCGCGCACCGTGAAGATGTCGCTGGAGCTCTGGGCCGCGGCACCGCCGGCGGCGCAGATCGCCAGCGCCAGGGCCGCAAAGACCGCCATCAGGGCGCCGTTGAACCGGCGAAACCACATTGCAAACCGTCCCGGATTCTCTATCTTCGCCCGGCAAAGCGGGCCCAAATGCCTCATCCGCACAATACCCGCCCTAAATACCCCATGTGACCGGAGGACGCCATAACAAGCCGGAACTCGCGCGACAACCAGCTGACCTATAAGGATGCCGGCGTCGACATCGATGCCGGCAACGCCCTGGTCGAGGCCATCAAGCCGCTGGCGCGCTCCACCGCCCGCAGCGGGGCGGACGCCGGCCTCGGCGGCTTCGGCGGCTTTTTCGACCTCAAGGCCGCCGGCTTTCGCGACCCCCTGCTGGTTGCCGCCAACGACGGCGTCGGCACCAAGCTGAAGATCGCCATCGCCGCGGGGCGCCACGACAGCGTCGGCATCGACCTCGTCGCCATGTGTGTGAACGACCTCGTCGTTCAGGGCGCCGAGCCGCTGTTCTTCCTCGACTACTACGCCATGGGGCGCCTCGAGGTTCCCGTCGGCAGCGCCATCGTCGCCGGCATCGCCGAGGGCTGCCGCCAGGCCGGCTGCGCCCTGATCGGCGGCGAAACCGCCGAGATGCCGGGCCTCTACGCCGCCGACGACTACGACCTCGCCGGCTTCGCCGTCGGTGCCGTCGAGCGCGACCAGGTGCTGACCGGCAACGATGTGGCGGCCGGCGACGTGGTGCTCGGCCTTGCCGCTTCCGGGCTGCATTCCAACGGCTTCTCGCTGGTCCGCCGGGTGGTGGAGAGCGCCGGGCTCGACTACGGCCAGCCCGCGCCTTTCGCGCCGGAGACCAGCCTCGGCGAGGCCCTGCTGGTGCCGACCCGCATCTACGTGAAGAGCTGCCTCGCCGCCATCGCCGGCGGCGGCGTGAAGGCCCTCGCCCACATCACCGGCGGCGGTTTCCCCGAGAACCTGCCGCGCGTCTTCCCCAAGACCCTCGGCGTGGTGCTGCCCGGCGTGACCTGGCCGGTGCCGGCGGTGTTCCGCTGGCTGGCCGCGGCCGGCGGCATCGCCCCGCAGGAGATGCTGCGCACCTTCAACTGCGGCGTCGGCATGGCCGTGGTCGCCGATCCGGCGCGCGCCGGCGAGGTCCGCGCGGCGTTCGAGGCCGCCGGCGAGACCGTCTTCGAGATCGGCCGTATCCAGGCCCGCGCCGAGGGCGCGCCCTCGGTGGTCATCGAGCAGCTTGCCGAGACCTGGCCCCGTTAGGGTGGCACGGCGCATGCAAGCCAAGAGCCTGAAAGTGGGCGTGCTGATCTCCGGGCGCGGCAGCAACATGAAGGCGCTGCTGGATGCCTGTGCCGCCTCCGACTTTCCGGCGGAAATCGTCTGTGTCATCGCCAACCGTCCCGGCGCCGGCGGCCTGGACCTCGCCCGCGCGGCGGGCGTCGCCGCCGAAGTCGTCGATCACAAGGCCTTCACCGACCGCGAGACCTTCGAGGCGGCGCTCACCCGGGCCCTGGAAGCGGCCGGGGTGGAACTGCTCTGCCTCGCCGGGTTCATGCGCGTGGTCACGCCCGGCTTCGTGCGCCACTGGCAGGGCCGCATGATCAACATCCATCCCTCGCTGCTGCCGCTGTTTCCGGGCCTCGACACCCATGCCCGCGCGCTTGCCGCCGGGGTGAAGCTGCACGGCTGCAGCGTCCACTTCGTCAGCGAGGAGGTCGACGGCGGCGCCATCATCGGCCAGGCCGCGGTCCCGGTGCTGCCCGGCGACGACCCCGAAAGCCTCGCCGCCCGGGTGCTGCGGGCCGAGCACCGCCTCTACCCCGCCTGTCTGCGCCTGGTGGCCGAGGGCAAGGCCCGCCTGGCCGGCGGCAAGGTGACGCTTTCCGGCGATTTCGACGCCGCTGCGGTGATCCTCAATCCGCCGGCCTAGAGCCGCCAAGGCTTGCCCGGCAGCGCGTCTCGGGCTAGAAGACCTCACGCAAACGGCGCTGCGGCCCCCGGGGAAAAGTCCTGGCGGCCGTGAGGCCTTTGGCCGGAAATTTGGACAGGGTTCGGGAAATGGCTGACGATCAATTGCTGCGCGAGCACCAGGACATCTGGAAGGGCTTCGTGCGCTTCATCACGATTTCGACCGCGCTGGTGGTCATCACCCTGCTCCTCATGGCCTTCTTCCTGCTCTAACGGCCCGGCTCTAACGCGCGGCCTCGCTGACCACCTGGACGCGCCAGGCGCCCAGGCCGCGCACCGCCAGCCGGTAGCTGCCCGGCGCCAGGCTTTCCGAGCGCCCGCCCCCCTTGCCGATCTGATTGCCGATCACGTCCAGCAGTTCGTTCTGCTCTGAGCGCAGTTCGACCGTGAGCAGGCTGCCCTGGTTCTGCCAGACGAGACGCCAGGGCTTGTCGACCTCCAGCACCTCCGAATCCCAGTCGTCCTTGCCGGTAAAGCTGTGCAGCGCCCGGCCGCCACCCGGCGCCGTCGGCTCTTCGATGCCGATCAGCGGCGCGGCCAGTTTGTCATAGCATTGCAGCCGCTCGCCGTTCTCGCTCAGCCCGGCGCAATCGATGATCTGATCGGCCAGCCTGGTGGTGTCGTCGTCAGCAGCGGCCTGTGCCGCGGCGCGCCCGCTCAGCATGGTCATCGCCACCAGCAGACAGACCGCGAGCAGGGCAATGAAAGCGACGGCTTTGTCGAGGAAACTGTAGGACATGGCTGGTGCATTTCTCCGTCACACAGCGCCCTGCCGCAAGAAAGTGCGGCAGAGCGCTGTCGAAAGCTGCTCAGGAGCGGCGCGGCGACCCGTTGCACAATGCCTGTTACGCATTGCCGGTCACCGGCCGCTCCCGGCACGTCGTCCTGGCCTTACTGAGTCGAGGTGGAGGGCACCTGCTCCTTCTCGATCATCTGCTGATCGGACTCGACCTGAACGGCCTCGAGGGTCTTGAACTCGGGCGCGGCCTCGAGCTCCTCGCGCGTCAGGCTGGTCTTCAGCAGGATGGCGCCGTCGGACATCTCCTCGCTCAGGCCGCTCCAGGCGAGCCCGACCGGCTTGGCGCCGACGCCGAGGAAGCCGCCGACATCGACGACCACACCGACGATCTTGTCGTCCTCGCCGAGCAGCAGCTCGGAGACCTTGCCGACGCTCTCGACGCCCTCGGCCGAGCGCGCCACCACATCGGCGCCGATGTAGCTGTCGGACAGCACCTGGCCGTCCTTCTGCGCGGTGATCACGGCCGACCCGGTCATGGTAGCGTCCTGCCCCATGTTGGTGTGCTGCGGGGCCGAGGTGGCACCGGTCGAATTGTCGATGGTCGACGACGCGGGCGGCGGCAGCGTGGGCGAGGTATTGGGGTCTTTCGGTGTGGTGTCCTGGGCCATGCCGGCGAGCGGCAGCACCGCCGTCGCGGCCGCGGCCAGGACCAGGGTTCTCAGGGTTCGCATGGCAGTACTCCTGTCTCTGTCTGAAGGGCGAAAGCCTGTTGCACTTCCTTGCCCGATAGACTCCCAACCCCGCCGCTTTGTTCCCGCACCTGCGGCCGCACGGACAACGCAAAGCCCGTCCGGGACAACGAAAAAAGGCGGGACCCTGCGAGGTCCCGCCCTGTCGATCCGGACCGGGGTCCGAAAAAGGTCACATGCGCAATAGCGCCGGCGCCGTCAGCCGACGATTTCGGCGTCGGTGAAGAAGTACTTGATCTCCTGCGCCGCGGTTTCCGGCGCGTCGGAGCCGTGCACCGAGTTGGCCTCGATGGATTCCGCGAAGTCGGCGCGGATGGTGCCCGGCGCGGCGTCCTTGGGGTTGGTCGCCCCCATCACTTCACGGTTCTTGGCGACGGCGTTTTCGCCCTCCAGCACCTGCACCACCACCGGACCGGAGGTCATGAAAGTGCAGAGGTCGTTGAAGAAGGGCCGCTCCTTGTGGACCGCGTAGAAGCCCTCGGCCTGCTCGCGCGACATGTGGATGCGCTTGCTGGCGATGACGCGCAGACCGGCCTGCTCCAGCCGGTCGATGATCTTGCCCGTGATGTTCCGCCTGGTGGCATCCGGCTTGATGATCGAAAAGGTTCTCTCGGTGGCCATGGACTGCGGCTCTCCTCTTGATTGCTGTCGGGCGGGGTCCCCGGGGTGTCGGGCGCCGGCGGCTGCCGGGCGCGGCCCATTCTCCGGCCAGGGCTCCCCTGCCCTCTCCTCGTTTCGCGCCGGGCTTATAGACGCTTTGCCGGGCCCCGGCAACTTCCTGGGGCAACCCCCGGTCCGCGCGGCCCGCCGGGCCGGCCGGGCCCGCTTTCGCGCCCATCTTTCACGGGGCGGCCCGCCGTGCTATCACGCGCCGCCGCAAGAAAGCTGGTCTCATGTTGCATATTAACGATTTAGTCTACCGGGTTCAGGGCGAACCCCTGTTCGACCACGCCACGGTCGCCATCAACAAGGGCGAGCGCGTCGGCCTGGTCGGCCGCAATGGTGCCGGCAAGACCACCCTCTTGAAGCTGATCTCCGGCGAGCTGCATGCCGACGGCGGCAGCATCAGCTATCCGCGCCTCACCAAGGTCGGCATGGTGGCGCAAGAGGCCCCTTCCGGCCAGACCAGCCTGATCGACACCGTCCTGCAGTCCGACCGCGAGCTGAGCGAACTGCTGGCCGAGGCCGAGCACGCCACGGACCCGCACCGCGTCGCCGAGCTGCACGAGCGCCTCGCCGCCATCGGCGCCGACACCGCCCAGGCGCGCGGCGCCCGCATCCTTGCCGGCCTCGGCTTCGACGAGGCCGCGCAGCAGCGCCCCTGCGCCGAGTTCTCCGGCGGCTGGCGCATGCGCGTCGCCCTCGCCGCCCTGCTGTTTCAGGCCCCGGACCTGCTGCTGCTCGACGAGCCGACCAACCACCTGGACCTCGAGGCCGCGCTGTGGCTGGAGGGCTACCTGAAAAGCTATCCCGGCACCCTGGTGCTGGTCTCCCACGACCGCGGCCTGCTGAACCGCGCGGTGAACCGCATCGTCCACCTGGAGGAGCGCAAGCTCACCGCCTACACCGGCAACTACGACCGTTTCGAGCAGCTGCGCCGCGAGCACCTGGAGCACCAGGCCGCGCTGCAGGCCAAGCAGCTCGCCGAGCGGCGCCACATCCAGGCCTTCGTCGACCGTTTCCGCTACAAGGCCTCCAAGGCCCGCCAGGCGCAGTCGCGCCTGAAGGCGCTGGCCCGCATGGAGCCCATCGCCTCGGTGATGGAGAGCCGCACGGTCACCTTCAACTTTCCGGAGCCCTCGCGCCTGTCGCCGCCGATCCTCACCCTGGAGAACGCGGCCGTCGGCTACGAGACCGGCAAGCCGATCCTCAGGGGGCTGAACCTGCGCCTCGACATGGACGACCGGGTGGCGCTGCTGGGCGCCAACGGCAACGGCAAGTCCACCCTCTCGCGGCTCTTCGCCGGGCGGCTGAAGCCGATGGAGGGGCGGATGACCCGCTCCGGCAAGCTGAAGATCGGCTACTTCGCCCAGGACCAGGCCGAGGAACTCGACCTCACCGCCACGCCGCTGGCCCACATGGCCCGCCTCATGCCGCTGGAGACGGAGACCAAGCTGCGCTCCCAGCTCGGCCGCTTCGGTTTCGGCGCCGACCGTGCCGAGGTCGCCGTCGGCAAGCTGTCCGGCGGCGAGAAGGCACGCCTGCTCTTCGCGCTGATGAGCCGCGAGGCACCCCATCTGCTGATCCTCGACGAGCCGACCAACCATCTGGACATCGACTCGCGCCAGGCCCTGATCCAGGCGATCGGCGCCTTCGAGGGCGCGGTGATCCTGGTCAGCCACGACCCGCACCTCGTCGAACTGGCGGCCGACCGCCTCTGGCTGGTCGCCGACGGCACCGTGTCGCCCTACGACGGCGACATGGACGACTATCGCAAACTGCTGCTGGAGCAGCGCCGGCAGGAGCGCTCGCGCCAGCGCAGCGACAAGCCGGCGCGCGACGACGTGGTCTCGAAGAAGGACAAGCGCCGCGCCGCCGCCGAGGCGCGCGCCGCCGTCGCCGACCTGCGCCGGGAGGCCAAGGCGGCCGAAGCCCGTATCGAGAAGCTGAACCGCCAGCTCGCCGACCTCGAGGCCCGCCTGGCGGATCCCGAGGTCTACAACGGGCCGACCGCAAAGATGCAGGACCTGCAGATCCGCTTCGGCAAGGTGAAGCAGGACATCGCCGCCGCGGAAGACCGCTGGCTGGAACTGCAGACCGCGCTGGAAGAAGCCTAGGGGAAGAGGTCCGGACGCCCTAGGCCTTCTGGCTCCAGCGCCCGGTTTCGTCCTGCTGCCAGTAGGTCACCGCGTGGCCGGCCTCCTTCAGGGCCTTCCACTGGCTGCGCGCCTCGGCCAGGGCCTCCGCGTCCTCGCCGTCGAAGAGCACGGCGCAGAGCCCGAAGTCCGCGATACGCTCGGACGTCGCCCCGTCGGTGAGAAACAGGACCTCGGCGCCGTTGGGGGCCTCGTCGTTCACCGTGAGCCAGACCGGCTGGCGTTCGGCGCGGCCGTCCTTGACGCTGCCGTGCGGCAGGAAGGAGCGTTCCTGGTAGGTCCACAGACGTGCCGAGAGCGCCTCGACCCGCGCCTCGGAGGCGGCCCGCACCACCGCCCGCTGGCCGCGTTCCAGGGTCTTTTCCAGCATCTGCGGCAAAGCCTGGTCCAGCGGCGTGCGGGTCATGTGGTAGAAGCGCACCTCCGTCATGGAGGGGGTCTCCCGCTACTTCTCGTAGTTCTCCGCCACGAAGGTGTCGAGCAGGCGCACGCCGAAACCGGTGCCGCCCTTGGGCACCGTCGGCTTGTCCTTGGTCGACCAGGCGACGCCGGCGATGTCGAGGTGCGCCCAGGGTGTGCCGTTCTGGATGAAACGCCCGAGGAACTGCGCGGCGGTGATCGAGCCACCGGCGCGCCCGCCGCTGATGTTCTTCATATCGGCGACGTCACAGTCGATCAGCTTGTCGTACTCCGGCCCCATCGGCTGGCGCCACAGCGGCTCGCCGACCGCCTTGCCGGCTTCGGTCAGCTGCTCGCAGAGCTTGTCGTCGTTGCTGAACAGGCCGGCGTGCTCGTTGCCGAGCGCAATGATGATGGCGCCGGTCAGCGTCGCCAGGTCGACGATCAGCTTGGGCTTGTAGGTCTCCTGCACGTACCACAGCGCATCGCACAGCACGAGGCGGCCTTCGGCGTCGGTGTTCAGCACTTCGATGGTCTGGCCCGACATCGACGTCACCACGTCGCCGGGGCGCTGCGCAGTGCCGGAGGGCATGTTCTCGACCAGGCCGCAGATGCCGATCACGTTCACCTTGGCCTTGCGTCCGGCGAGCGCGCCCATCAGGCCGACCACCGCGCCGGCGCCGCCCATGTCCCACTTCATGTCTTCCATGCCGGCGGAAGGCTTCAGCGAGATGCCGCCGGTGTCGAAGGTGACGCCCTTGCCGACGAAGGCGAGCGGCGCCGCCGCCTTGCCTTTGCCGTCCTTGGCCCCCGGTGCGCCGTTCCACTCCATGATGAGGAGCTGCGGCTCCTGGGCGGAGCCCTGGGCAACGCCGAGCAGCGCCCCCATGCCCAGTTTCTTCATCTCCTTTTCACCCAGCGCCGTCACCTTGACGCCCAGCTTGCTCAGCTTCTTGGCTTCGGCGACCAGCGACTTGGGGAACAGCACGTTGGCCGGCTCGGTCACCAGGTCACGGGTGATGAAGACGCCGCCGGCGACCTTCTCGAGCTTCTGATAGAGGCGCTTGGCAGCCGCCGCGTCCTCCACCATCATCTTGATTTCCTTCAGCTTCGGCTTCTTTTCCGGCTTTTCCTTGGTCTTGTACTTGTCGAAGCGGTAGCTGCGCAGCAGGGCCCCGAAGGCGGCGTTGGCGGCGCGATCGGCCGCCTTCATGCCGCTCAGCTTGTCGACCAGAATAGCGGCCTTCTCGTCGCCGCTGCGCAGCAACTGCGCCGCCACCGCGCCGCCGATGTCCTGCAGATCCTTTTCCGTCAGCTTACCCGGCTCACCCAGGCCGACCAGCAGGATGCGGCTGTTGTCCAGCTTGGCCGGCGCCACGATTTCGAGCACTTCGCTCTTCTTGCCGGAGAAGCTGCCGTTGGCCAGCGCCCGCTTCAGCGCCCCGTCGGTCAGTTTGTTGAGGTTCGTCGCGGAGGGCGTGAGTTTCTTGCCCTCCAGCACGCCGACCACCAGGGCGCCGGACGAGGGCACGCTCGGCGCAGCAAAAGTAATATTCATTCATCTCCTCGCGGACAGAACAGGGCCGGCGCTGCGTTGCGGCGGCGAGCCGGCCTGGGGAAGCCCAAAAAAGGGCACAGAACTAAGGCCCAACAGACTGTCAGCGCCGCGAGGCAAGTTCAAGACCCCCGGAAGGGGGGATCCGCCTGCCCTTGCGCGCGGATTCTCCAGGGATTTTGACTGGACTGGGATTGCGGCGGCGCGCTATCTCTCATGCTTACCCACCGCAGCGATTGGGCCCGATGCCCTGGATAACACGCTACATTTTGGGTCAGCTCGTCATGGCGACGGTCTTCGTCACCCTGGCCCTGACCTTCGCCATCTGGCTGACGCAGTCCCTGCGTCTGATCGATTACATCGTCAATCGCGGGCTGCCGGCCTCCACTTTCCTCACCTTCGTGGGCCTGCTGCTGCCGTCCTTCCTGGGCGTCGTCCTGCCGGTGTCCAGTTTCGTCGCCGTGCTCTTCGTCTATCACAAGCTGGCCATGGACAGCGAGATGGTGGTGATGCGCGCTGCCGGCCTGTCACAGCTTCAGCTGGCCCGCCCGGCGATCATTCTGGCAACCCTGGTGACCGTCGGGGTCTATGCCATCTCGCTGTACTTCCTTCCAGTTTCTTTCCGCAATTTCAAAGACTTGCAGAACGCTTTCCGCAACGATTTCTCGACCGTGCTGCTGCAGGAAGGGGTCTTCACCGCGCTCAGCGACGACATTACCGTCTTCGTGCGAGAGCGCTCGCCCGACGGTGAGTTGCGCGGCATCCTGGTGCACGACAGCCGCGATCCCGAAAAGCCGGTGACCATGATGGCCCAGCGCGGCGCCCTGGTGCCCAGCCCGGCCGGCCCCCGAGTCGTCATGGAAAACGGCAACCGCCAGGAAGTCAGCCGGGAAACCGGGCGCTTCTCGCTGCTCTACTTCGACCGCTACACGGTGGAACTGAACGAATTCGGCGAGGCGGCCAAGGCGCGCTGGCGCGAGCCGAAGGAGCGCTTCCTGCCGGAACTGTTGTGGCCGAGCAGCGACCGGCGCGATCAGCGCTACGCCCAGGAACTCATTGCCGAGGGGCACCACCGCCTTGTCGGCCCGCTGTATACCCTGGTCTTCGCCATGATCGGCGTAGCGGCACTGCTGGCCGGCGAATTCAACCGCAGGGGTCAGACCAAGCGTGTCCTCGCGGCCATCGCCTGTGTCGCCGCTCTGGAGGGCCTCTCCCTGGCGCTGCACGACCTCGCCAGCCGCAACGCGGCGGCGGTTCCGGCGATGTACGCCGCGGTGCTGGTCGCCGCGGGGCTCAGCCTCTGGGTGCTGCTGCGGCGGCCGGTTCGCCGCCTGCCGCAGGCACAGCCGAGCGGGGCCACGGCATGACCAGCGTGCCGACGACAGCCGCGGCGGCCCGCCAGCCGGCGATGCGCCGGCTCCGTCTGTCGCCCACGCTGACCAAGTACATTGCGCGCCAGTACCTCTTTTGGTTCGGCAGCTTCTACTTCGCCATCGTCGCCATCATCTACCTCGCCACCATCGTCGACCTGCTCGACCGCCTGGCCACCAAGGACGTGTCGCTGGCGGTGACGTTGAAGATGGCCTTCCTGAAGCTGCCCTATCTCAGCCAGGAGGTCATGCCCTTCACCATTCTGTTTGCCGCCATGGCAACCTTCTGGCGGCTCACCCGCTCGCACGAATTGGTGGTGGCCCGGGCCGCCGGAGTCTCGGTCTGGCAGTTCCTGCTGCCGGTGCTCGGCAGTTCCGTGGTGATCGGCATGCTGGCGGTCAGCGCGCTCAATCCGCTCGCCTCCATCCTGCTGAGCCGCTACGAACGGCTGGAGGCCAGCTACATCCGCAACCAGCAGAGCATGCTGGCCGTGTCGGAAACCGGCCTCTGGCTGCGTCAGGCCGATGACAGGGGGCAATCCGTGATCCACGCCGAGCGTGTGAAGCCCGGCTCGGTGTCGCTGCAGCAGGTCATGGTCTTCCGCTATGCCGCCCAGGATCGTTTCGTCGACCGCATCGACGCGCGCGAGGCGCAACTGCAGAGCGGACGCTGGCTGCTGTTCGACGCCTGGCTGTCGCGCCCGGGCGAAGTGTCCCAGTTCCATGAACGCATGGAACTGCCGACCGATCTTACCGTCGACAAGATCCAGGAGAGCTTCGCCCCGCCGGAGACCATTGCTTTCTGGGCCCTGCCGCGCTTCATCGAGCTCATGCAGGCTGCAGGGTTCTCCGCGACTCCCCACCGGCTGCAGTTCCACCGCCTGCTCGCCGTGCCGATGCTGTTTGCCGCCATGGTGCTGCTGGCCGCGACCTTTTCCCTGCGCCCGCAACGGCGCGGACGGGTCGGCGTGGTGATTCTGGCAGGCATGCTGACCGGCTTTCTCCTATATTTCCTCTCCAATTTCGTGTTCGCGATCGGTCTTTCGGGTACCATCCCTGTGGTTTTGGCGGCCTGGACTCCGGCCGGTGTGTCATTGATGCTTGGTGTGGCGATGCTGCTTCATTTGGAGGACGGGTAATCAACTAATGAAATGGGGGGGATTGGGGCGAGCCACGGCTTTGGCCGTCGGCATCTTCGCGTCTGTCGGCGCTGCTGGGGGAACAGCGGCGGCACAGGACGTGGATATTGAGGCGCTTGAGAACACACCGGCGCTGATTACGGCCGACGAGTTGCGCTATGACGAGACCAACGGCCTCGTGATCGCCTCCGGCAACGTCGAAGTCGCCCAGTCCGGCCGCATCCTGCTCGCCGACGAGGTCACCTACGACATCAACAACGACGTCGTCACCGCCGAGGGCAATATCACCCTGATCGAGCCGAGCGGCGACATGGTTTCGGCCGATTTCGTCAATATGACCGGCGACCTGAAGGAAGGCTTCATCCGCGACGTCCGCGTGCTGATGGCCGACAAGACGCGCATCGCCGCGGCCAGCGGCACGCGCACCGGGGGCAACCGCACCGAGTTCAAGAAGGGCGTGTTCAGTCCCTGCGAGCTGTGCCGTGACGATCCGACGCGCGCGCCACTATGGCAAATCAAAGCCGAAGAGGTCATTCACGACGAAGAAGCCCAGGACGTCATCTATCACGACGCCTGGATCGAGTTCTTCGGCATTCCGGTTCTATATACCCCCTACCTTGAGCATCCCGATCCCACCGTCGAACGCCGCAGCGGCATTCTGGCGCCGACCGTGGGCAGCAGCGACTTTCTCGGCTACTCGGTTCAGACGCCCTATTTCTGGGCGATCGACGAAACCAAGGACTTTACCTTCTCGCCGATCCTGTCGAGCGAGCAGGGAATCAACCTGACCGGCGAGTACCGCCAGCTCTTCACCAACGGCGAACTGCGGGCCGCCGGCAGCGCCACCATCGCCGACCGCGAGGAAAGTGGTGGGATCGTCGCGGAGAACCGTTTCCGCGGCCACATCGACGCCGAGGGGCAGTTCGAAGTCAATAAAACCTGGCGTTGGGGCTTCGAAGCCAACCGCACCACCGACGACACCTACCTGCGCGCCTATGACTTCGACCAGTCCCGCACCCTCACCAGCGAGGGCTATCTGGAGGGCCTGAAGGGCCGCAACTATGCGGCGGTGCGCGGTCTCGCCTACCAGGGCCTGCGCGAATCCGACAAGAACGACGAGTTCCCCATCGTCGCGCCACTCGCCGACTACAACTTCTCCAGCGAACCCGGGGCGCTGCTGCCCGGCGGCAAGTACACGGTCGATGCCAACCTCATGGCGCTCTCCCGTATCGACGGCCGCGACAGCCGGCGCGTTTCCGTGGTGAGCGGCTACCACCTGCCCTTTATCGACCCGGTCGGCGGCGTCTACGATTTTACCGCTCAGGTCCAGACCGACGGCTACTGGACCCACGGCGTCGTGCCGGGGTCCGACAACGTCAATCCGTCAAGCGCCCCGGGCGGCGAGACGACAGGGCGCATCTTTCCCCAGGTTGCAGCGAAGTGGCGCTTTCCGGTGGCCCGCCGCGACGGCTCGGTGCAGCAGGTCGTCGAGCCGATCGTGCAGGCCGTCTTCGCGCCCAACGGCTCCAACCCCGGCGAGATCCCCAACGAGGACAGCCTCGACTTCGAGTTCGACGACACCAATCTTTTCAATCTCAACCGCTTCGCCGGCCGCGACCGCGTCGACTCCGGCAGCCGCATCGACTACGGCATCAAGTGGACCGGAACCCTGGACAGCGGCGGTTCCGCCCAGGCCTTCATCGGGCAGAGCTACCGCTTCACCGAGAATCACGATGTCTTCGCGGAGGGCTCGGGCCTGGAGGACAAGTCTTCGGATCTCGTCGGCCGCGTCCGGCTGCAGCCCTACGAGGATCTCGGCGTGCTGTACCGCTTCCGCCTCGACAAGGATGACCTGCAGGCCCAGCGCAGCGAGGTGAATCTCGACATCGGCCCGCCGGCCCTGAACCTCGATCTCTCCTACTTCTTCGTCAAGAACGATGTCGAATCCGACGAGTTCGGCGACCGCGAGGAGGTCACCTTCGGCATCTCCTCACGCCTGAACGAGAACTGGAGCGTCGGCGTCCACCATCGCCGCGACCTTATCGAGGATTTGGCCCTGCGCACCGCCGTCAGTCTGACCTACGCGGACGAGTGCTTCCTCATCGAGGGCGTCGCCCAGCGCACCAACTACCGCGACCGCGAAGTCGAGGAAGACGACAGCGTCTTTGTCCGCGTGGTATTCAAGTACCTTGGCGAGGCCTCCGGCGGCTGACCGCGCGGCGCCGCGGGACGTCCCGTTTTCCTCAGCTTCCGTTTGAATCGCCCGGGCCCGCCGCGATATACTGCGGCCCGACCAGAATACGAAACCGGTAGTATCAATGACTTCGTTGCGACAGCGACTTCGGGTTGTACGACACAGCTTCGTCCTCGGCCTCTGCGCCCTGCTCCTGACGGCCGCCACGGCCACGGGGCCGGCCAGGGCACAGCAGGACCTCTTCCGCCCGGCGGCCGTGGTCAACGACGACATCATCTCGGTGCTCGATCTCGCGATGCGGCTGCAGCTCGCCATCATCGCCGCCGGCCTGCAGGATTCGCAGGACATCCGTAAGCGCCTCACGCCCCAGGTACTGGACAGCCTGATCGACGAGCGCCTGCAGCTGCAGGAAGCCCGCCGCCTCGATATCTCCATCACCGACGTGCAGGTGGCCGGCGCGCTGGAGCAGATCGCCCAGCAGAACAACATGACCGAGGGGCAGTTCCTCACCATGCTGCGCAACCGCGGCGTCATCCCGACCACTTTGATCGAGCAGATCCGCGCGCAGATCGCCTGGCAGACCATTGTCCAGCGGCGGGTGCGGCCCAATGTCGTCATCCCGCCGGAGGAGGTCGAGGAGGTCGCCACCCGCCTCGCCGCCCGCCGCGGCTCCATCGAGCGGCGTGTGGCGGAAATTTTCATTCCCGTCGAAACGAACGCCAAGGAAAACGAGGCTCTGGCCGATGCCAACCGGCTGTTCGAGGAACTGCGGCGCGGTGCCAACTTCACCGGCCTTGCCCGCCAGTTCTCGCAGTCCGGCACCGCCATCCTGGGCGGCGACCTGGGCTGGGTGCGCGACGGCGAACTGGATGAGGAACTGAACACCGTGCTGGCGCAGATGGGCCCCGGCGAGATTTCCCGGCCCATTCGCACGCTCTCCGGCTTCCATATCCTGCTGCTGCGCGACATGCGCAAGAACGAGACCCAGGAGATCGACCGCGGACGCATCCAGGAATCGCTGACCAATCAGCGCATCGACCAGCTCGCCCAGCGCTCCCTCCAGGAACTGCGCCGCACCGCCAACGTCGATGTGCGGATCTGAGACGGCGCCCCTGGCGCGCCGCCCGGCCTTCCCCGCATGACGACGCTGCCTCCATCGTTGCCGCCCCTGGCGGTGACCATGGGGGAGCCCGCGGGTATCGGCGGCGATATCATCCTTGCGGCCTGGCGGCGGCGGCACAGCGAGCGTCTCGCCCCCTTCTTTGTCCTCGACGACCCGCGCCGGCTTGCCCGTCTGGCGGCCCGGCTCGGCCTTGAGGTCCCGCTCGCCGAGATCGCCGCGCCGGCGGAGGCGCCGGCGGTCTTCGCCTCGGCGCTGCCCGTGCTGCCGCTCGAGCGCCGCGTCAGCGCGGAACCGGGCCTGCTGGACTCCGCCAACGCCGAGGCCGTCCTGGAATCGATCCGCCGCGCCGTCGCCCTCACCCAGGCCCGGCAGGCCGCCGCGGTGGTCACCAACCCGATCCACAAGCAGGTCCTCATGGAGGCGGGCTTCCGCCACCCCGGACACACCGAGTACCTCGCCGAACTGACCGGCTCGGCGCGCGCGCCGGTGATGATGCTGGCCTGCACGCTGCTGCGGGTCGTGCCGGTCACCGTGCACCTGCCGCTCGCCGAGGTCGCGCAGCGTCTCACCCCCGAACTCATCTTCGAGACCGCCCGCACGACCGCCGACGACCTGCGCCGCTACTTCGGCATCGCGGCGCCGCGGCTCGCGGTGGCCGGTCTCAATCCCCATGCCGGCGAGGGCGGCCGCCTGGGCAGCGAGGACACCGCCATCGTGCGTCCGGCGGTAGAGCGCCTCCAGGCGGCGGGCATCGACGCGCGCGGGCCGCTGTCCGCCGATACCCTGTTTCATGCCGCCGCGCGGCGGACCTACGACGTCGCGCTCTGCATGTACCACGACCAGGCGCTGATCCCGATCAAGACGCTCGACTTCGACGGCGGCGTGAACGTCACCCTCGGCCTGCCCATCGTGCGCACCTCACCGGATCACGGCACCGCGCTCGACATTGCCGGCCAGGGCACGGCCTCGCCCACCAGCCTGCTCGCGGCGCTGCGCATGGCGGCGGAGATGGCGGCCGCGGCGCAGCACGCTGCCGCATGACCGCCGCCGGTGCACTGCCGCCGCTGCGCGACGTCATCGCCCGCTACGGCCTCGGCGCCCGCAAGGCGCTGGGCCAGCACTTCCTGCTCGACCTCAATCTCACCGGCCGTATCGCGCGGGCCGCCCCCGATCTCTCGCAGGGCACCATCATCGAGATCGGGCCCGGACCGGGCGGCCTCACCCGCGCCCTGCTCAGCGAAGGCGCCGCGCACCTCGTCGCCATCGAGAAGGACCGCCGCTGCCTGGAGGCCCTGGCCGAAATCGCCGCGGCCTGGCCGGGCCGCCTGCAGGTCGTCGAAGGCGATGCCTTGCAGATCGACGTCGCGACTCTCGGCCCGGCGCCGCGCCAGGTGGTCAGCAACCTGCCCTACAACATTTCAACGGCGCTGCTGGTGAACTGGCTCGCCGCGCTGGCCCGCGATCCCGGCGCGCTTTCGGCCATGACGCTGATGTTCCAGAAGGAGGTCGCCGAACGCCTGGTCGCGGCGCCACGCAGCGGTGCCTACGGCCGCCTCTCGGTGCTGACCCAGTGGCTCTGCGCGCCGCGCCTGCTGTTCGACATTCCGCCGCGCGCCTTCACCCCGCCGCCCAAGGTGGTTTCCACCGTGGTCGCCGTCACGCCGCGGCCCGAACCCCTGGCGCCGGCCAGCCTCGCGGTGCTGGAGCGGGTGACGGCCGCCGCCTTCGGCCAGCGCCGCAAAATGCTGCGTCAGAGTCTCAAGTCGCTGGGTGCCGACACCGCCGCCCTGTTAGAGGCGACCGGCATCGCGCCGACGGCGCGCGCGGAGGAGCTTTCGGTGGCGGAGTTCTGCGCCCTGGCAAGGGCGGTTGAGGGCGGCGCCTCAGGTGGCGTCGCGTAGCTGCTCGACGAAGGCGCGCAGGCCGACACGGCGCTCGCGCTTCAGGCGCTCGGCGGTGAGGATCGCCTCGACCTGGCGCACGCTGCTTTCCAGGTTGTCGTTGATGATGATGTAGTCGTACTCGGCCCAGTGGCTCATCTCGTCGGCGGCCTTGGCCATGCGGCCGCGCACCACCTCGTCGCTGTCCTGCGCGCGCGCGTGCAGGCGGCGCTCCAGTTCGACCGTCGAGGGCGGCAGGATGAACACGCTGACCAGGTCCTCGCGGGCGGACTCGCGCAGCTGCTGGGTGCCCTGCCAGTCGATGTCAAACAGCACGTCACGGCCGCTCTCCAGCGCCTGCTCCACCGGCGTCTTCGGTGTCCCGTAGCGGTTGCCGAAAACCCGCGCGTGTTCCAGCAGCTCGCCCTTCTCCACCATCTCGGCAAAGCGCGCATCGCTGACGAAGAAGTAGTCCTTGCCCTCCTCCTCGCCCGGGCGCGGCGGCCGCGTGGTCGCCGAGATGGAGAGCGAGAGGTTGGCTTCGGTGTAGAGCAGTCGCCGTGAGATCGTCGTTTTGCCGGCGCCCGAGGGCGACGACAGCACGAGCATCAGCCCGCGGCGTTTGATGTCGGTTTCCGCCATGCGCCTACTCGATGTTCTGCACCTGCTCGCGCAGCTGCTCGATGGCCGATTTCAGATCCAGGCCGATGCGCGTCAGCTCGACGTCGGCCGACTTGGAGCACAGCGTATTGGCCTCGCGGTTGAACTCCTGGCACAGGAAGTCGAGCTTGCGGCCGACGGCGCCGCCCTGGTCCAGCAGCTCGCGCGCGGCGTCCACGTGGGCGGCCAGGCGGTCCAGCTCCTCGCGCACGTCGGCCTTGCCGGCGAGGATCGCCAGTTCCTGGGTGAGACGCTCTTCGCTGACGCCGGTGCTCTCTTCCAGCAACTGGGCGATCTGCTCCTTCAGGCGCTGGCGCAGGGTCTCCGGCTGGGTCACCGCGCAGGCGCGTGCCGCCGCCGAGAGCCGCTCGATCTCGTCGAGGTGGCCGCGCGCCAGACCGAGCAGGCGCGCCCCCTCGGCTGCGCGCATGGCGACCAGCGATTCCATCGCCGCCGCCAGGTCCTGCTGCAGCACGGCAAGGCGTGCCTCCTGCTGCTCGGGCGACTCCTCCTCCTCGACCGCCTCCAGGACGCCGCGCAGGCCGAGGATACCGTCGAGCCGCGGCGGCGCCGCGTCAGTCTGCGTCTTCAGCGCGGCCATGAGGTCGAGCACCTGCAGCAGCAGGTCTTCGTTGACCTGCAGCTGCAGCGGCGCGCTGCCGCGCTTCATCGAGAGGTTCACCTGCACGTTGCCGCGCGCGCAGGCGGCGGTCACCGCGCCGCGCACCGCCGGATCGAGGCTCTCGTAGCCCTGCGGCAGGCGCGCGCGCACGTCGAGGCTGCGCCCGTTGACGCTTTTGACCTCCCAGGTCCAGCTCGCCGCCGCGTCGCCGCCGTCGCGGCGCGCGAAGCCGGTCATGCTGTGGACGGTTTTGCCGGCCCCTGCTTTGCCTGATTGGGTCACGTCGACGAAGATTCCCCCTGCTGCACCCGCGGCCGCCCCCTTGCGGCCGGCACCCCTGGATGGCGCCTCTTTGTGCTGGGCTGGTTATACTGGTCCCTTCCCAGGGCAACAAGCCCGGCCCACCGTCTCGCCG
>MRWG01001027.1_pt1 | contig 20935 bp, 18 predicted proteins | sample 1013341 | NCBI WGS metagenome assembly MRWG01 (sample SAMN06117577, study PRJNA244670) | biofilm metagenome | biome: Water; feature: Cathode Biofilm; material: Biofilm; isolation source: microbial consortium enriched at the cathode of a solar microbial fuel cell | place: USA: District of Columbia ... | reverse complement strand
ACCAAGCACGAAAACAAGAACCTGGCGGCGTTCGTCAACGAATTCGTCGCCGATGCGATTTCAAGCGGCTTCGTTGCCGAGCTGATCGACAAGCACGGGGTCACCGGCAAGCTGGCGGTCGCCGGGTCGAGCTGAACGGGTTCGAACGCTGAAAAAGAAGGGCGGCACACATGTTGCCGCCCTTTTTGCCTGAGATCAGTCCAGACGCAGACGACCGGGTTTTTCGATCGTCACCACGTCGGTCTTCTCTGCGGATACGGATTCCGCTTCGTCGCCCTTGCCGAGCGAGATGATGCACAGATCGCAGACGCCGGTTTTGCTTTCGCCGGGCTGCAGCGTGATCAGGGTATCGACGGTGTCGGTGCCGGTGCCGTCTTTCCAGACGCTGAGCAGAATCTCCTGCTCCTTGTCGTCTTCGTTGCGGACGTCGACGGCATGGGCCGCAGTCGAGACGAGCAGAACCGCCCCTGCCAAGGCGAGACTTAGCTGACGCGAGAACATCTTCAGTTTTCTCCGAAAGGAACCGGCACTCGATGACGATGGCCGGAACGACATATCAATTGGGTATAATCCGGCGCCGCGCAAGATGCGAAATGCGGCGGGATGAAAATATTCTTCTACCGCGACCTGAATTCCGCCGAGGCGCCCTTGTCGGCGCCGGACGGCAGGTCGGCCGCCGGGGCGGCGAGCCAGTGCCGGATGTCGGTCCAGACCGTCTCGGCGTCCAGGTCCCGGAGCAGCATGTGATAGCCGCCGGGGTAGACGGCGAGTTTGCGGATATCGGCGCCGGCGTCGGGCAGGCGGTCGAGCATGGTCCGCGTCGGCCCGGATGTGATGATCTCGTCCAGCCCGCCGTAGAGGATCAGCGACCGCCCGTCGAACGCCGCCGCTGCGGTCATCGCCGCGTCCATCAGGTCGACGAGCCCGTAAATGGCGTCGACCCGGGTGCCCTTGATGACCAGCGGGTCGCGGCCGAGCTGGATCAGCATCTCGACGTTGTCGCTGGGCTTGATGTCCAGCCCGCGCCCGGTCAGCGGCAGCGCGGGCACGGTGTGCGCCGCCAGCCACAGCGTGGCGCGCTGGACCCAGGGCATGGTGTCGCGGGCCCAGACGGCGGGCGCGGCGAGGATCGTGCCCTCGATCCACGGCGTATCGTCCCGGGCGATCACCGTCATGGCGACGGCGCCGCCCATGCTTTCGCCCAGCAGGTAGAGCGGCGCGTTCGGATGCTTCTCGTGGACCGCGCGCGTGAAGTCCCGGGCGTCCTGGGTATAGCGCCCGGTCGGGAACCAGCGGCCGCGGAAGCCGTTGGCGCCGAAGCCGCGCTGGTCGAGGGCGTAGCTGGCGACGCCGCGGTCCTTCAGGAACACGGCCGGTGTGTCGAAGAACGCCGAATAGTCGTTGAAGCCGTGCAGGGCGACGATCACCGCTTGCGGCGCCCCTTCCGGCAGCCACGACCGGTAGGCGAGCGAGATGCCGTCGCGGGTCCAGAAGTGGCTCGCGTGCAGCTCGGGCGTGCCCGCCGCCGGGCCGGGATCGACGATCTGCGGGGCGCAGGCGCCCAACAGCAAAAGCGCGCAGGCGGCGAACGCCAGAAAAAGGCGCGGGACGTGGCGCCTAGGCCGCCTCATCGTCGTCACCGTGGGTCAGGCGGATGAAGATGTCCTCGAGGTCGGATTCCTTGGTCGAGAAATCCCGGACCTCGAGCCCCGCCGCTTCGATGTCCGCCAGTACCTTGCGGGCCGGCGTCTTGGAGGGCGCGAAGCTGACCGTCAGGCAGTCCGGCGCATCCAGCACCGGGTTGTATTTGCCGAGCGCCTCGGGGACGACCGCCGCGGGCTTGGCCAGGTCGACCTGCAGTTCCCGCGCGTCGAGGCGCGACAGCATCTCGACCGTCGGTTCGCAGGCGATGATGCGGCCGTGGTTGATGATGGCGATCTCGTCGCACATCGCCTCGGCTTCCTCCAGGTAGTGCGTGGTCAGCAGCACGGTGGTGCCGGCCTCGTTCAGGCGCTTGACGTGTGTCCAGAGCTGGCGCCTGAGATCGACGTCGACGCCGGCCGACGGTTCGTCCAGCACCAGCACCGGCGGGCGGTGCACCATCGCCTTGCCGACCAGCAGGCGCCGGCGCATGCCGCCGGACAGGGTCCGGGTATAGGCCTCCGCCTTGTCGCCGAGGCCGACCGCCTCCAGCACCTCATCGGTCTGGCGCTCCGCCTTCGGCACGCCGTAAAGCCCGGCCTGCAGATCCAGCAGTTCGCGCGGCGTGAAAAATGGATCGATGTTGAGTTCCTGCGGCACCACGCCGATCGAGCGCCGGGCGGCGCGCATGTCGGTGTCGATGTCGTGGCCCCAGATACGGGCCGTGCCGCCGGTCTTGATGACCAGCCCGGCGAGGACGTTGATCAGCGTCGACTTGCCGGCGCCGTTCGGGCCCAGAAGGCCGAAAAACGACCCGCGCTTGATCCTGAGGGACACGTCCTTCAGCGCGTGCTTCGGCGCCTGCTTGTTGGAGCTTTCGTAGACCTTGGACAGGCCCTCGATCTCGACGGCGTATTCGGGTGCGTTGGGGTCGTCAGGTGGGGTCAAGGATCACTCCCGGTTGAGATGGTGCGGGTGGTCGGACTCGAACCGACACTTCCGAGGAAACCGGATTTTGAATCCGGCGCGTCTACCAATTCCGCCACACCCGCACTTGGTGGAGCGCTGGGAACATAGGCGATTGAATACGGCCTGTCCACTGCGCCCGCAGCCTTCAGCTTCGGCCTTTCCGAGCACCGTTGCAAGCCCGTGCGGAGGCTGCTAAAGACCTCGGCACCCGCCGGTTTCCGGCCTTTCCGAGGACGATATTATCTCATGCTGCGCGCGCTTTACGACAAGACCCTGGAATGGTCGGCCCACCGCCACGCGATCTGGATTCTGGCGCTGGTATCATTCGCGGAGAGCTCGTTTTTCCTGATCCCGCCGGATGTCCTGCTGATCCCGATGGTGCTGGCGGCGCGGCCGCAGTGGTTCAGGATCGCGCTGGTCTGCACGCTGGCCTCGGTCGCCGGCGGCATCTTCGGGTATTTCATCGGCGCGTTTCTGTTCGAGGAACTGGGCCGCCCGATCCTCGACATGTACCACGCCGCCGACAAGTTCGCCGCCGCCAAGGAGGCCTATAACGAGAACGGTGTCTGGATCGTATTCACCGCCGGGTTCAGCCCGATCCCCTACAAGATCTTCACCATCGCCAGCGGCGTCACGGGCATGGATATGCTGCCGTTCATTATCGCCTCCGCCGTCGGCCGCGGCGCCCGGTTCTTCCTGGTGGCGCTTTTGCTGTGGAAGTTCGGCGAACCGATCCGCGCCTTCATCGAAAAGCGCCTCGGTCTGCTGACGCTGCTGTTCTGCGCGCTACTGATCGGTGGCGTCATCGTGCTCAAAGTTCTGACGTAACGATTTTTTACTTAAGGGACGGCGTCCCAAAGGCTATACCTTTGCCATGCCCAATGCGACGGTCATCAACCGCTACCTGCCCTGGGCCCTGCTGATCGCGGCTGGCGGTCCGCTGGCGGTGGCCTACATCTCGCAACACGGGTTCGGCTACGAGCCCTGCGTGCTGTGTCTTTATCAGCGCGTACCCTACTGGGTGGTGTTCGGGCTCGGGGTGATGGCGTCCGTGCTGCCGGCGCCGCCGGTGCGGCGCGGGATCGCCTTGCTGGCCGGTCTCGCGTTCCTCACCGGCGCCGGGATCGCGTTCTATCATGTCGGCGTGGAGCAGCTCTGGTGGACCTCCGCCGCGCCGTGCGGCGCTTCCGGCACCGTCGCCGGCACGCAGGATTTCCTGGCGCAACTGCAGCAGAAACCGGAGAAGTCGTGCGGCGACATCGACTGGACCCTTTTCGGGATTTCCATGGCCACCTACAATGTCGGTGTTTCCCTGGCGCTCGCCATTGCCTCTTTCTTGGCGTGGCGGCGCCTGAACGACGCGGAGGCGGCATGACCGACGTTCGCAAACCGCACCGGATGCCGGGCGACTTGAGCAAGAAGGACATGCTCGACAGCATGATCCGCGTCGATCACGCCGGCGAATACGGCGCCGTCCGGATCTACGAGGGCCAGCTCGCGGTGCTGGGCAAGAGCGCCGCCCGGCCCGACATCGAGCACATGGCGGATCAGGAGCGCGCGCACCTGGCGCGATTCGACGATCTGATCCGCGCGAACCGGGTCCGGCCGACGGTGCTGATGCCGCTCTGGCACGTGGCCGGCTTCGCGCTCGGCGCTGGCACCGCGCTGATGGGCGAAAAGGCGGCGCACGCGTGCACCGTCGCCGTCGAGGAGACCATCGACGAGCATTACGCCGAACAGGTCCGGGCGCTGGATGCCGAGGGCGACCAGCAGGAACTCCGCGACACGTTCGAGAAGTTCCGTCTTGAGGAACTGGAGCACCGCGACACCGCGCTTGAGAAGGGCGCCGAGGAAACGCCCGGCTACGAGGTTCTCAAGGCCGCCGTCAAAACCGGCTCGAAGCTGGCGATCTGGCTGTCGAAACGGGTTTAATCAATTCGGTTTAACCACAGAGACACAGAGAAGAATTCGCATTTGAATTCTCAACATCGTCACCCCCGCGAAGGCGGGGGGCCAATTACTCATTTCTGCCCGTACCGGGTCGGCGCGCTGGTTTGGATTCCCGCCGTTGCGGGAATGACAAAGGGATGAGGAAGAGGGCCGTGCTTCTCTGTGCCCCTGTGGTTAATCACCCTTCCTCGGAAACGTCGTCAGCGCCTTGATGATGCCGCGGAAGGTGCGGGCTTCCTGCTCGGTCATCTCGGCGCGCCACAGCAGGTTGCGGATGTTGCGGACCATGGTCGGCCGCTTTTCCGGCACGCGCAGGAAGCCGCGCGAGTCCAGTTCCTCTTCCAGGTGTTCGAACAGGTGCTGCATCTCGTCTCTGGTGGCGGGGCGGGTGTCGCCCGGCATGCGCAGTTCCCGGCCCGGCGTTTCGTCGGCCTGCTTGAACCACTCGTAGCCCATCAGCAGAACCGCCTGCGCCAGGTTGAGCGAGGTGAACGCCGGGTTGAGCGGCACCGTCAGCACTGCGTCGGCAAGCGCTACGTCGTCGTTCGCGAGCCCCATCGCCTCCTTGCCGAACAGCACGCCCGTTTTCTGGCCCGCGTCCGTGCGTTCGCGGAGATCGCGGGCGGCGGCTTCCGGGGTGAACACCTGCTTGGTCATGTCGCGCGGGCGCGCGGTCGTCGCCAGCACGAAGTTGAGATCGGCGACGGCGTCCCGCGTGCTCTCGTAGACGCGCGCGGCCCCGATCACCGGGTCGGCGCCTGAGGCGGATTTTACCGCACTTTCCGACGGCCAGCCGTCGCGCGGGCTGACCAGGCGCAGATCGGAAATCCCGCAGTTCCACATGGCGCGCGCACACATGCCGATGTTCTCGCCGAGTTGCGGCTCGACCAGAACGACCGCGAAGGTTTCTTCGCTCATGCCGACGTTGCGGGTTCTTCGGCGCCGTCGCGATAGAGCAGGTAGATCAGCGAGTCGCGGAGCGCGTTGTAGGACGCGTCGATGATGTTGGCCGACACGCCGACCGTCGACCAGTGCTCGCCCTTGCTGTCGGCGCTTTCGATCATGACCCGCGTGATGGCGCGGGTGCCGTCGCCCGGCGTCAGGATGCGGACCTTGTAGTCGACCAGCTTCAGCCCTTCGAGGGTCGGATAGATCGGCGTCAGCACCTTGCGCATGGCGGCGTCCAATGCATTCACCGGGCCGTTGCCCTCGGCGACGGTCATGTGGTCCCGGTCGCCGACCGTCAGCTTCACGGTCGCTTCCGAGAGCGTCACCAGGTTGCCGCCCGCGTCCCAGCGCCTCTCGTCGATAACGCGGAAGTTGGAGCAGCGGAAGTATTCCGGCACGGTGCCGAGCGCGCGCCTGGCCAGCAGTTCGAAGCTGGCCTCGGCGCCGTCGTAGGCGTAGCCGTTGAATTCGTTTTCCTTCACCTCCTCGACGAGGCGGCCGATGCGCTTGTCCTTGGGGTCGATCTCGATGCCGACCTCGCGGAAGCGCGCCAGGATGTTGGACCGCCCCGACTGGTCCGAAACCACGATGTGGCGGCGGTTGCCGACCAGTCCGGGATCGATGTGCTCGTAGGTGCGCGGGTCCTTCTCGACCGCCGAGACGTGCAGCCCGCCCTTGTGCGCGAAGGCCGACTCGCCGACGTAAGGCGCACCGCGCGACGGCTGGCGGTTGAGGCGCTCGTCCAGCAGCCGCGAGACGTGCGTCAATTTTTTCAGGTCTTCCGGCTGGACATTGGTCTCGTAGCCCATTTTCAGGACCAGCGACGGGATGATGCCGATCAGGTCGGCGTTGCCGCAGCGCTCGCCGAGGCCGTTCAGCGTGCCCTGCACCTGCCGGGCGCCGGCGTTGACCGCGGCCAGCGAGTTGGCGATGGCGTTGCCGGTGTCGTTGTGGGCGTGGATGCCGATGTGGCTGCCGGGAATGTGCCCGGCGACCTCGCCGACGATGCGCGCGACCTCGTCGGGCAGCGTGCCGCCGTTGGTGTCGCACAGCACGACCCAGCGCGCGCCGTTCTCGTAGGCCGCCTTGAGGCACGCGAGCGCGAATTCCGGGTTGGCCTTGTAGCCGTCGAAGAAATGCTCGGCGTCGTACATGACCTCGTCCTTGCGGGTCGTCGCGTGCTGCACGCTTTCGCCGATCATGCGGACGTTTTCGTCGCGTTCGATCTCGAGCGCCACGTCGACGTGGAAATCCCACGCCTTGCCGACCATGCAGACGCACGGCACGTCCGGTTCCAGGATCGCGGTCAGGCCGGGGTCGTTGTCGGCGGAACGGCCGGCGCGCCGGGTCATGCCGAATGCCACCAGCCGGGCGCGCTTCATCTTCGGCGGGTTGCCGAAGAAGCTGTTGTCGGTCGGGTTGGCGCCGGGCCAGCCGCCTTCGACGTAATCGAGACCGATGCTGTCCAGTTCGCGCGCGATCAGTTCCTTGTCGGCGGGATTGAAGTCGACACCTTGGGTCTGCGCGCCGTCGCGTAGCGTGGTGTCGAACAGATAAACGCGGTTATCGGACATCTTTCCGCTCGTTTCCGTGCCAGTTCGGGAAAAGCGCGCCGAGCATGCCCAAATCGGCCCGGATGCTCAAGCATTTCGGGTGCCGGGGTTACTCCGCGGCCTTGGCCTTGAGGATTTCCATGAACTGGTCGTTGGGCAGCGGTTTCGAGAACAAGTACCCCTGGCCGGTGTGACAGCCGAGACCGTGCAGGAATTCCATCTGCCGTTCGGTCTCGATCCCCTCGGCAACGATGTGCAGGTCGAGTTGCTTGGCCATGCCGACGATGGCGCGCACCACGACCACGGCATCATGGTTGTCGGGCAGGTCCGTCACGAACGCCCGGTCGACCTTGAGGGAATCCAGCGGGAACCGCGTCATGTAGGCGAGCGACGAGTATCCCGTGCCGAAGTCGTCCATGGAAATCGAGATGCCGAGTGCCTTGAGGTGTTCGAGCGTGGCGATCGTTTCGTCCGGCCGCTCGACGAGCAGGCTTTCCGTAAGCTCGAGATCGAGGCGGTCCGGCGAAAGACCGGAGTCCTTGAGGCTGCGGGTGACGCGGGCCACCAGATCGCCGTGCAGGAACTGCAGCGCCGACAGGTTGACGGCGACCTGCACCGGGCTGCCGTCATCGGCATGCCAGGCGGCGGCTTCGCGGCAGGCGGTGCGCAGCACCCATTCGCCGATCGGCACGATCAGGCCGGTTTCCTCGGCGATCGGCACGAACTCGGCCGGCGAAATCATGCCGAGGTGTTCGTTGTGCCACCTGAGCAGCGCCTCGGCGCCGATGATGCGCTGCGAGGACAGGTCGACCTTGGCCTGGTAATGCAGCGACAACTCGTCGTTCTCGAGCGCGCGGCGGAGTTCGTGACCGACGTCGACGCGGCGCTGAACTTCCTCGGACATGCGTGGCGTGTAGATCTTGTAGTTGGCCCGGCCGTCCCGCTTGGCATTGTTGGCGGCTGTGTCGACGTTGCGCATCAGCTCGGATTGCGTCGCCGCGGACGCCGGATAGGTGCAGACGCCGATGCTCGCGGACGAGAAAATTTCCCGGCCCTCGATGACGTAGGGGCTGGACAGCGCGACCAGGAGGTCGCCGGCCAGGTGTGCCGCATCGTCCTCGTCGGCGATCCCCGGGATCAGGATATGGAACTCGTCGCCGCCGACCCGCGCTATGGTGTCTTCGTCGCGGACGCAGGACTGCAGCCGCCGGCTGGCCATCAGGATGACCTCGTCGCCGACCTCGTGGCCGAAGGCGTCGTTGATGTTCTTGAACTGGTCGAGGTCGACATACATCAGCGTCAGGCCGCCGCCCTCGCTGTCGATCTTCCGCATGGCGTCGGCAAGCCGCTCCGACAACAGGTTGCGGTTGGCGAGTCCGGTCAGGTCGTCCCGTGTCGCCAGGGTGCGCAGCCGGTCCTCGTAGTTCTTGCGCGCGGTGATGTCGCGGATCGCGCCGATGTAGCGGCGTTTCCCCGCGGACGACGATACCGTGAACACGACCTCGATCGGGAGGCTCTGGCCGTCGATATGCCGGCCGGTCATTTCCGTATCGTTCTCGAGGCCGAACTCCTTCTCCGCCGCCGGGCCGTGCGAAATGAAGCTTTGCGGTTCGGCATCCTCCAGCGCCGGCACCAGCATGCCGATGTGGTGGTCGATCAGCGCATCGCCGTCGTATCCGAATATCCGTTCGATGGCGGCGTTGACCGTTTCGATCTTGCCGTGCTCGTCGAGCGAGACGATACCGTCGGCGACCGCGTCCATGACCAGTTGCAGGTTTTCCTCGCGCTGATGGACGGCGGAGACGGCGCGGTTGCGTTCGGTGACGTCGCGGGCGATCACCATCACGGCGTCGGTCCCGTTGTCGTCGGTGGCGCTGTACGGAAGCGCCGCGATCTCCACGTCGACCGTGAGTTCGTCGGAGCGCACGAGCTTGATCGGCACGCGCAGCTTTTCCTGCGCCAGGTCGAGGAGGTCCGGACTGACGAGATCGCGGCACGTCGGATCGACGAAGTCGTAGAACAGCCGGTCCTTCAGGGTTTCCAGCGGCCACACGCCGAGCATGCTGGCGCCGGCGGGGTTGATCAGTTCGATGCGGCCGTCGCGGCAGATGCAGATCAGGTCGGGCGCCAGTTCGATCAGGTGGCGGAAGTCTTCCTCGGACTCCTTGTACTTGGCGAAGTGCGCCGGCTGCGACACGTCGTCGAGGGTTTCGAGGATGGCGCGCGCGGCCTTGTGAATGTCCTCGGCGTAGTCGCGGTAGCGGTGATTGCCGAGCGGACCGAGCATCTCGTTCTCGATCATGTCGGCAAAACCGATGATTGTACTGAGCGGTGTCCGTACCTCGTGGGTCAGCGTTCTGACGAGATCGAGGTACGCTTTGGGGATGGGCTCGCCGTTGTTGTTCTCGTTCGCCATGTTAACCGACGTTTGTCTCGCGTCCCGGGGGTTTCAGAAAGGCGATCACACAACAACAGCGCCGCCAGACGTTCCCCCCGCTGACCGATTCATATCCCACTGGCATTTTTTGCCCGTATCGCCGGGCCTGATTTCTATCGCATCCTCGTCGTTATCGCTCGACTTCGGACAGTCACACGCTGACAGCCTATCCGTTTTGACCCCTTCATGCTAGCCTTGAGATATGCCCCGTCGAATCATTTTACTTACCGGCGACGTCGAAGCGCCACATTTGCGGGACCTGCTGGTTCGGCATACGGATAGGCTCACCGTTGAACCTGTTTTCGACGACCATGGGTTGCATAAGGTGTTCGCGGCCGGCGTCGCGGACACACGTCTGGTCGCCTTCCTGACCAGCGTCATCGTCCCGGCGGCGTATCTCGAGGCGCTGCCCGGCCCCGCCTACAACTTCCATCCGGGGCCGCCCGAATATCCCGGCAGCCATGTCGCCGGGTTCGCGGTCTACGAGGGCGCGGCGATGTTCGGCGTGACGCTGCACGAGATGGCGGCGTCGGTCGACAGCGGCCCGATCGTCGAGGTGCGGCGCTTCCCGGTGGAACCGGCATGGAAGTTCCAGGACCTGGAGGCGGAAGCGTTCCGCCAGGTCCTGCAGATGTTCGCGGACTACTCGAAGCACCTGGCGACGGACGACACACCGCTCGCAAGCGGCGTCGAGCCCTGGACCGGCCGGCTGCGCACCGCGGCGGAAGCCGAGCGTCTCAAGGGCATCGAGGCGGACATGTCGGAAGAGGAAATCGTCCGGCGCTACCGGGCCTTCGGGTAAAAGCAAAAAGATTGAACCACAGAGGCACCGAGGACACAGAGAAACACCAGAACCTCTGAGCCTCTGTGTCTCTGTGGTTTAAACAAAAATCTACTCGCGGCGCCAGGTGGTGCCGCCGGGGCCGTCTTCCAGGATAATGCCGGCCGCCTGCAGTTCGTCGCGGATCGCGTCGGAGGTCGCGAAGTCCTTGTTGGTGCGGGCCTCGGTGCGGGCCTCGACCTTGGCGTCGATGTCGGCATCGGAAAGGGCGTTGGAGGCCGACTTGGGCGGCGCCCACTTGAACCAGTCTTCCGGGTCCTGTTGCAGCAGGCCGAGGAGATCTCCTTCGAACAATAGTCGGCCACGAAGTTCAGCCTTTTCGGAATCTGACGAGGCATTATTCAAGTCGCTGACGATATCGTGCAAATGGGAAATGGCTTCTGGGGTGTTCAAGTCTTCAGCCAATGCAACTTCGACCGCAGCCGCATAGGTTGATGGAGGGGCAGTGGTCGCAATGTCCTGCGTGACTCTCAGCGCAGTATAAAACCGATTCAGTTCAGCCTTTGCTTGGTCGATCCCTCTCTTGGTGAAGTCGAGCGGCTGGCGGTAGTGGGTCTTCAGTAGTAACAGCCGGATCGCTTCGCCCGGATACTCGTCGAGGAGTTCGTTGACGGTGTAGAAGTTGCCGAGCGATTTCGACATCTTCTCACCCTCGGCCATCAGGTAGCCGTTGTGCATCCAGTACTTCGCCATCAGCGGCGTATCGTGCGCGCAGCGCGACTGGGCGATCTCGTTCTCGTGGTGCGGAAAGATCAGGTCGAGCCCGCCGCCGTGGATGTCGAAGGTCTCGCCGAGGATCGCTTTCGACATCGCCGAGCATTCGATGTGCCAGCCGGGCCGGCCGTATCCCCACGGGCTGTCCCAGCCGGGCTCGCCCTTGTCCGGGTCGGACGGCTTCCACAGCACGAAGTCGGCGGGGTCGCGCTTGTAGGGGGCCGGGTCGACGCGGGCACCGGCGATCTGCTCGTCGCGCTTGCGCCGGGACAGCCGGCCGTAATCGTCCATCGACGGCACGTTGAACAGCACGTGACCCTCGGCCTCGTAGGCGTGGCCCTTCTCGATCAGGATTTCGATCATCGCCGTCATGGCGCCGATGTTATCGGTGGCGCGCGGTTCGAAATCCGGCGCAAGCGCGCCCAGCGCCGCCATGTCGGCGTGAAAGACCCGCGCCGTTTCCTCGGTCAGTTCGCGGATCGAGATGCCGCGCTCATGGGCCCGTGCGTTGATCTTGTCGTCGATGTCCGTGATGTTGCGGACGTAGGTCACGTGCTTGTCGCCATAGAGATGACGCAGCAGCCGGGCCAGCACGTCGAACACGACAACGGGCCGGGCGTTGCCGATGTGCGCCTTGTCGTAGACGGTCGGCCCGCACACGTACATGCGCACGTTGTTGGGATCGTCGGGTTCGAAATCCCGTTTCTCGCGGCTCAGCGTATCGTGGATTATCAGCCTGGGCGTCGTCATCAGATCTGCTTCGTGAACCCGTTGGTGATCGGATAGCGGCGGTCCTTGCCGAACGCGCGCTCGGTGATCTTGACCCCCGGCGGCGCCTGGCGGCGCTTGTACTCGGCACGGTCGAGCAGCGTCCAGATACGTTTCACGACCGCCTCGTCATAGCCCAGCGCCACGATGTCGTCGACCGACTTCTCGTCCTCGATCAGGGCGGCGAGGATGCCGTCGAGATCGTCGTAGGGCGGCAGCGAGTCCTCGTCCTTCTGGTCCGGACGCAGTTCGGCGGACGGCGGTTTTGTGATGATCCGTTCCGGGATCACCATGCCGTCCGGGCCCATGGCGTCGGCCGGACGGTGCGCGTTGCGCCAGTGCGACAACTGGAACACGGTCGTCTTGTAGACGTCCTTCAGCACCGAGTAACCGCCGCACATGTCGCCGTAGAGGGTGGCGTAGCCGACCGACATCTCGGATTTGTTGCCGGTCGTCAGCAGCATGTGGCCGAGCTTGTTGGACATCGCCATCAACAGCAGTCCGCGCGCCCGGGCCTGGATGTTCTCTTCGGTGATATCGGGTTCACGGCCCTCGAATACCGGCGCCAGCATCCGCTCGAACGCGTCCATCGCCGGGCCGATGTTTATATTCTCGAGTTCGACGCCGAGCCGTTCGGCGCAGAGCGCGGCGTCCTCGAGGCTGTCGGCGGAGGTGTAGGGCGACGGCATCATCACCGCCAGCACCTTGTCCGGTCCCAGCGCGTCGACGGCGACGGCGGCGGAAAGCGCGCTGTCGATGCCCCCCGACAGGCCGATGACGACCCCCGGGAAGCCGTTCTTGCCCACGTAGTCGCGGAGCCCCAGCGTCATCGCCCGGTAGACGTTTTCCTCCATGGTGAGGCTGGATTGCACGCCGGAATCGGCGCAGAACCAGCCGTCCGGCGTCCGTGACCATTCGGTCAGCGTCAGGGATTCCTCCCAGAAGGGCGCGCGCATCACCATCTTGTAGTCCGGGTTGACGACGAACGAGCCGCCGTCGAAGGCCAACTCGTCCTGGCCGCCGACCTGGTTCACGTAAAGCGATGCAAGCCCGGTCTCGGTGACCCGTTCGAGCGCGGTATTCAGGCGCACGTCGACCTTGTTGACGTCGAACGGCGAGCCGTTGAGCGAGATCAGCAGTTCGGCGCCGCTTTCCTGCAGGCACTCGGCGACGTCCGGGAACCACAGGTCCTCGCACACCATGACGCCGAGCCGCACGTCGCGGAACGGGATCGGTCCCGGCAGCGGCCCCGCCGCGAAGACGCGTTTCTCGTCGAACACGCCGTAATTGGGCAGTTCGTGCTTGAGCCGCACGTGCCTGACCTCGCCGCCGTCGAGTAGCAGTGCCGCATTGTAGAGTTCGCCGTCGACACGCCACGGCGCACCGACGATGACGGCGGGCAGGCCGTTCGCCGCGAGCCGCTTGGCGAGGCCGTCGACCTCCGCCTCGATCCGGTCCTGGAACGCGCGCTTCAGCACCAGGTCTTCCGGCGGATAGCCCGAAACCGCCAGTTCCGGCGCGACCATCAGGTCGGCGTTCATTTCCGCCGCTTTTCCGGCGAACCGCTCGATCAGCCGCGCATTGCCGGCGACATCGCCGACGGTCGGGTTGATCTGGGCAACGGAAATGGAAAGGCGGTCTGTCATCGGTTCTTCTTGTCCCTCGGGAGAAGGCGGAACCTAGGCGGGCCCCGGACACCTGTCAATTGGCACCCGGGCGCCGCAAGATCAAGGCGCAAGGCGCGCGCCGGCCGGCCAATCAGGCGTTGTGTTGAATTGCGCTGTCAAAGTATGCTTCTCGCGCCATGGCAGAGCGAAACAAGAACTCCGAAGTCATCATGTACGGCGAGAAAGCCACGCCGTCGCAGCAGCGCGCCGAGATCATCGAGATGGGCCCGGACGGCAAGCCGATGGTCAAGGAAGGCGGGTTCATGGACCGCCCGATCCCGGAGAAAAAGCAGAACCCGGTACCGCAATCGGCGCCCGCGCCGGCCGCCAAACCGGCGCCGCAATCCGCGGCAAAGCCGAAGAACCCGGCGTCGGCCAAGGCGCAGAGCAAGGCCATCGCCACCAATGCGGTCGGCTCGATGGTCGACGAGATGAAGCAGGCGGCGACCGCCAACGGCGGCATGTTGAGTATCAACGACCTGGACGCGATGCAGGCGAGCTTCGATAAGAAGGCGCAGGAGATGCAGGCGCAGATCGAGGCGACCCTCGACGACTATGCCGACGCACGTGACAAGGTGAAATGGGACAAGGAACGGGTCGATCCGTTCTTCCGCCTGATCGTCAAGCCGTTCGCGCACCTGTTCCGGGAAAAGCCGAGCCGCAAGAGCGTCACGCGGCGCATGCTGCCGGGATATTTCATGGCCGTCGGCATGCTGCTGGGCCCCGACAACGTCACGGCCTACGACGAGCGCTGCCGCAGCATCGTGGCGCGGCTCAAGTCGGAATCCGGTGACGAGTATTTCGACTGGGACACATTCTATGCCGAGCGTGACGCGCTGACGGTGCGCCTCGACGCGCAGGTCATCATCGCATCGCAGTTCGCCGACTACGACAAGCGCTCCGACTGGTTCATCAACCTCGTCAATTCGCATCTGGCGGCGCTGCCCGACAGCGCCACCGAGGCCGAACAGCGCTGGTCGCTGGACGAGCCCGGCTTCCGCCGCATGCTGGACGCGATGCTGTCCGACCTCCGCAAGGTGCTGTCGTCCGACAAGGGCCGCGAACGTCTGGTCAAGCGGCACGGCGCCGACGTCGTCGGCAACGCCAATACGGCGCTCAAGCGGCTTTTGATGGGCTGACCGTCCCGGTTATTTGCGTATCAGGAATTCCCGGCCGACCTTGACCGACGGCTGGCCGTCGTAGTCGACGATGTCGGCGGTGGCGTAGGTCTCGGTCCACTTGTTGGGCAGGAACGAGCCGGTGCCGATCAGGTCGATCGGCGCCTTGGCGTCGGCCATGACCTTGCATTTCTCCACGTCGAAACCGCTGGATACGACGATCTTCACCGCGTCGAAGCCGTTGCGGTCGAGCTGTTCGCGGAGATGGAAAATCGCCGCTGCCGACACGCCGGTGCCGGTCAGGTAACGCAGTTCGGCGTCGTTGCGGTAGCGGCGGATCGCCTGCGGCGCGTGGCGTTCGAGCACCCTGTAGGATTCCTGCGGATCGAGGCCCTCGACGAAGCGCCCGCCGTGGGTGTCGAGGCGGATCGAGATGCGGCCCTCGGTGGCCATCGCCGGAAAGCGGCGGCACACGGTCAGTGCGTCGGTGATCTCCTGGCCGTAATAATCGACCAGCGCCGTCAACGGCTGGTCGGGGTAGGTGTCGACGAACATCTCCGCCGCCTTCAGCGTCGAGCCGGCGTATCCGATCAGCGCGTGCGGCATGGTGCCCTTGCCGTGGGTTTCGCCGAAATAGTGCGCCGTCGCCTCGGTGGCGTTGCCGATGAAGCCCTTGGCGCCGACCTGGTCCCGCGCCGCGCGCGAGCCGACCGAGGCGGCATAGGCCATCATCTCCGCCATCTCGATCCCGGTCGAATGGCGCGCGTCCATGGCGAGAAAGGCGACGTCCGGCAATTCGACGCACATGGTGAAGGCATTGTTGGCGGCGACGCAGGCGGCGCCCAGCTTCTGCAGGTAAAGCGTTTCGAGATCGACCAGATGGTACATGGAGCCGGTGATGTACATTAGCGGTTCGCCGGCACCGACCCACTGGCCTTCCTCGTAATTGGGCTGGATATCGAAAACGGCGTCACGCTCGGCGGCGATGCGCTGCAGCCAGTCGATCATCAGCTTGGGCGCGAAAATCACCGGGCGGCGCATGAAGACCGCATAGGTGACGCGGCGGTCACCGAAGCGGCCGACGATCTCCTTGGTGCGGGTGAAGTAGTGATCCGCCCAACGCGCGACGTCGGCGGCCGAGGGACCGCTCGCCGCGTGCACGATACGCTCGGCCGGTTTCCTGTCCGTCTTGCTGCGCTGATCGGAGGCCATATGTCCTCCCGCGGGCCCTTAGGAAACGGCGCGCGCCGGCTGCATCGCGGCGCGTCCCGTTTTCAGTTCCTCGGCCAGCAGGAACGCCAGTTCCAGCGCCTGCTGCGCGTTGAGGCGCGGATCGCAGTGCGTGTGATAACGGTCCGAGAGATCGGCGTCGGTGATCGCCACGGCGCCACCGGTGCATTCGGTCACGTTCTGGCCGGTCATCTCCAGGTGCACGCCGCCGGCATAGGTGCCTTCGGCCTCGTGCGCTTCGAAGAAGCCGCGCACCTCGGTCAGGATGCGGTCGAACGGCCGCGTCTTGTAGCCGGTCGACGACTTGATGACGTTGCCGTGCATCGGATCGCAAACCCAGGCGACGTTGCGGCCTTCCTTCTTGACCCGGCGCAGCAGCGGCGGCAGCAGGTCGAGGACCTTTTCCGAGCTCATGCGCGAGATCAGCGTCAGGCGGCCGGGCTCGTTGTCCGGGTTCAGCGTATCGATCAGGCGGATCAGTTCGTCGGCGTCCGTCGACGGGCCGCACTTCATGCCGATCGGGTTGGCGATGCCGCGCATGAATTCGACGTGCGCGTGGTCCGGCTGGCGCGTGCGGTCGCCAATCCACAGGAAGTGCGCCGACGTGTCGTACCAGTCGCCGGACGTGCTGTCGATGCGGGTCAGCGCCTGCTCGTAGTTCAGCAAAAGGGCTTCGTGCGCGGTGTAGAAATCCGTCTCGCGCAGTTGCGGCGTGTTGTCCGCCGTCAGGCCGCACGCCGACATGAACGCCAGCGTTTCGTCGAGGCGGTCGGCCAGATCCTGATATCTGTGCGCTTCCGGGCTGTCGGCGATGAAGCCGAGCGTCCACTGGTGAACCTTGTTCAAATCCGCATAGCCGCCCTGGGCGAAGGCGCGCAGCAGGTTGAGCGTCGATGCGGCCTGGTTATAGGCGCGCATCAGGCGGTCCGGATCGGGCGTGCGGTCTTCCGTGGTGAACGGCATGGCGTTGATCATGTCGCCGCGGTAGCTGTCCAGCGTCACCTCGCCCTGGGTTTCCGTCGGCGCCGAGCGCGGCTTGGAGAACTGGCCGGCCATGCGGCCGATCTTGACCACCGGCATGGCGGCGCCGAACGTGAGGACGAACGCCATCTGCAGGAGCACGCGGAAGGTGTCGCGGATGTTGTCCGGATGGAACTCGGCGAAGCTCTCGGCGCAGTCGCCGCCCATCAGCGCGAAGGCCTTGCCCTCGGTGACGGCGCCCAGCGACTTTTTCAGGCTGCGCGCTTCGCCGGCGAATACCAGCGGCGGCACCGTGGTCAGCGCCTTTTCGACGTCGGCCAGCTTCGCCTGGTCCGGGTATTCCGGCTGCTGCAGGATCGGAAGATCGCGCCAGCTCGACGGTGTCCAGTTTTTCGCCATGGTGAACCTCAAATGTCTCTGCCCATATTAGAGCCCCACGATATAGTCGTATCCGGCCGGGTTTTCCAGTCAAAACCGGGATTTGCACCATCGGCAGAGCCGATTGCGGCGATGCGTCGTAAAAATTTCGCCCGGGTTGTGCTATGCTCGGGCAATCGCGAACAGGAGGCGTAAACATGCTCTACAGCCTGTCGAACATTCCCGAAGACAAGCTCGCCGCGCTGCGCTCGATCGAACAGGAGATCGGCCAGCCGCTGCTGGCGTTCACCGAGGTTCGGGCCGAGCCGGCGCGTCTCGACCGCGACAAGCTGGCGAAACTCCGCGCGCTCGAGGACGATCTCGGTGTGGTGCTGGTGGCGGTAAAGTCCTAGTCGGTACGGCTCTCTTCGTCCTTCGAGACGCGGCGTCTTATTCGTCGTCCCTGAGTGGCTCGCGCATGGTGACGAACTCTTCCGCCGCCGTCGGGTGGATGCCGATGGTGGCGTCGAAGTCGGCCTTGGTCGCGCCCGCTTTGACCGCGATGCCGATGCCCTGGATGATTTCCGGGGCATCCTCGCCGATCATGTGCGCGCCGAGGATCCTGTCCGTTTCCTTGTCGACGATCAGTTTCATCACCGAATGCTCGTCGCGGCCCGAGAGCGTGTGCTTCATGGGCCGGAAGCGGGACTGGTAGATCGCGACCTTGTGGTTCTTGCGGGCGTCTTCTTCCGTTAATCCGACCGTGCCGATGGGCGGCTGCGAGAACACCGCCGACGGCACGTTTTCGTAACTCATCGACGTCGGCTCGCCGGCGAACACCGTGCGCGCGAAGGCCATGCCCTCGGCCAGCGCGACAGGGGTCAACTGGATGCGGTCGGTGACGTCGCCGATGGCGTAGATGTTGTCGACGCTGGTCTTCGAATATTCGTCGACGACGATGGCGCCGTTGGCGTCCATCTCGATGCCGACTTCTTCGAGCCCGATGCCCTTTGTGTTGGGGCCGCGGCCGGTGGCGTACATGACCAGATCGGTCTCGATGAAATCCACCTGGTCGAGACGCAGCGAATAGCCGCTGTCCGTTTTCTCGATCGACTTCACCTGGCACTCGGAAAGCACGTTGATGCCCTTCTTGGCCATCTCGTCGCGCAGGCCGTCGCGCATGGTTTGGTCGAAGCCGCGCAGAATGTTCTCGGCGCGGATGATGACGGTGACCTCAGCGCCCAGCGCACTGAAGATGCCCGCGAACTCGACGGCGATGTACCCGCCGCCGACGATGACGATGCGTTCCGGCAGGTCCGTCAGGTCAAGCGCCTCGTTCGACGAGATCGCATGCTCGATGCCCGGCACGTCGGGAAACTTCGGCCAGCCGCCGGTGGCGAGCAGGATGTGTTCGGCGGTGTAGGTCTTGCCCTCGACCTCGACCGTGTGCGCATCTACCAGCTTGCCGGTGCCGGTGATCTCGTCGACGCCGGCTTCGCGCAGCAGGCGGTGATAGACGTCTTCCAGCCGGTCCAGTTCCTTCGACTTGGCGGCGATCAGCTTGGGCCAGTCGTGGCGCGTGTCGCCAACCGACCAGCCGAAGCCGGCGGCGTCCTCGAAGTCCTCGGCGAAGTGCGCGCCGTAAACCAGCAGCTTCTTCGGCACGCAGCCGCGCATGACGCAGGTGCCGCCGATGCGCAGGTTCTCGATGACGGCGACTTTCTTGCCGTAGCGTTGCGCCGAAAACCGGGACGCGCGGACCCCGCCGGAGCCGCCGCCGATGGTGATCAGGTCGTAATCGTAGTCAGCCATGTCTCGTCCTTCTCGTTCCGGCACCATAAATAAGGGGCGGCCGGGTTCCCGGCCACCCCTTTCGTTATCGGAAATACCGAACGCCGTGATCGGCGGCGCTTAGCTGATCCCGCCCATGCACAGGTACTTGGTTTCGACGTAATCCTCGATCCCGTACTTGGAGCCTTCGCGGCCCATGCCGGATTCCTTCATGCCGCCGAACGGCGCCACCTCCGTCGAGATGATGCCCTCGTTGATGCCGACGATGCCGTATTCCAGCTTCTCGGCGGTTTTCCAGATGCGGCCGATGTCGCGGGAATAGAAGTAAGCGGCGAGGCCGAACTCGGTGTCGTTGGCCCACTCGACGACCTCGTCGTCCGTCTTGAAGCGGAACACCGGCGCCAGCGGGCCGAAGGTTTCTTCCTTGGCGACCTTCATCTTCTGGGTCACGTCGGCGACCAGGGTCGGCTCGAAGAACGTGCCGCCCAGTTCGTGACGCTTGCCGCCGAGCACGACCCTGGCGCCGTTGTCGACCGCGTCCTTCAGGTGTTCCTCGACCTTCTCGACGGCGGCCATGTTGATCAGCGGGCCTTGCTGGGTCTCGCCCTTGAGGCCGTCACCCACCTTCATCGCCGAAATGGCCTGGCTGAAGCGGGACAGGAACTCGTCGTAGACGCCGTCCTGCACGTAGATGCGGTTGGCGCAGACGCAGGTCTGGCCGGTGTTGCGGTACTTCGACGTCATCGCGCCCTGCACGGCGGCGTCCAGGTCGGCGTCGTCGAAGACGATGAACGGGGCGTTGCCGCCGAGCTCCATCGACACCTTCTTGACGGTACCGGCGCACTGTTCGAGCAGGATCTTGCCGACCTCGGTGGACCCGGTGAAGGTCAGCTTGCGGACGATCGGGTTCGACGTCATCTCTGTACCGATCTCGCTCGACTTGCCGGTGATGACATTGATGATGCCCTTCGGTACGCCGGCACGGTCGGCCAGCTCGGCCATGGCGAAGGCGGAGTAGGGCGTTTCCGTCGCCGGCTTGATGACGATCGGGCAGCCCGCCGCCAGCGCCGGACCGGCCTTGCGGGTGATCATCGCGGCCGGGAAGTTCCAGGGCGTGATGGCGGCGACGACGCCGACCGGCTCCTTGGTGACGACGATGCGCTTGTCGGCGCCGTGCTGCGGGATGGTGTCGCCGTAGATGCGCTTGCCTTCCTCGGCGAACCACTCGATGAACGACGCGGCGTAGCCGACCTCACCCTTGGCCTCGGCCAGCGGCTTGCCCTGCTCGGCGGTCATCAGGGTGCCGAGATCCTCCTGGTTCGCCATCATCAGGTCGAACCACTTGCGCAGGATGATCGAGCGTTCCTTGGCGGTTTTCGCGCGCCAGGCCGGCCACGCGGCATTGGCGGCTTCGATCGCGCGGCGGGTCTCGGCGGCACCGGCCTTCGGCACCGTGCCCAGTTTCTCGCCGGTCGCCGGGTTCGTCACATCGACGGTTTCGCCGCTGTCGGCGTCGACCCAGGCGCCGTCGATAAAGCATTGCTGGCGGAACAACTTCGAATCTGTGAGTTTCATGAAAAAAGTGTCTCCTCGGGTTGCCGTGCCGGGCGCCCGATGCGCCGCCGGCATGAATTATTCAGGCGTCGGATTCGCGAAAGTCTTACCTCTTGGGGCATGATGTAGTGCATCCGGGCGCTTTTTGAAAGGGCCGGGGTGGGTACCTGAATTGCGCCTTCCACGCCGCGGCGGGGGCTCTCAAGGGGCCGATATTAACCATGCGTACGCAATATATCGGGCCGGCCCGGCGGTTCGGCACAATTTGAGTCCTTTTTGCCACGCAGCGGAACGGTATGGTTAAAAAGCCAAGGAAAATCGGGCGTTAAGCGGGTTGTGTTTTTTGTGTCACAGTGACGCCAAAAAACCTCACACAGACGTGAAATCGCTTTGCCCGACGCCGGAAATGCATAAGA
>MRWG01001026.1_pt1 | contig 20941 bp, 20 predicted proteins | sample 1013341 | NCBI WGS metagenome assembly MRWG01 (sample SAMN06117577, study PRJNA244670) | biofilm metagenome | biome: Water; feature: Cathode Biofilm; material: Biofilm; isolation source: microbial consortium enriched at the cathode of a solar microbial fuel cell | place: USA: District of Columbia ... | reverse complement strand
CCATGCCATAGGCCACGGTCAGCCCGATGGCCCCCGCCCCCAGCGCCCAAGCCGGACCCGGCCCCTCGCCCGCCAGCGCATCCACCGCCACCTTGTAGAACACCGGCGTCGTCACCGCGACCAGCTTGGCCACCAGCAAGAGTAGCAGCGCCAGTACCACCCGGCGGCGCACCCACGGCTCTTCCGCGCTCCACAGGTAGGGGGCGACCCGGCGGATGATCCGCCATCCACCGCGCTCTGACGGATAAGACTCGGGGTTGGGGGTGCGCATCGGTGGCCTTTGTCGTTGCTGCCGGACCCCACAGATAGCGGCGACACCCCCCGATGACCAGACCGCGGCGCTACTGCGGCAGCTCGAACACCTGCCCGGGATAGATCAGGTCGGGATCGCGGATGCGGTCGCGGTTGGCCTCGAACACGCGCACGTAGAGGATACCCTCGCCATAGGCCTCGCGCGAGATCGCCCAGAGGGTCGAGCCGGGCTGCACCGTCACCACCGACATGCGCGGCGGTTCTGGCGTGCCGTCCCCGTCCTTGTCGTCGTCCTGCGCCGCAAGCGTGGCCACGTCCTCGCGCTTGAACGGCGTCTCGACCCTCGAGGTCACCTCGCCCCCGGCACCGACCTCGTCAACGCGCAACGTATAGATACCGGCATCCACCTCTGGCAGAGAGCTGCGCCATGCACCACTCTCGTCCACCGGCGCAGTGGTGACGGCACGATTGTCAACGTAGATGCGCACACGCGCGTCGGGCGTACTGGCCCGTCCGGAAAGTTTCACCTCGCCCGTATCGGAATAGCTGATCGAATCGAGGGCCACTGACGACATCACGTCCGGCCCCTGCTCGGAGGGGGCCTGCAACACACGCACACCCTCGGTATCCGACAGCACCACCGTGGGTGGCGCGGGCGTCTCGGCGGGCGGCTTGGCCTGCGCGACCGAACCCTCGCCCGCGCCCGGCTGCAAAGCGTCTGCGGTGGGCGGAGCCACGGGCGCGGCGGGCTGTTCCTTGCGCGCCTCCGGGGCCGGATCGTGCATTTCGGACGCTGTTTGAGTTACCTCGGCGGTGGGCGCGCTCGTCTTCGCCGTTTCCGCATTCGCAATCTCTTCCGTCTCCGGTTGCGCCCCCGCCATCTCGGTTACCTGATCTTCGCCAATGTCGGGCGCGTCCCCGGTCGTTACCCCCTCCTGCGCTGCGGGTGAGGGCGGCGTCGCGGTGTCGGCCTGTGCCACCGCCTGCGGGCGTGGAGCCGGGGGCGGCGACGGCGCGATCAGGATCTCGTCAGGCGCGCGGATCACGCGCCCGTCGTCGAGCAGCAGTTCCAACCCCAGCACTCGTACCGCATCGCTCAGCGGCAGGTCGAGAAATGCCACGAACTTGCCCGACCGGTCTGACTGGGCCGTGCCAAGGCGGACGTCATCCACTGTGATCGCCACCTTGCCGCCCGGAATCGCGCGCCCCGCGATGAGCATCTGCCCACCCGGATCAAGGCGAAAGGTGTCGAGCGCGGGCGGTTGCGGGGTCTCCGTCTCCGGCTCGGCCTCAGGGTTCGCGCCTCCGTCCGCCTTGGCGGCTGGTGCCTCGGGATCCTGTTGCGCTGTCTCGCTGGCTTCGACCGACTCGCCCGCGTCCTGCGCGTCTGGCGTGGGTTTTGCGACGGGTTCGGGCGACAGCTCAGTCGCAGGTTCTGCCGCCTGCTCCGGCTCGGGCGTGGATAGCGACAGGCCACCATCCGCAAAGAAATAGGTGCCGATGGACACCGCCGCGACAACCGCAGCCACCCCGAGCCCGATCACGGGACCCGCACCCAATCCGGCGATTTTGCTCATCTTTCCCGACATCCCCAACCAGGGCACCATGCCCGGTTGTCGGAGCATATCAACAAGGCTATCAGGGGTCAAAGCAACCCTTTGAGCGACAGGAGAAATTCATGACACACGCGGCTGTCTGTGTCTTTTGCGGCGCACGCGAGGGTCATGACCCGTCCTACCTGGCGGCCGCGGAGGAGACCGGCCGGATGCTGGCCGGGAACGGTTGGGAGCTGGTCTACGGCGCGGGCGACGTGGGGCTGATGGGAGCAGTGGCGCGCGCGGCACAGGCGGCAGGCGGGCGCACGCTCGGCGTGATCCCCGCGCATCTGGTGGGACGCGAAGGTGGCAAGCGCGATCTCACCCGTTACGTCGTCACCGAGACCATGCATGAACGCAAGAAAGTGATGTTCATGAACTCCCACGCGATCGTGGTACTTCCGGGGGGCGCAGGCTCGCTCGACGAGCTGTTCGAGGTGCTGACATGGCGCCAGTTAGGCCTACATGAAAAACCGATTTTTCTTCTGAATACTGAAAGTTACTGGATGCCGTTTATCCAGCTGGTCGAGCATGTCATCGCCTGCGGCTTCGCCGATGCGAATCTGCGGCACATGATCCGCGAGGTGGATGACCCTCAGACTCTCGGCACCGCCCTGCGCGCCGCTCTGTCCTGACGCAGGCTCGCGGTGGTGTAGATCGCGAGCGCGGTCCAGATCATGGCAAAGGCCACGGCGTGCCAAAAGCTGAACGGCTCGAGAAAAATCAGTGTTGCCACTAGAAATTGCAGGGTGGGGTTCAGATACTGCACCAGCCCCACCGTGGCCAGCGTGACGCGCTTGGTGGCATAGCTGAACATGATCAGAGGCGTGCCGGTGAGGATGCCGGAAAACGCCAGCAGCAGGCTGTCACGCCAGTTCGCGGCAAAGGCCCCGTTGCCGCTGGAATGAAAATACCACAGCACCGTCAGCGCGATCGGCGACAAGAGCAGAACCTCGGCGGTGACAGACACCACCGGCCCGACGGAAAGCCCTTTCTTGACAAGACCGTAGAGGCCAAAACTCGATGCCAGCACCAGCGCGATCCACGGCGGCACGCCGAGGCCCAGCGTGAGCGTCACCACCGCGCAGAGCGCCAGCCCCACAGCGAAAAGCTGTGCCCGGCCTAGCCGTTCGCGAAACGCAATCGCCCCGAGCAGCACGGCCACCAGCGGGAAGATGTAATAGCCCAGCGACGCCTCCATCGCCTTCCCGATCTGTATCGAAGTGATGAACACGAACCAGTTGGTCGAGATCATTAACGCCGCAAGCGCGATCGACAGCACCGAGCGCCGTCCGGCCAGCGCCCGGCCAAGCATTGAAATCCGCCCCTGCACCAGCAACACGAGGGCGAAGAAGGCGCACGACCAAAGCGTGCGATGCGCCAGGATCTCGATGGGCGGGACATGGGCGAGCAGCTTGTAATAGATGCCCGACAGCCCCCAGACCGTGCAGGTGGCGACCATCGCCACAATCCCCTTGGTCGCCTCGCGCATCTGCGGCCTGCTCCTTCTGCCTCGCCGCTCTTGCTGCCCTGCCCGAGCGGCAATGGCAAGAGCGACCAGGCAACGAGGTCCGCCACGGGCCGGCGGGGCTCAGTGCGCCGCCAATTCCGCCAGGAGCACTTTTTCCAGCCTATCGCCGGGATGGTTGGTCAGGTCCTTGCCGATCTCGGCCACGACGCACTGCGCGACCTCCTTGTGCAAGTGATCACGTAGGCCGCCGAGCGTTTTCGGCGGGGCCACGAGGATCAGCCGCTTGAAGGTGCCGCGATGCGCCATCCGGTAGAGGACATCCGCCATGTCCGAGGCGAACCTCGCCTCGTCCAGCTCGTGCCAATCCGCGCCGGATAGGCCCGAGCGCTGCCCCGGCCCGGGATCGGTCATGCGTCCGGGTCGGTCGCTCTGTTGCTCGCGATTCGGGGGCAGGTCCTGTTCCTCGACGCGGCGGATCACGAGATTGGGGGCCTGTGCGTCGGTCACGTTTTCGAGAAACAGCGCCTTTTTCCCGTCTGCCACCAAAACCCAAGTGCCGTGCGAAAGTTCGCTCATCTGCGTCGCTCCTTTTTCTGCGTCTTTGCCGTTTGCCACTATCGCCCGTTCCGGGCACGGGCGGCGTTGATACGGATCAACCGGATGCGAGAAACCCCGCACCATTGGTGCGGGGTTCCGTGTCGAGTTGCATCGCCAACCGCAATCACATCCGCGAGGCGACGTTTTCCCAGTTCACCAGGTTGTCGAGGAAGTTCTGGAGGTAAGCCGGGCGCTTGTTGCGGAAGTCGATGTAGTAGGAATGCTCCCACACATCACAGCCCAGAAGCGCGGTCTGCCCGAAGCAGAGCGGGTTCACACCGTTCTCTGTCTTGGTGACCTTGAGGCTGCCATCGGTATCCTTGACCAGCCAAGCCCAGCCCGAGCCGAACTGACCGGCGCCCGCAGCGGAGAATTGCGATTTGAACTCGTCGAGCGAGCCAAAGCTCTCGTTGATCGCCTTTTCCAGCTCGCCGGGCATGCCGGTGCCGCCGGGGGCCATCATCTCCCAGAACTGGTTGTGGTTCCAGTATTGCGAGGCGTTGTTGAAGATGCCCGATTGCGCCACCGCTTTCGGGTCATAGGTGCCTCGGATGATCTCCTCCACCGGTTTGCCTTCCCACTCGGTACCGGCGATCGCCTTGTTGCCATTGTCGACATAGGCCTTGTGGTGGATGTCGTGGTGATATTCCAGCGTCTCGCGGCTCATCCCGTGATCGGCGAGCGCGTCGTGGGAATAGGGCAGGTCGGGAAGTTCGAAGGCCATGTGGTCCCCCTGTTCGTTGGCGTTGAAATCCTGTGCCCGATACATGGTGACGGGCGCGCTAAAAGGTCAACCCCGCGCGCCGGAGTTTTTCCCTCGGGAATGGCGCCCGTTCAGCCGTAGACACCCACCTCGCCACCAGGAAGAGCCGCCGTTTTCAAGATGTTGAAAGCATAATCGCCCACCGAGCGGAAACACACGAGGTGGAAGGTGCCGCCCCCGTCCAGCCAGAAGGCGGCCGGCACCTGCGCCATGCGCGTGCGGCGGAACATGCCGGGAGCAAAGGCGTCAGGCGAGAGATCCACCGGGCAAAGCTTGGCCAGAACCTCGCGCGCGCCCGCCCCCGAGATCCGCAGGAAGGTGCGCGCGTCCGAAACGTTGACGGCCAGGAAATGCTGCCCCTCGAGCGCCGCTTCCAGCGTGGCGATGGTCTCGGCCACCTTGTCATAAGGACACATCAAGAGCAGTTCGTCCGGCGACATCCACAACGCAGCAGTTCCCTTCCCGCCCAGCGCCGCGCGCTGTCCGGGAACGTCCAGACCCACGGCTTTCTTGACCGCGGCTTTGACCTCCTTGGAGGTTAGGTCGCCCCGCAGGGTAATCATGCCGGTGGGGCCAGCATCCTCGATGGTGGCGATCCCCTCGTACCGGGCGCCATTCAGGGCAGTTACGGGTTCAGCCATTCTGTTTCTCCCCGTCCTTGTCGTAAAACACCTGATCGACGATCTTGGCCTTGATGATGCCGCCGTCAACCTTTGGGAATTCCAGCACTTCGCCCATGCGGTCCGGCCCATGCAGGACCAGGCCCATGGCGATGCCACGGCCCAGCGTAGGCGAGTGATAGGTCGAGGTCACGCGCCCCTGCACGTTGCGCTGCCCGTTGGCGTTGTGGCCATCCGCCGTGGCATAGGCCCCATCAGGCAGAACCGAGCCGTCGAGCGTTTCCAGCCCCACCAGCTTCCAGCGGTTTGGGTCGGCCATGTGGCTGCGTTCCTGCGCGCGCTTGCCGATATAGTCCTCCTTCTTCTTGGAAATTGCCCAGTCCAGGTTGAGGTCCTGCGGGATGACCGTGCCATCCGTCTCGTCCCCGATCATGATAAAGCCCTTCTCGGCACGCATGACGTGCATCGCCTCGGTGCCGTAGGGCATGACGCCATACTCGGCCCCCGCCTCCGTCAGCGCGTCCCACAGCGCGCGACCGTGGCTTGCGGGCACGGAAAGCTCGAAGCTCAACTCGCCAGCGAAGGAGATGCGGAACACGCGCGCGGGGATGCCCGCGACGGTGATCTCGGTCCAGCCCATGAAGGTGAGCGCATCGGCGCTGATGTCATCATCGGTGAGCTTCTCGATCACCTTGCGCGAGTTGGGGCCCGCGACGCCGACCTGCGCGTATTGCTCGGTGACATTGGCGGTATAGACCTTCCAGTCCCACCATTCGGTCTGGAGCCATTCCTCCATGTGACCATGGATCGATTCCGCCCCGCCGGTGGTGGTGTGGCAAAGGAACGTCTCCTCGTCGAGCCGCGCCACCACGCCGTCATCCATGAGAAAGCCGTTTTCGTTGCACATGAGGCCATAGCGGCAGCGACCCGGCTTCAGGGTGGACATCATGTTGGTATAGAGCATGTCCATGAAGCGGCCCGCATCCGCGCCCTTGACGATGATCTTGCCCAGCGTCGAGGCATCGAGCAACCCGAGGCTGTCGCGGGTCTGGGTAATCTCGCGGTTCACAGCCTCGTGGCGCCCCTCTTCGCCCTTGGGGAAGCAATAGGGGCGGCGCCATTGGCCAACCGGCTCGAAATCCGCGCCGTTGGTTTCGTGCCAGCCCTGCATCGGTGTCTTGCGGATGGGCTGGAAATTGGCCTTGGTCGCCTCGCCCGCGATCGAAGACAGCGAAATCGGCGTGTAAGGCGGGCGGAACGTGGTGGTGCCCGTCTGTGGAATCGGCTGGCCCAGCGCGTCCGAAAGAATCGCCAGACCGTTGATATTGCTCAGCTTGCCCTGGTCTGTGGCCATGCCCAGGGTGGTGTAGCGCTTGGCGTGCTCGACGCTCTCATAGCCCTCGCGGGCGGCGAGCTGCACGTCCGACACCTTCACGTCGTTCTGATAATCGAGCCACGCCTTCATCCGCAGCTTGTAGCCCGCTCCCTGCGGCATGAGCCAGACGGGCTGCATCGGCGCTTCCGGCGACGCGCTGCCCTGGGGCGCCTTGCCCTTGGGCTTGGCCCCCATGGCCTTTGCCGCGGCCTGTCCCGCGGCGTGGGCGTCGGCCACGACGCTGGCCAGATCGCCCGCACCGTTTGCGCACCCGGCGGGAATAACGAAGCCCTCTCCGGACGCGCCGCGCGGCGGGTTCTCGGGATCGGGGCGGAAATGGGCCTGTGCGTCGTCCCAGACGAGCTTGCCACCGCAATGCGACCACAGGTGCACCACCGGCGACCAGCCGCCCGACATGGCGACTGCATCACAGGCGATCTCCTCCAGCGCCGCGCCCTCGCCCGCCTGCGCGCAGATCGCGACGCCGGTGACGTGCTTGCCGCCCTTGACCTTTGCGATGCCCTTTCCGTTCTCGATGCGAATACCCAGCGCACGCGCCTCCTCGGCCAGCGCGCCGCCGCCCTGTTGGCGCGCGTCGAGGATCGCGGGAATCTCGAGACCCAGCTTCTTCAGCGTGATAGCCGTGCGGTAGGCGTCGTCATTGTTGGTCACGACCACGGTGCGGTCGCCAATCGAAACGCCGTAATCCACCGCGTAATCGCGCACCGCCGAGGCGAGCATGACGCCGGGAATGTCGTTGCCCGCGAAGCTCAGCGGGCGCTCGATGGCCCCCGTCGCGGTGACGATCTGGCCCGCACGGATGCGCCACAGCCGGTGGCGAGGGGCATCGCTGCCCGGCGCGTGATCGCTCACGCGCTCATAGCCAAGCGCATAGCCGTGGTCGTAGACCCCTGCGCCCATGCACCGCGTGCGCAGGGTAACGTTGGGCATGTCTTGCAGTTTTGCAATCGTGGCGTCGATCCACGCCTCGACGGGCTGGCCGTCCACCTCGCCGCCATCGACGGGCGCGCGCCCGCCCCAATGGGCGGTCTGCTCGATCAGCATGACCTTCGCGCCCGCCTCTGCCGCAGCAAGCGCGGATTGCAACCCGGCCACACCGCCGCCCACCACGAGTACGTCGCAGAAATAGTAGAAATGCTCGTAACGGTCGGGGTCGCCGGGGTTCGGTGCCTTACCGAGCCCCGCCGACTGGCGGATGAAGGGCTCGTAGACATGCTTCCAGAACGGGCGCGGGTGGATGAACATCTTGTAGTAGAAACCGGCGGGCAGGAAGCGTGCAAAGTGGGTGTTGACCGCGCCGATATCGGTCTCGAGGCTGGGCCAGTGGTTCTGGCTGACAGCCACAAGCCCGTCGAAAAGCTCGGTCGTGGTGGCGCGCTGGTTGGGTTCGAACCGCGTGCCTTCGCCCAGACCCACGAGTGCGTTGGGCTCTTCCGCCCCGCTCGCCACAACACCGCGCGGGCGGTGATACTTGAATGAGCGGCCCATCAGCATCTGGCCGTTGGCCAGCAGCGCCGAGGCGAGCGTGTCGCCCGGATGACCCTGCATCCGCTTGCCGTTGAAGGTGAATTCCTGCGCGCGACCGCGATCGAGACGGCGGCCGCCGGTGGCCAGACGTGTGCTCATGTGCCAGACCTCTTGCCCGTTGCGGGCGTGATGAGTTGGGTATTTTTGCCAAGAAGAAGAGTCATGCGAACTCCCTCCATCTCCAGCCGGGGCGCTTGGCGGTGATCGCATCGCGGATGTCCTGCGGCGGCTCCAGCGTCTGGGCCGGATAGGTGCCGTAGACCTCCAACGTCATGGTATCGCGCGCCGCGTGAAACCACTTGCCACAGCCGTTATTGTGCCGCCAACGCTCGAAATGCACACCCTTGGGGTTCTCCTTGGCAAAGAGATAGGTGTGGAACTCGTCGTCCGAGGAGCCGGGGCCGTGGCGCGTCAGGTGCGCCTCGCCACCCTGGTGGAACTCGGTCTCCTCGGCGGTGACGCCGCAGCAGGGGCAGGTGAGGATCAGCATTTTCCATCCCTCCTTAGTGGGCGACGCCAGCGGCGACGGATTCGTCGATGAACCGACCCTGGTAGAACCGGTCGAGGCCGAACTCGTCGCAGAGCGGCGAGTGCCCCTTGGCCATCAATTCGGCAAAGCCCCAGCCGGAGCCCGGGATCGCCTTGAACCCGCCAGTGCCCCAGCCCGCGTTGATGAAGATACCCTCGACGGGCGTTTTTGACAGGATGGGCGAGCGGTCGCCGGTGACGTCGACGATGCCGCCCCACTGGCGCAGCATCTTGAGCCGGGCGACCATCGGGAAGGTCTCGACCAGCGCGCGCACGGTTTCCTCGATATGGTGGAACGAGCCGCGCTGCGTGTAGTTGTTGTAGCCGTCGGTGCCGCCACCGATCACCATCTCGCCCTTGTCGGACTGGCTCATGTAGCCGTGCACGGTGTTGGCCATGACGACGCAATCCATGCAGGGCTTGATCGGCTCGCTAACCAGCGCCTGAAGCGCCACGCTCTCGATCGGCAGGCGGAAACCAGCCATGTCGGCGAGGTGGCCCGAGTGACCGGCCACCACGATTCCCAGCTTGTCGCAGTCGATATCGCCGCGGTTGGTGGTCACGCCTGTGACCTTGTCGCCGTCGCGGCGGATGCCGGTCACCTCGCATTTCTGGATGATATCCATGCCCATCGCCGAGCACGCCCGCGCATAGCCCCAGGCCACGGCATCGTGACGTGCGGTGCCCGCCCGCGCCTGCCACAGCCCGCCCAAGACCGGGTAGCGCGGCCCGTCGAGGTTGATGATCGGCACGATCTCCTTGACGCGCTGCGGGGAGATGAACTCGGTCGTCACGCCCTGCAACGCGTTGGCCTGCGCCGTGCGCTTATAGCCGCGCACCTCGTGCTCGGTCTGCGCCAGCATGATGACGCCGCGGGGCGAATACATGATGTTGTAGTTGATATCCTGGCTCAGCGTCTCGTAAAGCGAGCGGGACTTCTCGTAGATCGCCGCCGACGGATCCTGGAGATAGTTGGAGCGAATGATGGTGGTGTTGCGGCCCGTGTTGCCGCCGCCCAGCCATCCCTTTTCCAGCACCGCCACGTTGGTGATGCCGAAGTTCTTGCCGAGGTAATAGGCGGTTGCAAGGCCATGCCCGCCCGCGCCGATTATGATGACGTCATAGCGCTTCTTTGGCTCGGGCGAGGCCCAGGCGCGTTCCCACCCCATGTGGTCGCGCAGGGCCTCTCGGGCGACGGCAAAGACGGAATAGCGTTTCATGCGCGGGGTGTCCTTTCCGGGGATTCGCGGGCCGGTAACGATGCGAAGGTAATGCGACGGGCGCGCGGGCGAAAGGTGACCGAGGGCGGCGCTTCGCCCGCAAATTGCGACATTGCGACATCGCGGCGCGGGGCTTGGGCCCGTATACGCGGCTTTGCCCCTTTTTTCCGCGCGGGCTGCGCTTTAGATGGGGGTGAGAGAGGATGACGATCATGAGCTTCTGGATCATCGCGGCGGCGCTCGCTATCGGCACCGGGCTGCTTCTGGCGCTGGCGGCGCTGCGCGGGCGTGCGGGGGCCGAGCCGCCCGTTTCCTACGATCTGCGCGTCTATCGCGACCAGCTGCGCGAGATCGAGCGCGACGCAGGCCGTGGCGTGATTGCCGACGGAGAGGCCGAGCGGCTGCGCGCCGAGGTCTCGCGCCGCATCCTTGCCGCCGATGCGCAGCTGCGCGCAGGCGGGGCGACCGCCGGTCAGCCGCGCATCGCCGGACGAGCCGGAGCACTCGTGGCGATGGTGCTGGTCGCTTTCGGCGGGCTGGCGCTCTATGCCGCGCTTGGCGCGCCGGGCTACGGCGACATGCCGCTTGCCGCACGGATCGCCGCCTCCGAAGAGGCGCGCGCCGAGCGGCTCAGACAAGAGGCTGCCGAGGCCCGCTTTGGCCCTGGAGAGATAGCCCCGCCGGAGGGGACAAGCCAAGAGCATCTCGAGCTGGTGGAGCAGTTGCGCAAGGTGGTGGCGGCTCGGCCCGAGGATCAGCAGGGGCTGCGTTTCCTGGTGCGCAGCGAGGCCGCACTGGGGCGCATGGTAGCGGCGCGCAAGGCGCAGGAGAAGCTCGTCGCGCTACGCGGCGACGCCGCGAGCGCCACCGATCACGCAACGTTGGCCGAATTGATGATCGAAGCGGCGGGAGGTTATGTCTCGACCGACGCGGCGGGGGTGCTGCGCGCCGCGCTCGAGCGCGATCCGCGCGCGCCCACCGTGCGGTTCTATCTGGGCGTCTGGCATTTGCAGCTCGGCCGACCCGACCTCGCATTCCCCGTCTGGCGCGACCTGTTGGAGGACAGCACCCCTGACGCGCCTTGGGTGCCCGCGATCCGCGCCGAGATCGGCGAAATCGCACAGCGAGCGGGCGTGCGCTATACCCCGCCCGAAGAATCCGAAGGGCGCGGGCCGTCAGCCGCCGACATGGAGGCCGCCGGCGACATGGACCCCGAGGCGCGCGCCGCTATGATCCGCGGCATGGTTTCACGGCTGTCCGAGCGGCTCGCAACCGAAGGTGGCCCACCCGAGGACTGGGCACGGCTCATCAACGCCTATGGCGTGATGGGCGAAACGGCGCAAGCCCGGCGCATCTGGACCGAAGCGCGCGAGACCTTTGGCGGCGATGCCCGCGCGCTCGGCATTCTGCGCACGGCGGCAGAGGCCGCAGGCGTGACCGAATGATCTGCGAAGACATCGCCGACTTCGCCGTCGCGCTCGCGCCCGAACGCGGGGTGATGGGGCTCGATCTTGGCACCAAGACCATCGGCGTGGCCCTCTCCGACCGGCTGCTGTCGAGCGCCAGCGCGGTGGAAACGGTGAAGCGACGCAAGTTCACCCTCGATGCCACGCGCCTCCTGGAGATCGCGACGGCGCGCGAAGCCGGCGGCATCCTGCTGGGCTTGCCGCGCAATATGGACGGCTCGGAGGGCCCGCGTGCCCAATCCACCCGCGCCTTCGCTCGCAATCTCTCACAGCTCACCGATCTCCCCATCGGGTTCTGGGACGAGCGCCTGTCGACCGTTGCCGCCGAACGCGCGCTCCTGGAGGCGGATACGACACGCAAACGTCGCGCAGAGGTCATCGATTCGGTCGCCGCCGCCTATATCCTGCAAGGGGCGCTCGACCGAATGCGCCATATGAGGACCGAGCAGCATGGCGGATGATGTCTGGAATCGCGACGAGGTCGAGAGCCCCTGCGTGCGCGTCTGCGTCGTCCACCCGGAGGCGCGCATCTGCACCGGCTGCCTGCGCTCCATCGACGAGATCACCCGTTGGTCAAAGATGAGCACGGAGGAGCGCCGCGCCATCATGGCTGCCCTGCCCGACCGCGCCGACCTACTGAGGAAACGCCGCGGCGGTCGAGCTGCAAGGTTGGCGCGCGGCGGCTGAGGCGTTGGCGATCCCGCGGGGACTCGAGCCGGCTCTGTTGCACAAAGCGCGTGAGGGATTCATGTCGCGAATCCAGTGTGGTAGCTGGGCGACATGAGCAGACCCACACCCCCGACCTACAAGACCAAGGAACTGGCCGGCCTACAATGAAGCGCTCAAGCACCGCGGCTCGCTGACGATCTGGTTTAACCCCGATATGACCTGGGAATCTGCGCCGACTGGCAAACGGGGCCGGCAACCCAGTTACAGCGACACAGCTATCCAGACATGCCTGACGATGAAAGTGTTGTTCGGCATGGCGCTACGCCAGACCACGGGCTTCGTTGAAAGCTTGCTGCAACTGGTTGGCTTGGACTGGGCGGTGCCGGACTTCAGCACGCTTTCCCGCCGTCAGAAGGCCTTGGTCGTGAACATCCTGTATTGGGGCTCCACGGGGCCGCTGCACCCGCTGATCGATAGCACCGGGATCAAGGTTGAGGGCGAAGGTAAGTGGCATGCGCGCGAACACGGCGACCCCAAGCGACGGGTCTGGCGCAAGATTAATCTTGGGATCGATGAGCAAACACTGGAGGTTCGGGCCGTCGAGATCACTGGCAGCCATATCGGTGACGCGCCCATGCTGCCTGATCTTATAGGCCAGATCCCGATGGACGAGGAGGTCGCCAGCGTCGCGGCCGACGGCGCCTATGACACTCGAAAGTGCCACGATACTATAGCTGATCGCGGCGCCCATGCCGTTGTTCCTCCGCCCAAGAATGCCAAACCCTGGAAGCCAACCACGCCGGGTGCGCTCGCGCGCAACGAAGCCCTGCGGGCCTCGAAATACCTCGACCGTGCGATCTGGCGACGGTGGAGCGGATACCACCGCCGGAGCCGCGTCGAGACCAAGAGGCACTGTGTGAACCGAAGGTCCGCGAAGCGAAATTGCTCGGGCAGAGCCTCATGGCGAGAGACTTCGACCGCCAGGTCGCAGAAATCCAAGTCCGCATCGCAGTCCTCAACGGCTACACCGCGCTCGGCATACCCATCACTGAGCCCGTAGGATAAGTCCGTCTGGGGAAAGGGGACGTCTGGCCTTCAGCCGATTTGTGCAACAGAGTCTCATCTACGTCCAAAGACTGGTCTTCGACCGGGTTTTCGGGATCCCCCCTGAGGGGCGCCTGAAGAACATCTGCGGACACACCCTCTATATCAACCCGCACCACTGGCTCCTCGGGGCTCAAGAGGTTCCGGAGCCCCCGGAATTTTCCGAGGACTATCCCCTCGAGGAGGCCATCGGGGTCGTCGACATGTACTTGGACCTCCATACGAGCATCGATCGCAACCACAACCTTCTGGTCGACATGCCCGAAGAGTTTCTTCGCGGCGCTCTGGTCGAACTCAACAAGGAACACCTGATATGAAATCGGTGACCTGCGGGGTCGGGGCCCGACTCAGAATTTCTGGGACGCAAGCCAATCCTTGAACACCGCGATCTCGGGACTTTTATTCGTGTCCTCGTACTGAACCAGAAAGAACTTCTGCAGCATGGATATCTGGTAGGGAGCGGGTGCGATAAGCGCACCTGTTTTTAGATAATGTCCGGCAAAGCTGCGGCTAATGATGGCGGAGCCGTGCCCGGCCGTAAGAATCTGCAGGGCGACCAGAGACGAGTCCGCCTTCATCCAATGCACCGGCACTGGCAAATCGAGCCCGTACTTGTCAGACAGGCGCCCCCAGTCGGTTTCCGATCCGACGACCTGGACGACACTGGCGGCGGCCAGCCCTTCAATCGAGAGGTCGTCGCCCAGGGATGACGCATGGTCGGGATGACAAACGACTACCGCATCATCGACCTCGAGGGGCCAGATATTCCGTTCGGGCCAGTCACCATCGCCGTAGCGGATGTCGAGATCGATACCCGCGTCGGTCATGCGATCCGACCAGACCGTAGTGAACAAGTCGATCTCGATCTCGGGGTGCCGTTCGCGAAACGCGTTCAGCCGCGGTGCCAGGACCAGCGCGCCAAACGAAATGGACGACCGAACCCGAAGTGTCGCCTTGCGTTGCCCGCGAAACAGGCCGTCGGTCGCCTGTTCCATCTCGAGAAAGGATTTCCGAAGCGGTTGTGCATAGGCCTGGCCGACATCGGTCAGCGCCACGCCCTTCGGCAGCCGCTTGAACAGCTCGGCCCCCAGTCGCTTTTCCAGAAGCCGGATCTGCTGGCTGACGGCTGCCGGGGTCAGATGAAGCTCGTCCGCGGCCGCCGTGAACGAACTGTGACGCGCCGCGGCATCGAACGCGCGCAGCCAGGTAACATGGGGCAATCTTCGCATCCGGCGTTTCCTTTCGGGGCACAACATGGCCTTGGACGCAGCCATGCGCAATTCGATGAGACCAAAATAATATGAGGCCTAGGCGGCGAAAGTCGTTGTTTGAGACTGTGCCGCTTCTATCCCCATATGTGATCGGCGGTCAGGCGGAGAGAGCAGATGGATGAAGTCGACTACGTGATCGTTGGGGCAGGATCTGCGGGCTGTGTGATGGCCAACCGCCTGTCCGCGAACGGCCACCACCAGGTGCTGCTGCTCGAGGCCGGGGGCGGAGATGCACGCATGTGGATCAAGATCCCCGTAGGCTATGCCATGACCTTCTCCGACCCGACACTGAACTGGGGCTACATGACCGAGGCGGATACCGGCCTGTCGGGTCGTCAGAGCTATTGGCCGCGGGGGCGTGTCATCGGGGGATCAAGTTCGATCAACGCCATGGCCTATGTCCGCGGTCAGCCCCGCGATTTCGATGACTGGGCGGCGGCCGGTGCGACCGGCTGGGATTGGCAGGCGGTAGAGGATGCCTATGACCGGATAGAGACCCGCGCACCGGGTGCGTCGCGGGCAAAGCCGTCCGGCGAAGGACCGGTCTGGGTGCAGGATCTCTCGGATCAGATGCATCCGTTCTCGAGGAACTTTCTCGAGGCGGGCCGCAACGCCGGATTTGCAGTGATCGACGACATGAACCGGCCCGGCGCCAATGGTCTCGGGTTCTACCGCAGCACCGTGCGGCGCGGCGTTCGCTGGTCTTCGGCGGATGCATTCCTGCGGCCCGCCACCCGCCGGGACAATCTGCGGGTCATCACCCATGCGCATGTTACCCGGTTGGAGTTCAGCGGCGCGCAGGTGAGCGGCCTTGCCTATATGCGGGGCACCCAAATGCGCCGGGTGCGCGCGCGCAAGGAGGTCATCCTCTGCGCCGGGGCCATCAATAGCCCGCACCTGCTTCAACTGTCGGGCATTGGACCGGCCGCGCTATTGAAGGCGCACGGGATCGAGGTTCGGCACGATCTGGCCCATGTGGGCCAAGGGCTTCAGGATCATCTGGCGGTGTCCTGTCAGTTCCGAGCCCGTGTGCCGACGCTCAACAACATGCTGGGCAGCCCCTCGGGCCGGTTGCGCGCGGCGCTGCGCTACGCGCTCACCCGCAAGGGCGCGCTCTCTGTTCCGGTCAATCAGGTGGGCGGCTTCGTGCGCTCCACGCCACAACAGGCGGTGCCCGATGTGCAACTCTTCTGCAACCCGGCCTCCTACGAGATCAACCGCGCCGGCAGGGTCGTTCTTGACCGGCAGCCAGGATACCTGCTCTCAGCGCAACCCTGCCGCCCGACCAGCCGCGGGCATGTGCGGATCGCCTCGGGTTCCTGGCGCGATGCGCCTGTCATACAGCCCAATTCCCTTGCGACCGATGACGACCTTGACGCGGCCGTGCGGGCCAGCAAGGTCATCCGTACCCTCGCGCGGAGCCCGCAATTGCAGACGGTGACCGAGTTCGCCAAATCTCCGGATTTCGACACGATGGACGATGCGGCCCTGCTCGACGACTTTCGCAACCGCGCCTCGACCGTCTATCACCCGTCTTGCACCTGCCGCATGGGGCACGGCCCGCATGACTCGGTGCTCAACGCCCGGCTTCAGGTTCACGGGGTGCCGGGGCTGCGGGTGGTCGATGCGTCCGCCTTCCCCAACATCACATCCGGCAACATCAACGCCCCGACCTTGATGCTCGCGATGCGGGCCGCCGACATGGTGCTGCAAGACGCCGGGTGAGCGCCCCCAAAAGCGCCGCAAAAGGAGACACGGCATGATCACACTGAACACATTCCATATCGACGGGGCCTGGGTCGCGCCTGCCTCGAGCGAGACGATGCCGATACGCTCGCCCGCCACCAACCGTCAGATCGGCACCGTCGCCATGGGCAACGCAGAAGATGCGGATCGCGCCGTTCAGGCCGCCAAACGCGCCTTCGAGACGTTTTCCATGACCTCCAAGGAGGAGCGTCTGGCCTTGCTGCGCCGCCTAGCCGAGGTGACGCGGGCGCGCCTGGACGATCTGGCCCATGCCATGACCACCGAGATGGGCGCGCCGATCACCATGTCGCGCGCGGTGCAGGCCGATGCCGGCATCGGCCATCTTGAGGCCTTCATCGCCGCGCTGGAGAGGCTGGACGAGGAAGAGATCCTGCCCAATGGCGATATCCTGAGCCGCGAGCCGATCGGCGTCTGCGGGCTGATCACGCCGTGGAACTGGCCGATCAACCAGATCGCGCTCAAGGTGATACCCGCGCTTGCCGCCGGGGCGACCTGCGTGCTCAAACCGTCCGAGCATACGCCGCTCTCGGCGCAGGTCTATGCCGAGATCGTGCACGAGGCCGGGTATCCGGCGGGGGTCTTCAACCTCGTGCAGGGCGACGGGCCGACGGTGGGCGCGGCGCTGTCGCGCCACCCTGACGTGGCGATGATGTCCTTCACTGGCTCGACACGTGGCGGCAGCGCGGTAGCACGCAACGCTGCCGATAGCTTCAAGCGGGTGACGCTGGAACTGGGAGGCAAATCCCCTAACCTGATCTTCGCCGACGCCGATCTTGAGAAACGCGTGGCCGAGGGTGTGGCCGCGTGCTTCTTCAACACCGGGCAATCCTGCGATGCCCCCACCCGCATGCTGGTAGAGCGCAGCGTCTATCCCCGTGTGCTGGAATTGGCCCAAGCCGCCGCCGAAGCCACAGTCATGGGCGATCCCGAGCAGGAGGGCGATCACCTCGGGCCGCTCTTCGATGAGATCCAGTATGACCGGGTGCAGACTATGATAGAGACAGGGCTCAACGAGGGGGCGCGCCTTCTGACCGGAGGAACGGGCCGCCCCGACGGATTGCCTGAGGCGCTGCAATCCGGCTGGTTCGTGCGCCCGACGATCTTTTGCGATGTCACGCCGGAGATGGTGATCTGGCGCGAGGAGATTTTTGGCCCGGTGCTGGTCATCACCCCGTTCGACACCGAGGAAGTGGCGATCGCGCTGGCCAATGATACCGAGTACGGGCTCGCGGCCTTCATCCAGACCGGCAGCGAGGAGCGCGCCCTGCGGGTCGCACGCCGCCTGCGTGCAGGCGGCATCCATATCAACGGGCGCGATGCCGATTACGGATCGCCCTTCGGCGGATTCAAGCATTCCGGCAACGGCCGCGAAGGCGGTGTTCAGGGTCTGGAGGATTACATGGAAATCAAGGTCCGCCCGCCCTTCGCCGCCTGACAGGGCGTGCTCCCCAAACGACAGAACGGCGCGGGGCAATCCGCGCCGTTCACATGCGGTCGTGCCGGGTACCGGATCAGGCGCGCGCCCGGTCCTTGACGACAGACGTCTCGCCGGTAAAGCCCTGCCGCGCCAGCACGCGGTAGGTACTGCGAAGCGCGCCGCGATCGGTGTAGCAGCCGCGCAGGTGGCGGCGACCACTATCGGCCACGTAGCCTTCACGGCCATGCACGATCCGGTGGTTGTCGAACACCACGCAATTGCCGGCCTCCGAGCGGAAGCGCATCAGGAACCGCTCCTCCTGCATCATGCGAATGAACTTGAGGAATGCCGGGTAATAGCGGTCCAGAAGCTCCTGCGGCAGGTCCATGTTGTCCTGCAGGTGCTGGGAAATCGTGACGCCGGTCACGTTGCCGTCGAGGTCGGTCTCGATCACCCGCTGATGCGCGCGGTAATCCCAGTTGTCATGCCGGTAGAAGAACGGGATGTAGTGGCGGGACAAGAGATCGAATGCGTCCGGGTCCTCTGCGCGCAGCGCCTCGGCCACGGCCGCGCCGTCGAGAAACAGCGACAGCCCGCCCTCGACGGTGTTCTCCAGACAATGCAGAAACTGCACCCCCGGCGCGGTTTCCTCGCCCGGCAGGTCGGTATGCATTTCCAGCGGGCCTGCGGTGAAGGCGAGGTTGGTCGGATCGATCTCGACCCGGACATCAAAGAACAGCCCCTCCGCCGAAGGGGTGATGGGGCCGATCGCCCTTGCCAGACGCGGCAGGCTCTCGGTGCTGTGCTCCATGTCGTTGACGATTGCGATGCCGTCCTCGATCAGGGCGCGGCTCAGCCGCGCGCGTCCCTCGTTCGTGTCGGTCACCGCCTGCTGGCTGACGCGGACTATGTCGGGCAGGTGGTCGTTGTACCAGAGGTTGCGCGGGATATCCGCAGGATCGTCGACGCGACCCTTGGCTGCGACCTCTTCCAGCAGGGCGATCGGCACGTGGCTCGCCTGCGCCTCGTCCTGCCAGCCAATCACCACCATGTCGCCATCGACATGGGCAGAGGTCGCACGCGGCGAGGACGACAATTCCGACGTGTCGAACACCCGCTCGCGTGTCTGTGGGTCAATGCAGGAGACACAGGCATCGCGCAGCCAGTAATAGTTGAAGTATGCGTGGCCGCCGGGCAACCCGACGACCATGCCATTTTCCTGGAATTCGAACGTGACGTCGCTCATCGGTTGGTCATCCTTTCAGCAATTTCATGGTGTCTCAGGTGGCGTAGGAGTCCGCCTCGGCATCGAGGATCGCGCGGATTTCGCGCAGATGTGCCTCGGCCTGCCCGGGATACTCCTTGAGTTCCCGCGCGGTCTTTTCCGCGATCTCGTCCGACAGCCGCCGCAGGGGCTGCCCGGTCTGAAGCGCGCGTAGATAGGTTTCCGCCGCGCGTTCGAAGTAATAGAGGCGGTTGAACGCATCCGCGACGCCGCTGCCGATGACGAGCAGGCCGTGGTTGCCCATCACCATGACCTTCTTTTTTGGGTCGGACAGCAGTTCGGCACAGCGCCTGCCCTCCTCCTCGAAAGCCAGACCGCCAAATCCGGTATCCACCACATGACGGTCATGGAACGTCGCGGTGTTCTGGTCGATCGGCGGCAGCGTGCTGTCGGCGAGGCCGGCCAGCACCGTGGACCAGATCGAATGGGTGTGCATCACGCAGCGCGCGTGCGGACAATGGCGGTGGATCGCCCCGTGCAGCCCCCATGCCGTGGGATCGGGCGCCTCCGGCCCCTCGAGCGTTCCGGAATCGTCGGCATCGAGCAGCAGCAGGTCCGACGCGCGGATGCGCGAGAAATGCATCTGGTTGGGATTGATCAGGAATGCGGTGCCGGTCTCGTTCACCGCCAGGCTGAAATGGTTGGCGACCGCCTCGTGCAGGCCAAGCCGCGCGGTCCAGCGAAAGGCAGCCGCGAGATCGGCCCGCTCCTGTGCAAAGCCTGTCCCGGCTTGAGCTTCTGGCGCAAGATCCTCCATCGGATCACTCCGCGGCAAGGGGCTTGGCGCGGCCGGTGGGGAACACCTCGTAGCCGGGCTCCTCGGGCTCGTCATCGACCAGTTCAGCAGGGAAACCCTCTGCCTGAATGCTCAGGCCGGTTGTATCCTCCAGCCTGCGGATGATGTTGGGCGACAACTCGCGGTCGCCGTAGCGGGCGATGCCGTCATCGAAGATGCTGACAAGCAGCGGGCTGATCTCGAGCGGCACATTCGCCGCTTCGGCGATCTTGTGGAACAGGCCGATATCCTTTTTCACCAGGTCCATCGTAAACGAGACATCGCGCGAGCCATTGAGGATCAACTGGCTTTCGGTTTCATGCACGAAGGACGTCCCCGACGAGATCTTCATCGCCTCATACGTGGTGTTGAGATCCATGCCGGCGGCCTTCATCGTCACCAGCGCCTCGCAGCAGGACAAGAGATTTGCGGTGGCCAGATAATTCGTCATCACCTTCAGGACCGAGGCGGTGCCGATCTCGCCGGTGTGCAGCACCCGGCGACCCAGCGCCGTCAGGGTCGGCAACATGCGATCGAACGTGGCGCGATCGCATCCAGCGAAAATCGAGATGTTTCCGGTATCCGCCCGGTGACAGCCGCCCGAGACCGGGCATTCGATGGCCGAGCCGCCATGCGCCTCCACCAGCGATGCGAGGCGCTTTACCTCCTCGGCATCCGTGGTCGACATTTCGAGCCAGATCTTGGTGTCATCGACGGCGGGTAACATCTCTTCAACCACGGCGGCAGAGGCCGCCGGCGACGGCAGGCAGGTGATCACCGCGTCGCAGGCCTGCATCAGCGCAAGCGGTCCGTCTACCGTTGCGGCCCCACGTTCAATGAACTCCGCGACAAGCTCACGGTTCAGGTCATGAACCGTGAGGTCAAAGCCGTTGCGTAGCAGGCTTCCTGCCAACTTGCCGCCGACATTACCCAATCCGATAAATCCGAGTTTCATCTTGCTGTGCCTTGCCCGCTGTGATCCCTGATGTTCTCAGCAGCATGGCGCAGCACCGGGCGCCCGTAAAACAATGGCATTGCACCCTGAGGGTTCAGTTCCGTTGACAGAAAAGTGGGAAATCAGACCGATTTCATCAGTGGAACGGACTGACTAGGACGTTTTGTGCCTTCTTAGGGTCAGGATTCATAACCAGTAGATGACGACTGCGGCGAGGGCGATGGCTGAAAGGAAGACCTTCGGCCAGCGGTCATAACGTGTCG
>MRWG01001025.1_pt1 | contig 20959 bp, 13 predicted proteins | sample 1013341 | NCBI WGS metagenome assembly MRWG01 (sample SAMN06117577, study PRJNA244670) | biofilm metagenome | biome: Water; feature: Cathode Biofilm; material: Biofilm; isolation source: microbial consortium enriched at the cathode of a solar microbial fuel cell | place: USA: District of Columbia ... | reverse complement strand
GGCCGGCGCAGAGGCGCGGCTGGTCGACGGCCGGGATCGAAACGATCCCGTGCAGGGCGACGCGTCCGCGGGGCTGCTGTTTTCCTGGACGCCCGACCTGTTCGGCGGCCGGCGCCGCAGCGTCGAGGCGGCGGAAGCCGAAGCCAGGCGGCGGGCGCTCGTCCGGGACGACATCGCGCGCCTGACCGCGGCCGACGTCGTCCGCCGCTATATCGAGATCCGCCTGAACCGGGCGCGGCTCGACCTCGTCGAAATCTCGCTCGGCCTGCAGCGGGACAGCCTGGACCTCGTGCGCGCGCGCTTCGACGCGGGCATCGCGTCTTCGCTCGACCTTGCGCGCGCCGAAGCCGACGTCGCCGAGACCGAGGCGCAGCGCGGCCCCTTCCGCGAAAGCCTCGCCGCGTCGAGCGCGGCGCTCGCCATTCTGACCGGCCAGCCTCCCGGGGCCGCCGCGTTGCCTGCCGGCGCCGGCGCGCCGACCTTCGCCGGCGGTCCTTCGATCGGACTGCCGCGCGACCTTCTCCGCCTCAGGCCCGATGTCCGCGCAGCCGAAGCGGAGCTCGCGCGCGCCACCGCCGCCATCGGCGTCGCGGAGGCGGATTTCTACCCGACGCTGACCATCCCCGGCGCGCTGACCGCCAGCCTGACCGGCATCGGCGCGGCCGACGTCATCGAAACGGTGATCGCCACGATCGCCGCCAATCTGGATATCCCGTTGTTCGATTCGGGCGGACGCCAGGCGCGGGTCGACGCCGCCGAGGCGCGGGCGCGGGAAGCCCTGCTGGCCTATCGGTCCGTCCTGCTGACCGCGCTTGGCGAGGCGGAAACGGCGCTCGCCGCGCTCGCCGCCGCGGAGGACCGCCGACGCCACCTGGAAGACGCCGTCGCCGCCAGCCAGACAGCATTCGAGCAGGCGGAATCGCTCTACACGCAAGGTCTCGTCGGCTTCCTCGACGTCCTGGTCGCGCGCCGGACGCTGATCACGAACCGGCAGAGCCTCGCCGGCGCCGAGGCCGACGCCAGTCTCGCCATCGCCGACCTCTATGCCGCCGTCGGCGCGGGGCCGGCGTCGGCGGCACCGCCAAGCGCGGGCGCCTGATTCAGGATCGCGCGATCACGCCCATTCGGCCGGAGCGGTAGTCGTCGAACGCGGCGTGCAGTTCCGCTTCCGTATTCATGACGAACGGCCCGTAGCGCGCCACCGGCTCCGCCAGCGGCGCGCCGGCCAGCAATAGGAATCGCCCGCCGCCGGCGCCGCCGCGCATGACGATCCGGTCGCCCGCGCCGAAGACGACGAAATCGCCGACCCCGGCCGACGCCCGGTCCGGTCCGAACCGGGCCTCGCCCTCGAAGACATAGGCCGCGGCGTTGAAATCTTCGGGAACCGGCAGTTCCGCTTCGGCGCCCGGCGCGAGGCGCCAGTCCTGCAGCCACACCGGCGTCGCCGTGCCGATCGCGGCCTCGACGCCGAACGCGGCCCCCGCGATCACGCGGACGGAGATCCGGCCGCCGTCCTGCTCCGCGACCGGCGTGGCGTCGCCCGGCAGGTGCTGGTAGCCGGGCTCCGCGTATTTCCGGGCCTTCGGCAGGTTCACCCAGATCTGGAAGCTGTGCGCCCGCCCGCCGGCCGCCTTGAAGGCGGGGCTCGGCAGCTCCGAATGCACGATGCCGGCGCCCGCGGTCATCCACTGCACGTCGCCCGGCCTCAGCAGTTGCGTCTTGCCGGTGGAATCTTCATGCAGCTTTTCGCCGGACAGCACGTAGGAGACGGTCTCGAAACCGCGATGCGGGTGGTCCGGCGCGCCGAGGGCGCGGCCCGGCGGATAGTCGACGGGTCCGACCTCGTCCAGCATCAGGAATGGATCGAAATCCATCAGGGCCGGCGTCGGAAACGGCCGCCGGATCGGAAAACCCTCGCCTTCGAGCTGTTGGTTGGCGGCGATGACGCGGTCGACGGGACGGATCGGCATGGGCTTGCGCTCCCGAACTCGGCGCGCCGCCTCAGGTGAAGTAGCGGCCGCCGTTCAGCAGGATAGTCTGGCCGGTCATGTACCCATTGCCGGCGGCGTGGACAATGGCGTCTGCGCATTCCTCCGTCGTGCCGAGCCGCCCCATCGGAATGCCGGCGGCGACCGACTTGTCCGGAATCATGTCCGTGTCGATCAGCGTCGGCGAGACCACGTTGACCGTGATCCCCTCCTTCACGAGCCGGCTCGCATAGGCGCGGCTCAGCGCGTCGACGCCGCCCTTGGAGGCCGAGTAGTGGATGCCGACCGACCCGCCGGTCTTCGCGGCGCCGGAGGAGACGTTGACGATCCGCCCCCAGCCGGCCGCCCGCATGTCCGGCAAGACGGCCTGCGTCACCAGGAAGACGGACTTCAGGTTGACTGTCATGGTCTCGTCCCAGTCAGTCTCCGTCAGGTCCTCGAGCGCGACGCGCTTCGCCTGGCCCGCATTGTTGACGAGCACGCCGATGGCCCCGAGCCGGTCCCGAACCGTGGCGATCATCGCGCCGACGTCGTCGCCGCGCGCGACGTCCGCCTGCACCGCGATCGCCCGGCGGCCGAGCGCTTCGACCTGCCGCACGGTTTCCGCCGCATCCTCCGCTCGCGTGCGGTAGTTGACGGCGACGTCCGCGCCTGCTTCGGCCAGCGCGACCGCAGCCGCCCGGCCGATGCCGCGGCTGGCGCCGGTAACGAGCGCCGTCCGACCAGAGAAATCGATCATTCGGCGGCGGCGGCCCGCGTCGCCGCCGGCCACTCCGGCCGGTCGCCGCCAAGCGTCGGCGTCGGACGGATCCAGCGGGGCGGCGTCTCCGACATTTCGAGCACAGGCCCGAGATGGCGTAGCGGACCGGACGCCGGTTGCGTCTCGATCCGGATCGCGTCGAGTTCGGCTTCCGAGAGGTCCATGTCCGGTTGGTCGTGGCTGACCTTGCCCTGGCGGTAGATGAACATGCCCGACTGGCAGAGCGAGACGCGGACGTGGTAGCTGCCGCCTTCCCGCGCGCGCTTCGCCAGCGCCAGCATGACGCCATAAGCCGCAAGATAGCCCGTCGTGTAGTCGTTCGCGGCGGCCGGCAGCAGGGCGGGCCGGTCCGGCCGGCCTTCGTTGGCGATGCCGGTCACGGTCTGTGCGACCTGCTCCCACCCGGCCCGGTGGCTGAACGGCCCGTCGGCGCCGAAGCAGCTGATCGAGACGTAGACGATGCCCGGCCGGATCGCCGCCAGATCCTCCGGCGCGAAGCCCAGCTTCTGCATCATGCCGGGGCGGTAGCCCTGGGTGAAAACGTCGGCATCCTTGACGAGGCCTTTCAAGGTCGCCGCGTCTGCGGCCTCGTTCAGATTGAGGAAGCAGCTGCGCTTGCCGTGGCTCGTGTCCATGACATGCTCGGCGATCTGCGGCAGGTGCTCCGCCGTCACCATCAGCACTTCGGCGCCGTGTTCGGCGAGCGTGCGGCCGGAGATCGGGCCCGCCAGGATGCGGGTCAGGTCGAGCGCCCGGATGCCGTCGAGCGGCCGGTCGCCCGGCGGCAGCGGCTCCGGGTCGCTGTCGGCGATCTTGATGATCTCGACGATCGGCTTCGCCGCCAGCACCTGGCCGTGCTCCGACGCCAGCCATTCGTCGTTGGATCGCACCATCGCCCCGCAGGCGCGGATCTCGTCGATCGCGGCTTCCAGATCCATCGCGTCCCACTTCGCGACCGCGGCCGAGACAGAAGCCGGGTTCGGCTCGCAGCCGAGCACGCCAAGCACGCGCTTCTGCAGGTGCGGCAGGCCGAAATGCGGCAGGAACCAGCGTCCGTCCTTCGTCGGCCAGGGCTGGGTGATCTGGATCATGGCTTCGTGGTTCTTGTTGACCACCGCCTGCCAATTGCCGTCCGCATCCGGCCGCTGCATGTATGTCGTGCTGCGGAGCGCCGCCGCCGCGCGGCGGACGTCGATGCCGACCGTCTGCCGACGCCCGGTCCGAAGCTCGTAGAGGTCGTTCGCCGCGACGCCGACCCCGGCCAGCACCGCCGCCGCGGTCTCGCCGATGCGGAAATCAGTCGAGAAGACCGGGTCCGCGCCCCGCACGGTCGCCTCGCCCGCGGCGGGCAGACCCATGCCGCGAATGGCCATGACTTCTTCGAATGCGGTCGCCATCGTCATCTCCTCCGATCCCGTTCTCGGAGAAGCATGACCGCTTTGGCGGATCGGCGCCACCCGAGGATCAGATCACCAGGAACTCGGCATTGGTAAGCGCCAGGCCCGCCGTGATGTTGGCGAACTGCGTCTAGCGCCATCGCGCCCGTGCCGTCGGGGTCGTAGAAAAGCCCGCCCGCGAGGTCGTTGTAGATGATCCGGTGGTTGGCCGTCGTCGCGGCCGCGCCGACCACGAACTCCGAGGAGCTGAGCTGCGTGCCCAGCACCGTGCCGAACGTGGCGAGCGCATCGAAGATGGCGTCGTCGAGCACGACCCGGTCCGCGTCCGCGATCGAGAAGCCGGAGATGTTGTCGACGAAGCCGAGCGCCGTGTCGAAGACGTTCCAGTCGGCGCCGCCGGCGCCCAGGTAAAAATCGACGCCATCGCCGCCGCGCAGCACATCGTCGCCGCCGCCGCCGCGCACCTGGTCGTTGCCGGCGAGGCCCGTCAGCTCGTTAGCGACGTCGTCGCCGGCGAGATAGTCGTTCGCCATGCTGCCGATCAGATTTTCGAAGTTCGAGATGACGTCGCCCGCCGCGTCGCCGTTCGCCGCGGAATTGTTGAAGAGGCGGACGTTCACGCCGAGCGCGCTGAACATGTAGCTTGCCGTATCGCCGGTCCCGGCGCCGCCGTCCATCACGTCGGCGCCCGTGCCGCCTTCGAGCATGTCGTCGGCGCTGCCGCCGATCAGCACGTCGTCGCCGCCGCGGCCGCGCAGCATGTTCGCGGCCGAATTGCCGGCCAGATAATCGTCGCCCGATCCGCCGAACACGTTCTCGACCTGGCTGTAGCTGTCGCCGGTCGCGGACCCGCCGGAGGCCGAGCCGTTGAACAGGCGGATATCCAGGTTGGCGGTGTCGTCCGCATAGTTGATCGAGTCCGAGCCCTGGCCGCCGATCAAGACGTCGCCGTCCGCCCCGCCTTCCAGGAAATCGTCGCCGGCGCCGCCCTCAAGCCGGTCCATGCCGGCTTGCCCGAACAGCATGTCGTCGCCGGAGCCGCCGCGTAGCTGGTCGCCGCCGCCGCCGCCGCGGAGAATGTTCACGCCGGAATTGCCGACCAGATAGTCGCCGCCGCTGCCGCCGGTGACGTTCTCGATGCCGCTGTACGTGTCGCCTGTCGCATGGCCGCCCGACGCGGACCCGTTGAACAGCCGCACGTCGACGCCCGCCGTGTCGGCGGAATAGGCAAGCGTGTCGTTGCCGCCCTCGCCGAACAGCATGTCGCCGTCATTGTCGCCTTCCAGGATGTCGTCGCCGATGCCGCCGCGCAGCACGTTCACCGCGTCGTCGCCGGTCAGCACGTCGTTGAAGTCGGACCCGGTGACGTTCTCGATGGAAAGCAGCCGGTCCTGGCCCTGGCCGATCGCGTGAAAAGGCGTCATCAAGCCGGTGTTGAAGCCGTAAAGGCGAACGAACACCGGCGCGTCGCCGCCAAACACCGCCGTGTCGTTGCCGGGGCCGCCGTTGATGACGTCGTTGCCGCCGCCGCCGTCGATCACGTCATCGCCGCCGGGGTTGACGCCGATCAGGCCGGACGTGAAGTCGAAGTCGCCGAAAATCGTGTCGTCCTCGTTCCCGCCGAAGATCGTGTCGGCGCCGGGGTTCACCGTGACGCCGAACACGCCGCTCTGCGTCAGCGAGCGGAAGTCGCCGTAGATATTGACAGAGCTGGGAACGGGCGGCTGCCCCGGATTGGACGACCGCAGGTCGATGACGTCGTCGCCGCCGAAATACATGCCGTCCTCATAGACCGCGTCCAGCACGTCGCCGGAAAAGAGGCCGTTGTCGATCACCGTCGTCGGGCCAAGCTCCAGACGGATCGTGTCGTTGCCGCCGCGGAAGGTCGACAGAAGGCCCGTGGGCGTGACGTAGGTGCGGCCCTCGCCATAGATCTCGCCCGCGAAATTCGGGCCACGGTCGAACGCCACGGTCAGCATGTCGTCGCCGCCCGTGTACAAAGACGACTGAAGGACCTCCCCATAGTCGCCGTTGGTCTGCGCCGGGATGCCTTCGATCCGTACGACGTCGTCGCCGCCGACGACGCTGAGGGAGCTAACGACTGTTTGGCCATCGCCCGCGACGAAATCGAGCGCCGTCATTTGCGCGGTCGAGGTCAGCGGGAGGTCGAACAGAACGTTGATGACGTCCGAACCGCCGCGGGTCTCGGTATCGGCTTCCGCAAACGTCAGGTCGCCCACGAGCGTCGAGACGGAGCCGTTCAGGTTGAAGATGTCGATGATGTCGTCGCCGCCGGTGAAGGTCGTGTCGACCGCCCCGCCGGAGGCGCCGCCGCTGTTCAGGATGTCGCCGGTAATCGTGCCGATCGACATCATCGGCGGGCCCGCGACCCCGGCTTCGCCGACGATTATCCGATCGTTCCCGCCTTCGACGACGCCGCCGTGATTGGTGCCGAGCTCGCCATAGATGCCGTCGATCCGGTCGAAATATCCGGTTACCGAGAGCACGTCGTCGCCCCCGACGGTATGGCCGAAGTCGGCGAACTGCGTCCCGGCGTCGCCGAACAGTTCGTCGACGGAGACCGGCGTGAAGCTCGCCGGCGTGGGAATATCGATCAGGATCTGGTCGTCGCCGCCGAAGAGCGTCGCGCCGCTCTCGATCAGATAGGCGTCGCCGATCAGGATATTGTCGTCCTCCTGGGCCGTCGCGGAGAAGACGTCGTTGGCGCCGTACGCCGTTTCGCCGTTGGCGACCCGGACGAAGTCGCCGGTCACGATGTTGTTGTCGGCGTCGCCCGACAAGGCGATGTGGGTGGAGCCCGCGAGCAGTTCCCGCCAGAACGGCTCACGCTGATCGCTGGCGGAAAGCGCGGGCTGCACGAGGTTCGAGAGTTCGACCGGCGCCGCGAACCCGGTGAAGCTGATCGCGGTCCCCCCGGAGCCTATATTCAGGCTGTCGATCGACCCGAACAGCAGGTCGTCGGCCGTCGTCGCCCCCGGAACGAAGACGATATTCCCCGCCGTGCTGTGCGCCGTCACCGGAGACGTTCGCGGTCCACTGGTGGAAGCTTGCATTGATCGGCGTCGAACCGCCGTAGCCGACGCCCGCGGTGAAGACGTTGAAGTTGTCGACGCCGGTCCAGGTCAGATTCGTCATGCGATGTCTCCTTGAATGTTGGCGCCTTTCAGATCAGCAGGAACTCCGCGTTCGTCAGCGCGAGGCCGGTGGCGAGGGTGGCGAACTGCACCGGCCCGGCAGGGTCGTCGCCGTCCGGGTCGTAGGAGAGCGCGCCCGTCGTATCGTCGTAGATGATGCGATGGGTGAAGGACGCGGCGGCCGCGCCGACGTGGAACTCGGTCGCATCGAGGGTCGTCTCCGCGCCGGCGAAGGTCAGCTCCGTGAAGATGTCGTGGGAGAGAACGAACCGATCGGCGTCCGCAACGGAGAAGCCCTGGACCACGTCGACGAAGCCCAGCGCCGTATCGAAGACGTGGCGGTCCGCGCCGCCCGCGCCGACATAGGTGTCAACCCCGTCGCCGCCGATCAGCACGTCGTCGCCCCCGCCGCCGCGCAGCTGGTCGTTGCCGGCGAGCCCGGTCAGCACGTTCACCTCGTCGTCGCCGGCCAGATAGTCGTTGAACTGGCTGCCGATGATGTTCTCGAACTCGCCGATCATGTCGCCGGCGGCGTCGCCGTTGGCCGCGAAGTTGTTGAACAGGCGGACGTTCACGCCGGCGGAGCTGAACTCGTAGCAGAGCGTGTCGATGCCTGTGCCGCCGTTCATCATGTCGGCGCCGGCGCCGCCTTCGATCAGGTCGTCATTGCTGCCGCCGAGCAGCGTGTCGTCGCCGCCCCGGCCGCGCAGGAAGTTCGCCGCGGAATTGCCCGCAAGATAGTCGTTGGCCGATCCGCCGAAGATGTTCTCCACCTGGCTGAAGGTGTCCCCGGCCGCCTCGCCGCCGACGCCGACGCTCATGAACAGGCGGACGTCGACGCCGACCGCGTCGTCGCCGTAGTCGATGGCGTCGACGCCGGCGCCGCCGATAAGAACGTCCGCATCCGGCCCGCCATAGAGCGTGTCGTCGCCGGCGCCGCCGTCCAGCCGGTCGGCGCCGTTCTGGCCGAACAGCATGTCGTCGGCCGCCTCGCCGAAAAGCTGGTCGTCGCCGGACCCGCCGCGCAGCTGGTCGTTGTCGCCGCCGCCGCGGATGACGTTGGCGCCGGAATTGCCGACCAGGAAGTCGCCGCCAGCGCCGCCGGTCAGGTTCTCGATCGAGGCGAAGACATCGCCCGCCGCGTGGCCGCCCGACGCCGTGCCGTTGAAGATGCGCACAGAGACGCCCGTCGAATCGCCTTCGTAGGACAACGTGTCCATGCCGTTCTGGCCGTCGATGTTGTCGGCGCCCGCGCCGCCTTCGAGCACATCGTCGGATGAGCCGCCGCGCAGCTGGTCGTGGCCGAAGCCGCCGCGCAGCACGTTCGCGCCCGAATTGCCGGCGAGATAGTCGTTGCCGGAGCCGCCGTTCAGATTCTCGATCGAAGTGAACGTGTCGCCGGTCGCATGCCCGCCGGACGCAGTGCCGTTGAAAATGCGGACCGAGACGCTTCCGGTCGAGGACGAATAGGACAGCGTGTCGACGCCCGCGCCGCCGTTCAGCACGTCGGCCGCGCCGCCGCGCCCCTCCAGGATGTCGTCGCCGCCCAGACCGTCGATCACGTTGGAGAAGACGTTGCCGCGAATGACGTCGGCCTCGCTGGAGCCGACGATATTTTCGATCTGGAAGAGCTGGTCGAGGCCCTGGCCGATCGCGTGGTAGGATCCCGAGGCGCCGAGATCGAAGCCGTCGAGGTCGACCAGCACCGACTGGGGCAGGCTGAAGATCGCCGTGTCGATGCCGGTATTGCCGAACAGCAGGTCGTTGCCCTCGCGGCCGTCCAGCATGTCCTGGCCGCCGGGTCCGACCGTGTCGACGTCCGAAAGGGATTCGAAGTCCCCATAGATCCGGTCGTCGCCGCGGCCGCCGACCAGGATGTCGTCGCCGAAGCCGACGGTCAGGCTCTGGGTGCCTTGTTCGCCCGAGACGGTGTCGAAATCGCCGTATATCCTTGCGCCGCCTTCGGGCGTGTTCGGCGTGGTCGCCATGCTCATGACGCGGATGACGTCGTCGCCGCCGACGGCGCTGCCGCCGATTCCGGCGGTCACCTGGCGGACGTCGCCGGTGGCCGTCATCTCCTCGAGCGAGGTCGAATTCGTCAGCGCGATCGTGATGACGTCGTCGCCGCCGACGAAGTCGAACATGCCGGCGCCGGACCCGTTGAGCGTGTCGGCGTCGCCATAGAAGTCCGCGGCGAAGCCCGAGCCATGGGCATTGGAATAGGCGATCACGTCATCGCCGCCGACGAAGGCGCCGGCATCGGAAATGTCGCGCACGTCTCCGGTAATTTGTCCTGACGTCAGGGGAAGTTCGATCGTCAGCATGTCGTCGCCGCCGACGAAGTCGCTTCCGGTGACGGTCGTCGCGTCGCCGGCCACGGCGGAGGATATCGAGGTTTGGAAGATCTGGAACGCGCTGGTGAGCGGCAGGTCGAACAGCAGCGATATCTGGTCGTTTCCGCCTACGAAGTTCGAGTCGTAATAGGAGCTGCGAAGATCGCCGACGACGTCTCCGACGACATTGTTCGCATTGTAGGACGTAATGACGTCGTCGCCGCCGACGAAGGCCGAATCCTCGGTCGTATCGCCAGGATCTCCGCTGACGTCGCCGTCGCCGGAGATCAGCATGTAGTTGGAGCCGTCCGTGCTGACGAAGCCGGGCAGGCCGAATTCGATGACGTCCTGTCCGCCCTGAACGGACCCGGTCTGGTTCGTTCCGACGTCGCCGATCGCGGCTTGTACGGTATCGAAGCGCCCGGTGATCCGGATATGGTCGTCGCCGCCGGTCGTCGAGGCGTTCACGCCGGTCTGCATCCCGACGTCGCCGATTAGGAAGCCGACGCCGTAAGCTTGCGCCGGCCCCATCGTCCCGAATTCGATCAGGATGTCGTCGTCGCCGCCGACCACGCTGGTGACGGAGCTGCTGCCGCCGACGACGCCGGCGTCGCCAAAAACTTCGCCCGCGGCCAGCCCGATCCCTCGGAAGACGTCATTGCCGCCAACTAGGGATGCGCCCTTCAGAACGATCTCGGCGTCGCCGGCCAGTCTGTTCATGTTGCTGCCGACTTCCACATCGAAGCTGTCCGCGGCGCCGACGACGCTCTCGTCCACCTGAACGGACAGGAAGTCGCCGGCGATCTGGTTGCCGGACGCGCCATTATCGAAGACGAACGTCGTCGCGCCCGCGAGCAGCGGCCGCCAGAACATCTCGCCGGGGGCGCCGGACGTATTTGCCGGATCCACGAGATCGGCGAGCGAGACCGGCCCGGCCAGGTTCGTGAATCCGATCGCCGCCGAGCTCGGCACCTGACTCAGCGTCAAGCTGACCGCGGAGCCGGAAATCACGTCGTCCTGCGCCGTCGCGCCCGCCGTGAACATGATGTCCGCCGCGCCGCTGAATGCATTGACGGCGTAGCTGTCGCCGGCGGTGCGCCACTGAATGAAGTTCGGCGCGGAAACATTGGTCCCCTCGTAGGCCATGTCGATCGCGTTCGCCGCAACGCTGGTGACGCCGCTGTAGGTGACGAGGGTCATGAGTGATTCTCCAGGCTCAGGATCTTTCGAGGCCGGCTGGCCATGCGCCGGAACTGCCTGACAACAGACGGCGGCGCGTTCGCCATCGCCGGGACGGGACCGAAATCATTCGTCTGCAAATCATTAGCAGGCACTCTCGCACAGCCACTCTCACGCCGGCAAACCGAGCGCCCGGCCTTCCCCGTTCAGATGACGAAGAATTCATCGGCCGTCAGGGCGAGGCCGGCGGCGATGGTCGCGAACAAGGTCTGGGCTGCGCCGCCCGTGCCGTCCGGGTCGTAGAAGAGCGCGCCCGCGACGTCGTCGTAGACGATGCGATGGGCCGCCGTCGTCGCCGCCGTCCCGACGGTGAATTCGGCCGCGCCCAGGGTGACGCCGCCCGCCATGCCCATGGTCGCGAGGCTCGTGAACACGTCGTCGTCGAGCTGGACCTTGTCATTGTCCGCCTTGACGAAATCCTGGATCGCGTCGGGCCCGCCGGCCATCGAGGTGAACTGGAAACGATCCGCGCCGGCCCCGCCGTTCAGCGCGTCCTGGCCCGAACCGCCGTCGAGGACGTCGTTGTCGTTCTGGCCGAACAGCATGTCGTCGCCGCCCTGGCCTTCCAGCAGATCGCCCGCGCTGCCGCCGCGCAGCTGGTCGCCGCCGTCCCGGCCGCGCAGGTGGTTCGCCGCCGAATTGCCGGCGAGGTAATCGGCGCCCGAACCGCCGGAGACGTTCTCGACCTGGCTGTAGCTGTCGCCCGCCGCTTCGCCGCCGGACGCCGTTCCGGCGAATAGGCGGATGTCGATGCCGGCCGTGTCGTCGACATAGTCGATCATGTCGACGCCGGCGCCGCCGATCAGCACGTCGCCGCCAAGCCCGCCCGACAGGAAATCGTCGCCGGCGCCGCCTTCCAGCCGGTCGGCGCCGTTCTGGCCGAATAGCATGTCGTCGCCGGCCTCGCCGAACAGCATGTCATTGCCCGAGCCGCCACGCAGTTGGTCGTTGCCGGCGCCGCCCCGGATGACGTTGCCGACCGCGCTGCCGACCAGGAAGTCCATCGCCTGCCCGCCGGTCAGGTTCTCGACGCTCGCGAAAACGTCGCCCGCCGCGTGTCCGCCCGACGCGGTCCCGTTGAAGAGCCGGACGGTGACGCCGGTCGTGTCGCCGGCGTAGGAGAGCGTGTCCGTGCCGCTCTGCCCGTCGAGGTTGTCGGCGCCGGCGCCGCCCTCCAGCGTGTCGTTGTTGCTGCCGCCGCGCAGTTGGTCGGCCCCTGCGCCGCCGCGCAACACGTTCACCGCCGAGTTGCCGGCGAGATAGTCGTTGCCCGAACCGCCGGTCAGGTTCTCGATGCCGGAGAAGCTGTCGCCCGTCGCATGCCCGCCGGACGCCGTGCCATTGAAGATGCGGACGGAGACGCCGGTCGTGTCCTGCCCATAGCTCAGCGTGTCGACGCCAGCATCGCCGATCAGCGTGTCGCCGGCGGCGGCGCCCTCCAGCAGATCGTCGCCGCCCGAGCCGTTCAGAACGTTCACGCCGCCATCGCCGACGATCACGTCGTCTTGGCTGGAGCCGGTGACGTTCTCGATTTCGAAAAGCTGGTCCAGCCCCTGGCCGATCGCGTGGATCGTGCCGGTCGGCCCGGCGAAGCCCGTGAGCGCGACGAAGACGCCGATGTCGAGGCCGAAGACCGCCGTGTCGACGCCGCCGCCGCCGCGCAGAATGTCGTCGCCGCCGCGACCGTCCAGGATGTCCGCGCCGTCGCGGGTCACCGTCACGTTCGTCATGACATCGGCGTCGCCGATAAGGGTGTCGTCGCCGCCCGCGGCCACCAGAATGTCGTCGCCGAACGCGACCAAACCGCCGACCGCGAAGGAGACGCCTGCGAAATCGCCGATCAACGAAACCCCGCCGTCGGCGCCGTTCGCTTGCCTCGGCACGGTCGAGACCTCGATCCGGTCGTCGCCGGCCGTGAAGGCGCCCGTCACCGCCGCCGCCGTGGCGGCGTCGCCGATGAAGGTTCCGTTGTTCAGGGTCGCCCCGCCGGACAGGTTGATCGTGTCGTCGCCGGCCGTGAACGTCGCCGGCCCGAGCGCGGTCATGGGCGTAAGGAAGGTCTCGACGTCGCCGTATATCGTTCCGTCGAAGCTGCGCGGCCCGTCATACGCGATTTCGATCGCGTCCGACCCGGCGATGAAATTAACGAGCGCCGATGACGTCGCCGATCCCAACGAAACTTGCCGGAAGTCGCCGGACAGCGTCTGGACGAGCGCATTCGCCGTAATCGAATCGTTTCCCCCACGCACCATCAGGGCGAAGTCGCCGCTGACCGTGTTGCCGTCGCCGTAGATAGCGCTGACCTCGACGTCGACGGCGGGTCCGGGCGGCGGCCCCGTCAGGTCGTTGAGGATTTGGATCACATCGTCCCCGCCTTCGGTCAGGAGGTGGTTGTAGGCGTTGCCGAGATCGCCGGCGATGGCGACGATGGCGCCCAGGACGTTTCGGATCGTAATGGCGTCGTCGCCGCCGACGAAGGTTCCAGTCACGCTGTTCGCTGCGGCGGATCCGGTGTCGACAGAATCGCCGCTGATCGTCGCGATACTGGCGGATGCGGCCCCGACCACGCCGGCCTCGCCGATCGATATCAGATCGTCGCCGCCGGTCACGTCGCCCAGGAAATTGGTATTGATGTCGCCGACGATCAGGTTCGTCGCGGAAATCGGCCCCGTCAGCAGGAACTGGTCATCACCGCCAATCAGGCTGGAGCCTAAAGCGTCGACGAAAGACGCGTCGCCGACGAGCGGGCCGAGGTTCTGGGGATTGCCCATGACGGCGATGGTGAAGACGTCGTCGCCGCCAGTCAGCGACGCGGCGCCCCCGGCGCCGACGGTCGCCACGTCGCCGATGAGAAGGCCGCCGCCGCCCGCCGTCGTGAAGCGATCCGCGCCGCCGACCAGGCTGGAGCCGGCGTTCAGCACTGAGGCGTCGCCGATGAAATTGTTGCCGACGCCGGCGTCGATGGTCTCGAATCTGTCTGCCGCGCCGATCAGGCTCTCGCCGGCCTCAACCAGAATGAAATCGCCGACGCCGGAATTCGCGACCGCCCCGATGGAGAAGGTGAACGTCGTCGCGCCGGCGAGCAGCGGGCGGAAGAAAGCCTCGCGCGCATCGTCGACGCCTGCCGCCGGCAGCACGATATCCTGCAGCAGAACCGGAGCGTCGAAATTCGTAAAGCTGACAGCCCCGCCTGACGCCGTCACGACGACGCTATCCACGCTGCCGGTCAGAAGGTCGTCGGTCGCGCCCATGCCCATGGCGTCGAAGACGATGTCGCCGATTGCGCTGTAGGCGGTCGCGATGCCCGAGGCGATCGCCCACTGATGGAAGCTCGCCGACACGGGCGTCGACGCCATGTAGGTGAGGTTGATCCCGGCAAAGCTGAAGCCGTTGGTCGAGTTGAAGACGATATCGGTCATGGACGTGTCTCCCTCGCAAACGAAATTCGCCGCACGCTGCTCACGCTACGCTCGCGGCAAGCGGCCAATAGTGGCGGCGGTCACAGGGCGCGCAGTCTCACCACGTCGTGAAACGACATGCGGCGCGCAGTGCGGCAAGGCTTGCCAAACTGCCCGGCGGCGCCATTTCCGCCGACGGGCGAGCGACAAACAGCAAGCGGGATTCGGCAAGACCATGCGTAAGACCACCATAGTCGCCGCGCTCGTCGCGGCGCTTGCCGCGGGGCCGGCGTTCGCCGACGCCTATAAAGACGGCATCGCCGCCGGCAATTCCGGCGACTTCGTGACCGCGCTCAAATTGTTGACGCCCTTGGCGGAAAAGGGCGACGCCCGCGCGCAATTCGCCGTCGGTCAGGTCTATCACCGCGGGCTCGGCGAGATCGATGAGGATCCGACGAAGGCGCGCCACTGGTACGAAAAGGCCGCCCGCCAAGGGAACGCCAACGCGCAGTCGAACCTGGGCGTCATCTACGCGACCGGCGACGGCGTGCCGCAGGACGACCGGATCGCCGAGAAGTGGTTCCGTCTGGCGGCCGACCAGGGCAACCAGGACGCCAAGGACAATCTCGCCGTCATCATGCGCCGGCGCCTGAACTGAACTTCCGCCCGGTAGATCGCCGCCGTGGCGATCCGCTAGAGTCTTCCGAAACGACGATGGGAGACGCTTCGGATGGCCGTGCACGAAGTCAACGAACTGCTCACGCCGGTCGGCGCCGGAACGCCCATGGGCGCCTTCATGCGGCTTTTCTGGCTACCGTTCTATCCCGCCGCAGACCTTGTCGCCGACGGCCAGCCGAAGCGCGTCAAGCTCCTGGGCGAGGACCTGGTCGCCTTCCGTGACAGCGACGGCCGGGTCGGCCTTGTCGCCAACGCCTGCCCGCATCGCGGCGCGCCGCTGATGTTCGGCCGGAACGAGGAATGCGGCATCCGCTGCGTCTATCACGGCTGGAAGTTCGACGTCGAAGGCCGCATCCTCGATCTGCCGGCCGAGCCGGACGGCAGCAAGCTGAAGGACCGCGTGCGCGCCAAGGCCTATCCCTGCCGGGAGCGGAACGGCGTCGTCTGGGCCTATATGGGCGACGCTGCCGAGCCGCCGCCGCTGCCCGAGATCGAGTGGAATCTGGTTCCCGAAGAGAACGTCCACGTCTCCTTCCGGGTGCAGGAGTGCAATTGGCTCCAGGCGCTTGAGGGCGAGATCGACAGCGCGCACGCGCCGATCCTGCACGGCCGCATCGACGCCAAGGGCGCCATCAACGACTGGATCGCCGGCCAGGACCTGAAGCCGACCTTCAAGTGCGAGCGCACGGACTACGGCGTGGCCATCGCCTCCCGCCGCTCCGTCGGCGAGAACGCGAGCTACTGGCGGGTCAACCAGTTCATGGCGCCGTTCTGGACGCTCGTCCCGCCCCAGTCGAAGTTCCCGGAACTCTCCGGCCACGCCTGGGTCCCGATGGACGACCAGACCACGCTCTGCCTGATGTTCTCCTATACGCCCGCCGAGCCGCTCTATCCGCGCACGCGCGAGCTTCTGGCGGAGGGCCACCGGGGCCGTGAGACCGGCCACGCCAGCCGCCACTGCTACGCCCCGAAGCCGTCGTCGGCGCCCTATGCCGACTTCTGGACGAAGTTCACGCCGGAGAACGGCTACGGCTTCGACTATGAGAGCCAGCGGACGACCTGGTTCTCCGGCCTGCCCGGCCTCTGGATCCAGGACGCGGCCTGTCAGTCAGGCGTCGCGCCGATCCAGGACCGCTCGACGGAGAACCTCTGCGTCAGCGACGCCGGCATCCAGGTCACGCGCCGCTTCCTGCTGGACGCGGTGAAGGCGCTCAGGGACGACGCGGCGCCGCCCGCCGGCGCCCGGGATCCGGAAACGTTCATGGTGCGCGCCGTCTCGCTGACCTTGCCGCGCGACGCCGACTGGCGCGCCGACGGGGCGGAGCACATGCGCGCGCGCCTCGGCAAGGACTTCGGCTACGCGCCCTGACAGGCGGCGCTAGCCGGCTGACGAAGCAGTCCGTGATGCAGTGCGCCGATTTCAAAGCGTCATGCGTCGCGGACTTTTTCAGCAGCCTGCTAGAGCGGATCCACCGGGGGCGTCGTCCTGTCTTCCGCCGCTCCCGCGATGTCGGGCGTGGCGTATTCGGCGAAGCTCTTCGGCAAGGCCCCGCCCCAGTAGACGCCCGTGCCGCGCTCCGCCTCGTTCCAGACGACCGGCTCGAAATCCGGCGCGAAGACCAGGAAGCTGCCCGCGTAGATTTCGACGCGGTTTCCGCCCGGCTCGTAGGAATAGAGATAGAAGCCTTGGGAGTTGTTGTGCTTCGCCGGCCCGGTTTCGATGAAGACGTCATTCTCGCGGAGAATATCGGCCGCGCGCAGCACATCCTCCCGGTTGTCGATCCAGAAAGCGATATGATGCAGGCGCCCGTGGGCGCCCTTGGCGTCGGCGACATACGCCACTTCGTGATGGGTCGCGGTCGAACTCATCCAGGAGCCGACCTCGAATCGCCCGTCATCGAAGCGCACCTGTTCGCGGAGCTGCAGTCCCAGCAAGTCCTGGACGAACGCCCGGTTGGGCGCGACCTCCTTCGCGAGCAGCGCAAGGTGGTCGAGCCGCCGCACGCCGACGCCGCGACCGGGATATCGCTGCGGCAGGTTCTTCAGGCGGGAGCGCTGATCGGGCGGCGGCGCATAGCGTTCCTCCTCGAAGTAGACCTCCATCAGGTGGCCGTCCGGGTCGTGAAACCGGTAGCTCCGGCCGTGGCCGCAGTCGCCGTTGGTCCAGCCGACGCCGCGCCCGGTCGCCGCGATCGCCGCGACCCGGCGCTCAAGCGCCGCCGCGCTGACCGCGCGCCAGGCGATATGGCCGATCCCGGCGGCCGGCGCCTCAGTCAGTTTGAGTGTCGTCCGCGCATAGTCGCCATAGGCGCGCAGGTAAACCGAGGCGCCGTCCCGGTGGACCGCCTCCATGCCAAGCAGGTCGGTGAAATAGCGGAGGCTGTCGTCCGGCTTCGGCGTCAGCAGCTCGATATGGCCAAGATGGGCGATATCCCGGAGCGGTTCGTGCGCTTCCAGCATCGCATTCCTCCCTTGATAGCCGCAGAACCATTTGGCCTTGCGGAAGGCGGGCTTGGGAATGCGTCGGCGCGTCGCGCCGCTTAGAAACGAATGATCAGCCGGCCGCGCGTGCCGCCGGCTTCCAGGCGGGCGTGCGCCTCGCCGGCGCGCTCCGGCGGATATTCGTCGGTGACGCGGAGCGTCAACACGCCCGCCTCGGCGAGACGGCGCAGTTCGTCGAGCTTCTCATATTCGCCGTCGTAGTTGCGCACGAACGTCTGGCTGAAACGGATGCCGCGCTCGCCCGTGCCCTTGTAGCCGCGGACGGCCGTGTAGGCGCCGCCGTCGCGCACCGCCGGGATCGCGGCTTCGTTCAGAAGCGCGCCGTCCGCGAGGCCGTCGACGCCATCCGGAAAGGCGTCGCGCACTCGTTCGGCGAAGCCCTCGCCGCGCCGGATGACCATGTCGGCGCCCAACTGCTTCACCAGCGCCGCGTCCGCTTCCGAGGCGTCGGCGACGACGGTCAGGCCTTCGTGCTTCGCCAGTTGCACGACGTAGCCGCCATAGGCGCCCGGCGCGCCGGTGACGCAGAGGACATCGCCCGGCTTCAGCCCCATCAGGTCGAGCGAGAGCCTGGCCGTCAGGGCGTTCATCGGCAGCGACGCGGCTTCGGCGTGGGAGACGCCCGCGGGCTGCGGCACGACGGCCCGCTGGTCGAGCGCGATCTGCTCCCGATAGGCCCCGTGCGCCGCCTTCGGCACGACCATGGCCATCACCTTGTCGCCGACCTTGACGCCGGTCGCGACACCGGGCCCGACTTCGTCGACGACGCCGGCCGCGTCCATGCCCGGCACATAGGGCGGCGGATCCGCCTTCTGCACTTCGGCGCGGGAGCCGTTGCGGGCCATCACGTCCGTCGGGTTGACCGCCGCCGCGTGCACGCGGAGGCGCACTTGCCCCGGCCCGGCGTGGACCTCAGGCACGTCCACCACCTCCAGCACCTCGGGGCCGCCGTGCCGCATCAAACCGACCGCGCGCATCGCCGCCTCGCTTACTTCGGGAACCAGTAGCTCGGGTCCGACGGGAAGACGGACCGGGTCTCGATCCGCTCCGTCGGCCCGTCCAGGGTGTGCGCCGCCGCCTTCCAGACGGCATAGTGCGGCGCCGCGCGATGTTCGGCGCGCGCGGCCTCGTCCCGGTAGACCTCGTAGAAGTAATAGACGTTCTCGTCGGCCATATCCTGCAGCACGTTGAAGCGCGCGCAGCCGGGCTCGTCGCGCTCGGAGCCGAGCGCGTCGACCTCGATCGCGTCCAGAAATTCCTGCCGTTTGTCGGGCTTGACCCTGACCTTGACCCAGACTGCCAGCATCGTCCCCTCCCCTATTCCGCGGCGCGCGCCATCGGCGTGAAGAGATAGGGCGCCATGCTGTCCTGCGCCGCCATCCGTCGCTTGTGCCAACGGGCGCCGCCGCCATAGTAGGCGAGGCTGCCCGGTTTCGCCTTGCCGTCGCCGTTGTAGTAGCTGATGCAGTCGCGGAGCGGCGCCGACAGCAGGTCCATCTCGGCGCAGTGCTCGGCGTACTCGTCCTCCGCGGCCTTGTCGACGTCGATCGTCGAGACGCCGCGCTGCTGCATGGTCTGCAGCACCCAGGTGATGTAGCTCGCGTGCATCTCGGAAACGCGGGTGAAGTTGAACTGGCCGCCGCCGCCCTGGGGGCCGTTCATGATCAGCAGGTTCGGGAAGCCGGCGGAATGTATGCCGAGGAAGGTCTTCGTGCCCTCCTCGGACCACTTCTCGCTCAAGGTCCGGCCGTCCTTGCCCCGGATCATGTTGAACGACCCGGTGCCCATCCATTCGAAGCCGGTCGCATAGATCAGGACGTCGAGTTCGTATTCGACGCCGTCATGCACGACGCCCTTTTCGTTGATCTTGGAGACGCCTGTCGGCGCCGTGTCGACCAGATGCACGTGCGGCAGGTTAAAGGTCGGCAGGTATTCGTCATGGAAGGTCGGCCGCTTGCAGCCGTAGGGGTAGTAGGGCTTCAACGCCTCGGCCGTCTTCGGGTCCTTCACGACCGCATCCACCCGGGCGCGGATCTGCTCCATGATCCGGAAGTTGGTGTTGAGCTGCCGCTGGATCAGTTCCTCGGGCGACAGATCCTCGTTGTGCTGCTTCCGCTGCTTGTAGTCCTCGACCTTGCCGGAGAGAAAATCGTCGTTCCCCTGGAGCGCCGTGCGTCCGGCCGAGATCAGGGCCAGCCGCTCGCGCCGCTGGACGGCCCAGTTCGGCTCGTTCGGCCAGGTCGCGTACTCCTCCTCCGTCGTCGCACGCTGGTCGCGCACGTCGATCGAGGAGGGCGTGCGCTGGAAGACGTAGAGCTCCTTCACGATCTTCGCGGCTTCCGGGACGATCTGCACGGCCGTGGCGCCCGTGCCGATGATGCCGACGCGCTTGCCTTCCAGGTCGACATCGTAGCGCCAGCGCGACGTGTGGAACGCCTCGCCCTTGAAGGTCTCCATGCCTTCGATCTTGGCGAGGCGCGGCGTCGTCAGGATGCCGTTCGCCAGCACGACGAAGCGGGCGCGCATGGCGTCGCCCCGGTCGGTCTTGACGGTCCAGCGCTCGGCGTCCTCGTCCCAGAGCGTCTCCTCGACGGTCGTGTGGAACAGGCAGCGGTCGTAGAAGCCGAACCGCTCGGCCATGGTCTGGCAGTATTCCAGGATCTCGAAGCCCGAAGCGAACTTCATCGACGGGATGTAGCCCATCTCCTCCAGGAGCGGCAGGTAGGAATAGCTCTCCACGTCGCAGGCGATGCCGGGATAGCGGTTCCAGTACCAGGTGCCGCCGACGTCGCCGCCCTTCTCGCAGAAGCGGACGTCGGTGAAGCCCGCGTCCATCAGCCGGTACCAGAGAAGGAGCGCGCCGAACCCGGCGCCGATCACCAGGATCTCGCATTCGTCGTCGAGCGCCGGGCGCTCCACCGGCGGCTCGGAATAGACGTCCTCCAGATACTTGGAGAACTCGCCTTCCATGCGGATGTAGTCGGCGGCGCCGGCGCGGGCTTCCTTGAACTCGCGATACTTCGCCTGCTCGGCCGCGTTGAAGACGGCGCCCGGCGGCGGCGGCGGCAGGGTCTTCAGCGCCTCGTCCTCGATGATCGAGTAGCCCTTGCCCCTGATCTTCTCGGACGCCTTGGCCGCGCGCGTCGCGAAAATCTTGCGGCCGGTCGCGGGATCGATCCGGATCGGGTCGGTCATCGGCGCTGTCCTTCCTTCCTGAATTTCTTAGCTCCCTAAGCTTATGCGCAATTTCGCGGCGGTCCAGTCCGGTCCGGCCGCCGGTTTTACATCGTCGCGGCGACGCTCCAAGATTCTGCCGACCGCAAAACGCATTCGGGAAGCGACATGGATTTCGGCATTTTCTTTCTCCTGCAGTCCCCGACCGTCCGGCCGCCGGCGGAGGTGTTCGCCCGCGCCGTGGAAATCGGACAGGAGGCCGACCGGCTCGGCTTCGACAGCATCTGGTGCGCCGAGCATCACTTCTCCTCCTATGGATATCTCTCGCGTCCGCT
>MRWG01001024.1_pt1 | contig 20985 bp, 16 predicted proteins | sample 1013341 | NCBI WGS metagenome assembly MRWG01 (sample SAMN06117577, study PRJNA244670) | biofilm metagenome | biome: Water; feature: Cathode Biofilm; material: Biofilm; isolation source: microbial consortium enriched at the cathode of a solar microbial fuel cell | place: USA: District of Columbia ... | reverse complement strand
GGGCGGGGCGGGGTTCCCCTGCGGCGTGAAGTGGACCTTCCTCCCCAAGATCGAGGAGGGCAAGGACCCGGGCGAACGCTACCTGGCGATCAACGCCGACGAGTCCGAGCCGGGCACCTTCAAGGACCGCCTGCTCATGGACTTCGACCCTCATCTGCTTCTTGAGGGCATCGCGATCTGCATGTACGCCTGCCGCCTCACCAAGGCGTTCATCTTCATCCGGGGCGAGTACCACCACCAGGCGCACGTCCTCGAGAACGCGATCAAGGAGGCGTACGACAACGGCATCTTCGGCGAGCGCGGGCTGATCAACCAGGGCGGCAACGCCTCGCACGACGCCTTCGTCGCCAACTGCTACGTCCACCGCGGCGCGGGGGCGTACATCTGCGGCGAGGAGACGGCCCTGCTCGAGGCGATCGAGGGCAAGCGCGGCTGGCCCCGCATCAAGCCCCCCTTCCCCGCCATCCAGGGCCTCTTCGGCAAGCCGACGATCATCAACAACGTCGAGACCCTCGCCCACCTGCCCAGCATTCTCGAGCACGGGAGCGAGTGGTTCTGCAACCAGGGCGTCGAGAGTTCCATCGGCGGCCCCCCCAGCTACGGGACCAAGCTCATGGGCGTCTCCGGGCACGTCGAGAAGCCCGGCGTCTACGAGTTCGAGCTGGGCATCCCGCTGCGCACGCTCGTGGAGGACTTCTGCGGCGGGATCCGCGGGGGCAAGAAGTTCAAGGGCGCGATCCCCGGGGGCGTCTCGATGGGCATCCTCGGGCCCGATCAGTACGAGGCGGAACTCGATTTCGACATCGGGCGCAAGTACAACGTGCTGGGGCTGGGCACGGCGTGCCCGACGGTGTTCGACGAGGACACCGACATGGTCGCGGTGGCGCGCAACATCGCGCGGTTTTATAAGCACGAGAGCTGCGGGCAGTGCACGCCCTGCCGCGAGGGGTCGGGGTGGCTCTACCAGCTGCTCTGCCGCATCGAAGAGGGCGACGCGTACACGAAGGACCTGGACCTGGCGCTGGAGGTCGCGACGAGCATGGGCTCGATGCCCGGCACGACGATCTGCGGCCTGGCGGACGGGAACAACTGGGCGACGCGGACGATCATGAACAAGTACCGCAGTGAGTTCGAGGCGCGGGTGCGTCCGAGCCATGTGGCCGTCAAAATGACGGTGGGGGCGCGAAGCTAGCCCCTGTTAGGCTGGTTGCTTTGGCATTTTCGCGTTGTCGAGAGGTCGGTCGTAGCCCTGGAAGACGGGCCATGCGCCTGTGCCACCGACTTGGCGAACCATCTAGCAGAAGCGGGTTGCAATCCTAGTGATGTTTCATCGGGTGAACCAAAGAGCGAAAGTTCTTTCGTTACCTAGGTGGTGTGCGATGGATGTGCAGCATGAATCCGTATCTTGCTTGCCATCTATCTCCTTCGCCATTGTTGTCGCGACTAGGTCGTTGATATTTCTTGTGTGGCGGAGTGCTGATGGAGTTCCGATCTAGCGTTGCGTTTGTCTTATCTGCGATCGCATTCCTTCCGGTGCTGGCAATTGCCCAAGACTCGGGTTCGGTGTTCAACCAAGCGCCTCCGGCGACAGCGGCTGAGGTAGAGGATGCTGTTGTTGCCGTCGAGGGTGGGGTCGCACCAGGGGACGCCTTTGGATGGCGAGAGGCCGCAATTCGCGAGTACATCGCGTTACTAGCGGAGGCCTGGGAGGCCATCGATGGAACGACCAATTGGCACAAAGGAAGTAGCTGGTATTCTCTGGATGAGCCGCCGGCGGTGGATCTGGAGTTCTACCAAGGATCGACGTCCAATGGCATTGACCTCGTAGCCGAGACGATCGACGTCATCTCGATCGATCCGGCAACTGCAGTTGGCGATCCAGGCAGCCCGGTCACCTTGCCTGATGAGTGGTCGATCGACGCAGCGGTCTTCGGTAGCTTTGTAGTTTCGAGCGCCACGGGCTCGATCAACATGTATGCAATGGCTCTGTCGATCACAGTCGATGGAGTTGGCGAAACAATCTTGTTCCCGATAGCACCGATCGCGGATGATGATGTCGAGTTTCTTCGATCTTACATAACAGACTATGGCGAGTCGTTTGGCCGAAGCGAAGGAGCGGCAGGGCATCCCGTCGAAGATAATCGCCTGCCGGCATGTCCCCATGAATCAGATTGTGTCCGCAACGCGAGACAGACTCTCTTGGATCGTCTTGACGATCCTCATCGGATCGGCCATTGGCGGTGCGATTGTTGGCGGGGGCCCCGGCGGCGCAGTTCTCGGGTTTCTTAGTGGAGCAGTTGTTGCAATCGCGAACTCGGTTGTCACTCAGATGAACGCAGCGGATACACTCCAAGGTGATTGGGATCTGGCATGGGAGCGATTTGACCGAGACTTGCGCCAATGTGACGCAGAGCCAGAAGGTAATCATCACACCGAGGTGGGTAGAATTGAGATGTGGCTGGGGTGCTACGGCCCGCCCGTGTGATGGCCTGCTCGTATGAGGCGTCCATTCTTCCTGAGCCTGGCGAGCTTTGTTGGTCTCCTGGCAGTGACTGGGGCCATCGGAGCAACTGTAGAAGACGAATTGGTCGGCACATGCAGCCACTGGGTTGGGCCCAAGAGCACCGCTCCACTCGACTCTGTGTGTGTGTCGCTGCTGGTACTTGCGGCGTCGGTTCTCATCGGTGTCTGCTTCTCCGCCGCGGAACAGTTGTACTTGGGTCGGGCACTTCGACCGAGCAGCCGGTGGAGCAACGCGCCTATCAAGCCGGCTCGGAATGCAGGAGAGCCGACAGCGCCCAACAGGCTCGTTGAGTTGGAGGGTGAGACGCACAGAGTGAACGATATGCCAGCAGGAGCAAGCTGCTTTTTGTTCGTTTCCGTTCTTCTGGCAGCGCTTAGTCTGATCTTGCTCCAAGACCGGCTGGGTCTTTCTTGGCTCCTGCATCAGGTGTTCATGCCACTCGGGATCTGGAGCGGGATGTTCGTGGCGACAGCAGTACCTGCGTTCTTGTGGCCTCGCAAACAGGTTGTAGTCGAGGGAGGGCGACTATGGATCCGGGGCCCAAGTGGCACGCATGAGATCTGCCCGTCTATTGCTCAGATGCGGTCGGAGCGGATGATCGTTGGGTTCGTTTGGGTAGGGATCTATTCAGGTCGCCGCTCCCTGATCGGGACTTTCTACTGCAAGCCCAAGACCGCTCGGGACATGAAGGCCTGGTGGCTTCATGAATCCGCGAAACACTGAGTTCCGAATGAACCTCCTCGATGCACTGGCAGTGCTTGCATTCACCTGGAGTCCCGCTCATCCCAGGCGACCATGTCGAGACGTGTGACTCTGGTCTGATGGCTACTGAAGCGGTTTTCTAGCGGATCCGCGGGTCGGACGCAGTTCCAACTGGAATCTCCTCCCCCACACCCCTATTGGCGTCCGACCATCTCGCCGATACGATCCCCTGAGCCGATCCCCATGGACGACACCGAGACATCCGAGCCTCCTGAGCCCAACCCCGGGGACTCTGCGCTCCCTGGGGTGACGCTCGATCTGCTGGATCCCGACGCGAGGCTCTCCCCCGCCCAGCGGGCGTGGGTGCTCGGGCACGCCCGCTCCGCCCTGGCCAGGCTCGGGGCCCGCGGGGAGGTCCGCGTCATGGTTATCGGCGACGCCGAGATGGCCGACGCCCACGAGCGCCACAAGAACGTCCCCGGCACCACCGACGTGCTGACCTTCGACCTCGAGCCGGACGACCCGGGCCTGCTCGACACCGACATACTCGTCTGCGCCGACGAGGCGACACGCCAGGGGGAACACCTCGGGCACCCGATGGAGCGAGAGCTGCTGCTCTACATCATCCACGGCGTCCTGCACTGCGTCGGGTATGACGACACGGACGAGGCGAGCGCCGCGGCGATGCACGCGCGCGAGGACGAACTGCTCGAGGGAATCGGAGTCGGGGCCACGTTCGCCCGGAGCCGGGGGGACGGGCGATGAGCGCGACGTGGTGGTTCGTCATCGGGCTCGCGGCGTTGATCGCCTCGAGCGTGCTCGCCTCGGCGCGACAGTCGCTCCAGCGGATGTCGCGGGCGAGGTTCGAGGCGCTCGCGCAACGTTCGGCGCGTGAGGGCGTCATCCGAAGGGCGGCGCTCATCCTCGCCGACGTGGACGGGCACGCCGCGGCGTTGGCGATGCCCCGCGTGCTCTGCAGCCTCTGCCTCGCTCTCGCCTCGGTGATGTGGGTCGGGGCGCTGCGGGGTTCGCAGGCTCACGGCTGGGTCGAGGTCGGGCTGGGCCTGGGGCTGGGGATGATCCTGATCTGGGTCTTCAGCGTGGTGCTCCCCGTCGCGGTCGGAGAGCACGCGGGGGAGCGTGTCGCCCTGCTCGGCTCCCGGTCGATCCGGGCGTGGCACACGGTGATGGCGCCGGCGCGCGCGGTCGCGAGGTTTCTCGACGAGGTCGTTCGCCGCCTCGTCGGGGGCGAGTCGCTCGACGAGCACGAGGAGATCGAGGCGGAGCTGCTCTCGGCGGTCGAGGAGGGGGAGCGTGGCGGGCGCCTGGACGAGGTCGAGCGCGACATGATCGAGGCCGTGGTCGAGTTCCGCTCCACCACCGCCGAGCAGATCATGACGCCCCGCACCGAGATCGAGGCCATCGCGTACACCGACGACCTGCTCGAGGTGGAGCGGGCGATCGAGCACATCGGGCACTCGCGCGTCCCGATCTACGAAGAGAATCTGGACAATATCGTTGGCGTCCTCTACGCCAAGGATCTGCTCCGCTGGATCATCAACCACGCCAACAACGGGCGCCCCTTCGTCCTGCGTGAGATCCTGCGCGACGCGACGTTCGTCCCCGAAACCAAGACCGTGCGTGAGCTGCTCAGCGAGCTGCTCGCGGCGAAGGTCCACATCGCGATGGTCGCTGACGAGTACGGCGGGACCGCCGGTCTGGTGACCATTGAGGACATCGTCGAGGAGGTCTTCGGCGAGATCCAGGACGAGTACGACTACGACGAGGACGTCGCCGCCGTCGAGGTCGGCCAGACCGCCGCGACGATTGACGCGCGGGCCCACATCGATGACACCAACGACGAGCTGGAGCGGCTCGGCATCGAGCTGCCCGAGTCGGACGAGTACGACACCGTCGGCGGCTTCGTCGTCTGCACGCTCGGGCGGATCCCGGAGGCGGGGGAGCGGTTCGAGCACGCCGGGACGCTGGTGACGGTCCTCGAGGCCGAGCCGACGCGGGTCGTCCGGGTCCGCGTCGAGCCCGTGCTCGAGGACGCCGCCGAGGGCGAGGGCTGAGCGATCCGGGCGGGGCGTAGGATCCCGCCTGATGGGCCACCACCAACACCCCCCGATGCGTCTGTACAACACGCTCACCCGCGCGGTCGAGCCCGTCATCGTCGGCGACCCGTCGCGGGTGACCTTCTACACCTGCGGGCCCACCGTCTATGACGACGCCCACATCGGGAACTTCCGATCCTTCCTCGCGGCGGACCTGCTCCGCCGGTTCCTGGAGAGCCCCCTCTGCACGCTCACCGATGCAGCGGGCGCGACGCACGAGGGCCCTCGCCAGGTCGTGCACGTGATGAACATCACCGACGTGGGGCACATGACCGACGACGACGTGGCCGACGGCTCGGGCGAGGACAAGATGGCCGTCGCGGGCAAGCGGCTTGAGGAGGCCAAGAAGTCCGGCAAGCTCCCCCCGGGCGTGGACGTCGATCCGCGCGACCCCCGGGCCATCGCCGCGTTCTACGCCGGGCGGTTTGTCGAGGACGCCAGGGCGCTGGGGCTCAAGGTGGCCAACGACGCGGAGGACCACCCCGAGCGGATGCCCCGGGCGACGGACAACATCAAGGGCATGGTCGCGATGATCGAGGACCTCGCCGAGAAGGGCTTCGCCTACCGCGCCGGCGACGCGGTCTACTTCGACGTCCAGAAGTACGACCGGTACGGCCAGCTCTCGGGCAACACGATCGACAAGCTCCGCGGCGGCGCCGGTGGACGTGTCTCCGAAGAGAACCAGGCCGGCAAGCGACACCCCGCGGACTTCCTGCTCTGGAAGGCCGACGCCACCCACCTCATGCGATGGCCCGGACCCGTGATCGGGGGCGAGCGCATCGGCGAGGGATACCCCGGCTGGCACATCGAGTGCTCCGTCATGGCCCGCAACGCCCTCGGGGACGTCATCGACCTGCACTCGGGGGGCGAGGACAACATCTTCCCCCACCACGAGTGCGAGCGGGCGCAGTCCTGCTGCTCAACCGGTCAGGACCGCTTCGCGCGCCACTGGTTCCACCCGCGTTTCCTCATGGTCGAGGGCGCGAAGATGTCCAAGAGCAAAGGCACCTTCTACACCGCCCGCGACCTGTTCGCCAAGGGGCACGAGCCGGGCGCGGTGCGCCTTGAACTCATCAAGACGCACTACCGCTCCAACGCGGACTTCTCCGAGCAGGGGCTCAAGGACTCGGCACGCCAGGTCGAACGCTGGCGCCGGTTCATCGAGAGCGCGGGCGAGGGGGAACTGGGCGAAGCGGGCGCTTCCGCCCGCGACGCGTTCGCCAACGCGATGCGTGATGATCTGAACATCTCCGGCGCCATCGGCGTCGTGAACGCGTGGATCAACGCGACCGATTCGCCCACCGCCGGGGACGCGGCGCTGATGCGCGAGTTCGACAATGTGCTCGGCGTGCTCTCGCTCGCCCGGGCTGAGGCGACCGCCACCGAAATCGGCGTCTACCAGGGCGTGGAGCCGTCCCCCGAGGTCGAGGCCCTGCTCTGCGAGCGCGCCGAGGCGCGCAAGAGCAAGGACTACGCCCGCTCCGACGCCATCCGCGACCAGCTCGCGGGCATGGGCCTGGCCATCAAGGACGTTGCCGGCGGCAAGGTCGAGGTCTCGAGGGCCTAGTCCAGCGGGCGCGTCGCCAGTTCGCCCGTGATCAAGAGCAGCACGAAGATCACCAGCACGATCGCGTGGACGAGGGTGACACCCCGCCGAGGCCCCCAGATCAGCCGGCGCCGGCGGGACCAGGCGAAGCCCCCCACGCCGAGGGTCATCCCGAATCCCACCGACAGGATCGCGATGATCGCCCACGGCGCCCCCTGCCCCACACCGAGCCGCGCCGGAATCGCGGTCAGGATCAGCACCCCGGCGAGCAGGGCCAGCGCCAGCATCCCCGCGTTCATCACCCCGACCGTCACCAACGCCCTCCGGGCTTTGGAGCCCGCAGCGAGCGGCGCCCGGTACCACGCCGGGTCGATCCTCGTGTTGCACTCGGGGCAGACCAGCTCGGGCAGATCCCGGAGGTCGTACCCGCACCTCACGCACGTGGGCGGTCCGGGCAGGCGGGCCCGCGAGCGACGGACGCGCCGCAACAGCCGGTCACGCCGAATCCGCCGATGCATTCGCTCGCTCAGCGTTCGCCCCATCGATCTATGCTACCGGGCATGCCCTGGACCTTGTACCGATACATCTTCGCCGAGGTCGCGCGTCTCGTGCTGCTCTCCACGGCGGTTCTGGTCGCGGTCATCGCCTTCGCGGCGTCGGTGAAGCCGCTCGCCGAGGGCAAGCTCGGGGCCATGGGCTTCGTCCGCTTCATGCTCCTGGCCATCCCCCCCATGCTCGCCTACGCCCTCCCCTTCGCCTCCGGCTTCGGCACCACCCTCGCCTACCACCGCCTCGCGCAGGACAACGAGATCCTCGCCGCCAAGGCCGGGGGCATCTCCCACCGCAAGCTGCTGATCCCCGCCGCGGCGATCGGGGTGATCCTCTCCTTCGCCCTGCTCATGCTCAACGAACAGGTCATCCCCCGGTTCCTCACACGGATGGAGCGCCTGATCACGCAGGACGTCATGCAGATCATGGTCCGCTCGATCGACCGGGGCGACTCGGTCCGGATCGGGTCGACCGAGATCTACGCCGACGACGTGCAGCGGGTTGCGCCGCGCGAGGGCTCGGCGGTGCTCGATCAGTACCTGCTCGCCGGCGTCGCGGGTGTGGACCTCTCGCGCGAGGGCGAGGTCGAGACGATGATCACCGCGCGCCAGGCCTGGATCCTGCTCGTGCCGGGCGTGGAGGCGGGGTTTGACGAGACGGACACCGCCGCCGCGCTCATCCGGTTCGAGGACGCGGTGGGCATCCAGGGCGGGACGGTGGTGGGGGGCGAGGTGCTGCCGGCGCCCCCCGTGCGGATCCCCAATCCCTTCACCGATGATCCGAAGTTCCTGACCTGGGGCGAGCTGCGGGCCCTGCGCAAGCAGCCCGAAGAGATGAACTGGATCGAAGCCAAACGCCTCGGGCTCGCCCGCGCGTACGCCTCGCAGGAAACGATGGTGGCCATCCGTCGCCTGCTCCGTCAGGACGGCATGGCCCGCTTCACGAGCGACCTGGGCGAGAGCTACCTCGTCCGCGCCGCGGCGCTGCGCTGGCGCGACGGGTGGGAACTCGTTCCCCCGACCAGCACGGGCAAGATCGAGCTGGAGGTCTACCGCCCCGAGGGCGGCGGGATCGACCGGTACGCCGCCTCCCTCGGGCGTTTGCTCCCCGAGACGAGCAGCTACGACGACCCGACCAGCTCGGCGCCCAGCTCCGGGCTGATGTTCACCCTTCGCCTGGAGAACGTCGAGATCCTCGGCTCCACGGCCGCCCAGGACGCCAACCTCCCCTCCACACAGACCGAGCGGGTCGTCTTCCCGGGGCTGGAGGTCACCGGCGATCCGATGCGCAACCTCCGCGAGATGAGCTGCGAGGAGCTGCTGGCCCAGGTCGAGCCGAGCACCACGGGCGAGGCCCGCGTCGAGCCCGTCGCGCAGGCCGCCCAGTCCCTGCGCAAGGACATGCGCAACCTGCAACGCGAGATCACCAGCAAGCAGCACGAACGCCTCGCCATGGCGGTCAGTTGCCTTGTGATGGTGCTCACCGGCGCCGTCACCGCCATGAAGCTGCGTGATTCCATGCCCCTGATCGTCTACCTCTGGAGCTTCTTCCCCGCGATCGGCACACTGATCTTCATCAGCTCGGGCCAGCAGATGACCCACGGCTCGGGGCTGATCGGCATCCCCGTCCTCTGGGGCGGCGTCATCCTCCTGGCGGTCTACACCCTCCTGACCCTCCGGACGCTGCAACGCCACTGATCCATGCCCGATCCCAGGCCCGACGCCCACCAGCCCCCTCCCGAGCCCGACGCGCCTTCGCGCCACGCCGATGACACGCGCGCATTCGCCTGGGCCGGGCGACCCGCGTCCCTCTGGACGCTCGTGCTCGGCCTCTTCGCCTTCCGCCTCATCTGGCTGGTCTTCTTCTCCGAACTCACCCTCGTCGAGGACGAGGCGCACTACTGGGACTGGAGCCGCCGCCCCGACTGGAGCTACGCCACCAAGGGCCCCGGCGTCGCCTGGGCGATCTGGCTCTCCACCAACCTCTTCGGGCACACCGAGTGGGCCGTGCGCCTGCCCGCCCTGCTGGCCAGCGCCGTCAGCGCCCTGGCGATCGCGGACCTGGCGCGCCGCGCCTTCGACGATCGACGCGTTGGCTTCTTCGCGGCGGCGGTCTGGCAGTGCCTCCCCGGCGTCGGCATCACCAGCGTGCTCATGACCATCGACGGGCCATACCTCGCCTGCTGGGCGGTGGTCTGCTGGGCGTGGTGGCGGGCGTCGCGTGAGCGCTGGCGCCCCGGCTGGGCCGTCGCGGGGCTCGTGCTCGCCCTCGGCTTCCTCTTCAAGTACACGATCGTCCTCCTCCTCGTCGGACTTGCCCTCGACTGGCTCTTCCGCGCCCGGCGCACGCGTGGCTCGTGGCGCCAACCGGCGATCACCCTCGCTCTGGCCTCCCTCGGCCTCCTCCCCGTCCTCATCTGGAACGCACAGCACGATTGGGTGACCTTCCGCCACCTGCTCGGGCACCTGGGCGTGCGCGGCGGGGAGGGCGTGACCGCCGAATCCCCGGGGTGGACCTACACGCCGATGTGGACGCTCGAGTTCATCGTCCTGCAGACCGCCGTCACCGGCCCGGCGATCGCGCTGATGATCGCCGGGATCGTGGGCGCCCGACGCGGGCGCGCGCTTCCCGCGCTGCTGCTCTGGAGCGCCGCTCCGGTCTTTGTCTTCTATCTGCTCGTCACCCTCTTCACCCGCGCCGAGGGGAACTGGGCGATGGGGGGCTTTGTGACCCTCTGCCCCCTCGCGGGGTGGATGGTCGTCAGCGCCCGCCAGCGCCGGGTGACGTGGCTGCGCCTGTTCTGGGGCGCCACGGCGGTCACGGGCCTGCTCACGCTCCTGGTCTCGCCCCTCGCCTCCCTCGCCGCTCGCCTGCCGGGGGTGGGGGAGAAGATCCCCGTCCACCGCATGATGGGCATGCGCGAGCACGCCCAGGCCGCCCACACGCTCGCCGAACGCCTGCGGGCCGAGACCGGGCTCGAGCCCTTTTACGTCACCGGGCACTACGGACGCGCCAGCCAGCTCGCCTTCTACCTTCCCGGGCATCCAACCGTGTATTGCGCCGCGACCGCCCTCGGCGGCAGCTCGCGCCAGTTCGACCACTGGCCCGAGACCAACCTGGCCCGCCCCGAGGTCAACGACGCGCTGCGCGGGCGACCGGCCCTGATCTTCACCGGGAGGGGCGAGCCCCTGCTCCGCGTCTGGTCCACCTGCTTTGAAACCATCGAGGACGCGGGCCCCCTCCCCAGCGAGCCCAAGGCCAACCGGACCACCCTGATCGGGCACACCTGCCTCGGCTTTGCACGAACGCCCCCGGCGCGGGAGACTGTCGCCGAGCCGGCAGACCGCCCCTGATCCCATGACCGCGACCCACGCCCAATCCCGGGCCCGCACCCCCAGACTCGTCTGGGTTGTCGCGGCGATGGTGCTGCTCGTCGTCCTGACGACCATGCTCGACTGGCGGCTCTTCCACTGGCTCGCGGAGACGGACCCTGTCCGCGTCGAACGCCTGAAGGGACGCGACTGGTACCAGTTCCTCCGCGCGATGGGGTACCTGCCTGCCTGGGGCGTGCTCGCCTTTGGGATCGCGCTCTGCGACCTCGGGCGACGCTCGGGCATCGGTCGGGGGGTGTTGGTGGTGGTCGCCCCGATCGCCGCAGGCGCCGCTGCGGAACTCGCCAAGCTCATCATCTCGCGCGAGCGTCCGATCCGGGACGGGGTGGTGCAGAACGAGGGGGCGTACACCTGGAAGGGCCTCTTCCAGGGGTTCGTGGACGGGGGAAACCTGGGGATGCCCTCCAGCCACGCCGCCGTCGCGTTCGGCGGGGCGGCGATGCTGGGGATCCTCTTCCCGCCGGTGCGGTGGCTCGCCCTGGTCCTCGCCGCCGGATGCGGGCTCACGAGGCTGCTTTCGGGGGCGCACTTCGCCTCGGACGTGGCGGTGGGCGCGATCCTGGGCGTGGTGCTGGCCTGGCTGCTCGGGCGTTCGGTGGCGCCGCGCCCGGGAGGGGGCGGTCTGTAGCCCGGTCGCCCCGTACACTCAGCCGATCGCCCCTCTGGACGGGTCGGACCACGCCGTGACCATACTCGACCGCTACATCGCGAGGCTCTACCTGACGAACGTGATCACGCTCTTCGTGATCCTGTTCAGCTTCGTCGTCGTGATCGACGTGAGCCTGAACATCGACCGTTTCTTCAAGGCGGCGGTGATCCTGGGCACCTCCAGCGACGGGGTCGAGCCCGGGTTCTTCCGCCGATTCATCATCGCGGTGCTCGTCATCGCCGACCTCTGGTGGCCCCGCCTGCTCCAACTGTTCAACTTCATGCTCGGCCTGGTCCTGGTCGCGGGCATGGGCTTTACCTGCTCCCAGCTCGTCCGCCACCGGGAGTTCCTGGCGATGCTGACCGCGGGGATCTCCCTGCGACGGGTCGCCCGCCCGATCATCCTCGTCGCCGTGGGGATGACCATGCTTCAGGCCCTCAACCAGGAGCTGGTGATCCCCCGGATCGCTCCCCTGCTGGCGCGGGATCACAGCGACGCGGGGCAGCGCGGGCTGGGCGTGACGACCGCCCCCCTGACCGCCGACGGGCGGGGCTGGCTCTACCGCGCCGTCTCCTTCGACGCCGACTCCGACGTGCTCACCGGCGTCTACATCATCGAACGCGATGACCAGACCCGCCAGGCCCTCCGTGAGATCACCGCCGATCGCGCGGTCTGGCGCGACGGCGGGTGGGACCTGGAGAACGGCCTCCAACGCACCATCCGCGTCGGCGAGGGCACCACCCGCCCCCCCCCGGAGCCGATCGAGCGCGTCGAGTCCAGCCTCGACCCGACCACGCTCAAGATGAACCGGTACAAGGAGTACCGCAACGCCCTGAGCTTCGCCCAGATCGGGCAGATCCTCGCCCGGGGAGATCAGCTCGACACCCAGACCCGGCGGGATCTCCAGCGCATCCGCTGGGGGCGCCTCTCGATGATGATCTCCGCCCTGCTCACCCTGGTCATGTCCCTCCCCTTCTTCGTGACCCGGGTGCCGAAGAACATGGTGCTCCAGTCCCTCAAGTGCGCCCCCATCTCGATCGGCGCGCTCGTGCTGGGTGTGGTGGGCTCCTCGGCGATGCTCCCGGGGATCCCGCCCGGGATCGGGGCCTTCCTCCCCGTCATGGTGCTCTCCACCGCCGCCGTCGCGATCTCCAGTCAGATCAAGTCCTGACTTGCACCGGCCCGTCACGACGCCACAATGGTTCAGGCCCGAATCCCCTTACCCGGAGTCGCCATGGCGTCGGTCGTCTTCTACTTCCAGGTCCACCAGCCGCACCGCCTCAAGCGGTACTCCGTCTTCCACACCGACCCCTTCTACTTTGACGAGGAGTCCAACCGGAAGATCTGCGAGAAGGTGGCGGACAAGTGCTACCGCCCCACCACGCAGAAGATCCTCGATCTCGTCCGCCGGCACGATGGCAACTTCCGCGTCAGCTACGCCATCACGGGGACCGTCCTCGACCAGTTCGAGAAGTTCACCCCCGACGTCATCGACCTCTTCCAGCAGCTCGCCGAGACCGGGTGCTGCGAGTTCGTCGGCGAGACCTACTACCACTCGCTCAGTTTCATCTACTCCCGGGAGGAGTTCCGCGAGCAGGTCCGCATGCACACCAAGAAGGTCCAGGACCTCTTCGGACAGACGCCCACCGTCTTCCGCAACACCGAGCTGATCTACTCCAACGAACTCGCCCGCGAGCTGGCCTCCATCACCGACGAGAACGGGAACCCAAGGTTCTACGGGTGCCTCTGCGAGGGGGTGGACAACCGCCTCGGGTACCGCTCGCCCAACTACGTCTACCAGCCCCCGCGTAACGAGGACGGCGAGCCCCTCACCGGACGCGACGGGCGCCCCTTCGGCCTGTTGCTCAAGAACTACCAGCTCTCCGACGACATCGCCTTCCGCTTCTCCAACAAGGGCTGGGCCGAGTGGCCCCTCTCCGCCGAGAAGTTCGCCAAGTGGGTCCACCAGATCAACGGCGACGGCTTCCTCTGCAACCTCTTCATGGACTACGAGACCTTCGGCGAGCACCAGTGGGCCGACACCGGCATCTTCGAGTTCCTCGACAAACTCCCCGAGGCCATCTTCGACGTCGCACCCGGGCAGAACCACTTCATCACACCCACCGAGGCCCTCCAGCAGTTCGACCCCGTCGGCGAGTACGACGTCCCCGAGTTCATCTCCTGGGCCGATACCGAGCGCGACCTGACCGCCTGGCGCGGCAACGCGATGCAGTGGAACGCGCTCGAAGAGACTTACAAGCTCGAGAAGCAGATCAAAGACCGCGTCGTCGAGATCAAGAACTCCGCCGATCCCAAGCGCGCCGAACACATGAAGCACATCCTCGGGGATTGGCGCAAGCTGACCACCAGCGACCACTTCTACTACATGTGCACCAAGTTCTGGTCGGACGGCGACGTCCACAAGTACTTCAGCCCGTACGACTCGCCGTACGACAGCTATATCAACTTCATGAACGTCCTCGACAACGTGCGCACCCGCCTGGCGAGCCTCTGAGCTACGCCGGCGACCGCGCGGCCGCCAACGCCGCCCGGATCGCCGCCCGCTCGAACCGGGCCGCGTGAACCCGGGTGGTGCCCAGCCGCTCGCCGATGGCCGTGAGTGTCTCGGGCGGAGCCCCGTCGAGGCCGAAGCGACGCTCGAGCACGAGCCGGTCCCGCTCCCCCAGCCGATCGAGCGTGCCCGCGATGCGACGGTCGGGCTCCAACCAGCGCTGCCACGGGCTGACGCGCCCGGCCCAGTCCGGCGCCGGGGCGCCCCGAGAGAGGCGGGGGGAGGCCCGTTTCGACGAGGTGTCGTCGGCCGGTCGTCTCCATGCCCCCGTCACGCGCGCCAGCGCCATGCCGCTCGCCGCCGCCAGCCGGGACCCGCGCGACGGGTCGAACCGATCGATCACGTCTCCCACGGCCTGAATCCCCGCGAGCAGCGCCCGCGAGAGGGCCACGCTCCCCATCGAGGTGGTGTCCAGCCCGGACCGGTCGAACGAGGCGAGCACCAGGTGCAGCTCGCTCTCAACCAGCTTGGCTTTGAGCCGCCCCGCCCAGCGCAGGCGTGTTTCGCACGCGTCGATCAGCTCTCCCGAGGGCGTCGCCCGGTCCGATCGGGCCAGATCCTGCGCGACGCGCCAGCGCAGAAAGTGGTACGCGATCAGGCGAAGCTGCTCCACCGACGCGGGGGTCGTCCGACGCTCCCGCGCGGCGCCCACCAACTCGACCAGATCGGCCGGGACCGAGACGACCAGCTCGGAGCGGACCGCCTCGTTCGAGAGGAGCACCTCCTCGGCCTCTTCGCGAGCAAACGTCGCCAGCACCGGGCCGTCCAGCCTGAGCCCGAGCATCGCCTCGAGCCGGGCCTGGTTCAGCGAGCGCACGATGCTCACCCGCGCCCGCCCGAACCGGCGCGCCAGCTCGATCGGCTCGATCCCACGCCGCACCGCCCGGTGCACCACGCGTCGTTCGCGCCGGTCGGGCGGGGGGGGCTCGGTGAAGACCGGGGGGCGTCCCTCCGCCTCCGCACGCTCATCGGCGCGACGCAGCACCTGACGCACCCCCTCGTGCGAGCGGTCGAACCGGAGGGCGAGCCGGGCGGCCGCCTCGTTGAGCGAGTACCCCAGCGTCGAGCGGTACCGCGCGGCCCGCGCACACATCCGCTCGCTGAGCGCGTCGTCGATCCGGCTGAACGCCGAGGCTCGGTCCACACGCTCTCCCTCCCGCTGTTCAAACGCCTCCACGTTGGCCAGGGGGAAGACCAGACGCTGCGTCCTGCCCTTCGTGACGCGGTGGGCGATCAGTCCCCGCCGCCGGTACCGCTCCACGGTCTTGCGGCTCACGTTCCAGCGATCGCACAGCGCCCCGATGTCCAGCGCGTCGGGGCCCGCGTCCTCCGCGGTGTGCCCCGCCGCCAGGCTCAGCCGCTCCACGAGCGCCGAGAGGTCGCCGAGCAACGCGGCCCCCACGAAGGAGGCGGGCGCCTCGATGTCCGCCCGGTACCCGGTCAGGCGGAAGATGAACCAGTCCTCGGGGTAGAGCCGCTCCGCCTCGATCTCCCGGGCCAGTTGCTCGGCGCTGGCGATGTGCCGGTCGAGCGCCTCGCGCGGCGCGAACCGCAACTGCCCGGCCAGGTCCTCGAGCGCCCCGATCCGCAGGCGAGGCAGAGGAGGCATCAGGCGACTCTCGCGGCGGGTTCGTCCGCCCAGACGGGCTCGACACGCGGGGCGAGCCCCAGCTCGCTCGCCTTGTGCAGAAAGACCCGCACCGCCTCGCGCTCGCGCGGGCCGACCTCGTAGCGCAGCAGCTCTCCCACGTACCGGCGCGCCAGGTCGTCGGGCCACCCCTTGGCGTGGGCGCGCTGGCTGACGATCGCGTCGAGCCGGGCCAGGTTCCGCCGACGCTGGCGATCCAGCAGCGCGGCGCCCGCCTGGATCCGCGGGTCATGCATCGACTCACGCCGGCACATCCAGAGCGCGTAGACGAAGGGGAGCCCGGTCAGCTCGTGCCAGGCCGAGCCCAGGTCGATCTGGGTCGTCGCGCGGACCGCCGGGGGGGATGAGGCGACCACCTTGTCCCCGATGAGCAGGGCGGCCTCGGGCCAGTCCGCCCCGTCGCTGGCACACTCCCGGGCGTTGAAGGGGACGACCTCCGGGCGCACGCCGTACCGCTCGTGCAGGATCACCTGGGCCAGCGCCACGGAGGTGTGGCTGTCGGAGTCGGCGTGGAGGCGGGTGATCCGGGCGGGGTCGATGGAGGCGTAGAGGCGGACGGTGAGGGTCGGCCCCTCGCACCCGATCATCCCGCAGGAGAGCAGGGCGAGGTCCTCCCCGGTGCGGGCGGCGTCGATGACCGAGACCAGCCCCAGATCCACCCGGTCGGGGCCCGTCTGGGTCAGGCGGTCCACGATCCGGGAGGGGACCAGCCGCTCGACCTCCAGATCGGCGCAGGCGTCGAGCCCCTCGATGAGCGGGGCGGTGTTCAGGTAGCTCACGGCGGCGACGCGGATGGGACTCTGCATCTGGAACTCTAGGAAAGTTGCGCGTCACCGAACGGGGTGTCAAACGGGCAAACCCCTGATGAATGCGCCATTTTTTCCGGTCGTACGCCCGGATTGGTGGTCAGGGGGTGATTCATCCGTACCTTCGACCGTGGAAGGCCCATTCGGGGGGGAGCCGCCGGTTGGGCCGATGGATCGGACAACTCGCCGACGACCACGTGTGCAGGGGTCGTTGGCCACAACTTGGGAGTGCCGCGGATCTGCTCGGGTCGGTGGGAAGGACCCCGAGCCAAGCCCGGGGGAGTGAGATGTTTTGTCCCGAGCCCGCTTCGTCCGATGGATGAAGCTCCAACGCGTGCACCTACCCACCCGGCGTCGGGCTGCTCGTTCAGCCCGGCGTCGCTTTTTTGTGCGCCCGTCGCCCGTTGCGATAGACTGCGCCAATGACCGACCCGACGCCGACCGACCGACGCGAGGTGCTCATCGTGGGCGGCGGCGGGCACGCGCGGGTTGTGATCGAGGCCGCCTCTCTCGCCGGCCTCTTCCCGATCGGCGTCCTCGACGACTGCGAGACGCCCGGCGCGTGCGATGCCCCCGGCGCCCCGGCGCGCATCGCACCGCTCAACGAACTCTCTGATCGGGCGCAGCGCGGGGAGTCCTACGTCATCGCCATCGGCGCTCTCTGGCTCCGCCGACAGATCATCGACCAGCTCGCCCGCGACGAGGTCGATGAGCACGCCGCCTGCACCGTGATCCACCCCCGCGCGGTGGTCTCGCCCGACGCGATCCTCGGTCCCGGCGTTTTCGTCGGGCCGGGCGCGATCGTCAACCCGGGCGCCCGCGTGGGCGCCCACGCGATTCTCAACTCCGGGTGCATCGTCGAGCACGACGCACAGATCGACGGCAACGCGCACATCGCCCCGGGCGCCGTCCTGGGCGGGGGCGTCCGCATCGGGCAGGACGTCCTCATCGGCATCGGCGCCCGCGTCCTCCCGGGCCTGCGCGTCGGCGCCGGCTCGGTCGTCGGGGGCGGAGGCGTGGTGGTGAAGGAAGTTCCCGTTGGCCGGCGCGTCGTGGGCGTGCCCGCCGCGGCCTGCGACCACGTCTGAGCCCGATCCCGGCGTTACTCCGTCTCGAGCATCGAACGCAGCTCCCCCGAACGCTCGATCATGTCCCGCTCAAGGGTCTGGGCGTCGAGCACGGACTCGAGTTCCGGCTCCAGATCGAAGTGCCAGTGGATCTCGTTCTCGATCCGGGTGGGAAGAGCCGCGGCGATCAGGTCCGGGCCGGGCCACTCGTGCACGGGCGCCTTGGCCTTGCGCATCTCGTGCAGGCGTTCGTACCCCTCCAACTCCAGGCGGACGTCGTAGTCCCCGTAGAAGGTGAAGGCCGTCTCGACGGGCGTGGCGCCCAGCTCGACATCGTTGAGCCAGACCCGGGCGCCTTCGGGCGCCGAGGTGATCCGGATGCGCCGTTCGACGCACCCGGTCAGGGCGCACGCGGCGGATAGGGCAAAGACAAGGGCGGGGTGACGCATGGCCAGCAGCGTAGCCGGACGCGGGCGGGCCGTCACGCCCGGTGACTCGGCTCGCGCCTCTACGGTCGGGGATCGCCCGACGCGTCGGGCTTCGCCTCGCGGAGGGCTTCACGCACGCGCTCGCCCAGGTCCGCGTCGTCCTCTGCGAGCAGATCCAGGTGTCTCTCCCGGGGCTCGCCCGCCTCAAGCGCCGCTCGGACCACGCCCCGGCCCAGGCCCTCGAGTTCGAACTCTCCCGCACGGTCGATGAGGGTCCAGGCCTCGGCCTCACGCCCCGCCGCGAGCAGGCCCGCGTGCGTCTGGGCAAACCGTGTCATCATCCGGTTGCGGCTCAGGGCCTGGATCATGTTCCACTGCGCCTCGGGGATGCCCTCCGGCGCCTCGCGATCAAGCATCCGCCGGTTCAGATCGATCATTTGTGACACGTCGCGGACCGTGTGCCCGTAATCGGCCCAGCGCTTGCGCTCGAGGAGCAAATCGTCGAAATGGTAGCCATGCTCGCGCAGGGCCTCGCTCCGCTCCGCGCCTTTGAGTGAGTCGATCCAGGCGAGCACCGCGTCCTGATCGCCCACGATCGTGCTCAGCACGATCCAGTCCGAACGCAGCATCCGATCCCGCACGCTCGCAAGCTTCGCCGCGGCGGCGTCGCGCTCCTGCTCGAACGCCCGCATCGCCGGTTCGTGACGCGCGGCCAGATCCTCCAACTCCCTCGCCATGAACGACCCGCGCACGCCCGCGAACGCGGGCTCGTGCTCGAGCATGTGCTTCCAGAGCCAGACGTACTCCTCGGTGGCGCCCTCCAGATCCCCCGCGTTGGTCAGCTCCCGAGCCAGATCCAGGCGCGCCCGCACGTCAACCTTGCCGTCCTTCCCGGCGCGGTCGCCCGCGGCCGCCTTGATCTTGTCCAGACGGGACTGCCCGGCCTCGACGTCCCCAAGCCAGGTCAGCAGTTCAGCCGGGCCCATGTACCCCACCGCCCGGTCGAACTCCTCGCCCCGCTTGAACACCACCATCGTCGGCATCGCCCGAACGCGATGCTCCCGCGCCACCGGCTTCTCGTGGTCCACGTCCACCTGGATCGCGGTCACGTCGTGCGCGTTCAGCCAGTCCACGACCCCCTCGTCCGACCAGGTGTCTCGATCCATCCGCTTGCACGGACCGCACCACGCCGCGGTGAACTTGATCAGCAGCGTCGAGCCCTCCCGCTCCGAGGCGGTCATCGCCTCGCGGTAGGCCAGGTCACGAAACGCCGGTGGTGGAGCGCTCAGCGCCGGAGTGACTGACAGGGCGAGCGCCGCGGTGATAAGCAGGGTTCTCATGCACGGAGGGTACGAGAAGACCAGCCGGCTGAGAAGCGCGATCCGGCTCAGGGACACCCGTCCCCGAACGCCGCGAGCAGCGCGAGCACGTCGTCAAAGCTCGGCACGCCGTTCCCATCCAGATCCGCCCGACGATCCCCCTCCAGAAGGAGGGGGAGGAAAGCGAGCACGTCGTTCACGTCCGCGCTGCCATCGCCCGTGTAGTCCACCGGGCAGGACGGGATCGTGAGCGTCTGGTTGGCGGGAACCGCGGTGAGTGTGCGCACAAGCCCGGTCGGCCAGACGACGCGCAGCTCGTCGATCGTCTCGGCGCCCGCGAGCCCGAAGTGGGCGCTCAGCTCCGAGTGTGAGAGGTAGTTCGAGCCGGTGCTCATCCAACGCGTCTGCGTCAGCTCACCCGTGACGGCCTCCACCCGCGCGCCCACGCCGTCCGGCGCCGAACGCGGGTCCGCGCTCGTGTCCAGACGCACGCGGATCCAGTTGGCGCCCTCCCCCCCGTCGTCGGCGGCGTGGTTGCGGTAGTACGCCGCGGGGTCCGCGTAGCAGAGGAAGAGCACGTCCTGGTCCCCGTCATTGTCCGGGTCGAACGTGATCAGCCCGCGTCCCTGGGCGACGTGCTCCATCCCCGCGTCGATGGCGGACTCGTTGAAGGTCAGGTCGCCGTTGTTCATGAACAGGCGCGAGTGCGTGTCCCACTGGCTCCACCCGTTGGTCTCGATGATGTCGGGCAGGGTGTCGTGGTTGATGTCCACGACCACGGTCCCCCAGCCCCAGCCCCCCTGGTGAACACCCGCGCTCTGGGCCGTCTCCGTGTAGCTCCCGTCCCCCTGATTCAGGTAGAGCATGTTCCCGATGCCCCCCGCCTGGATGGAGCTGACGTACCAGTCGCAGAAGCCGTCGTTGTTCACGTCCCCGGCGGCGTTGCCCATCCCGTTGCGGTCCTCCCCGGTCCCGGAGAGCGCGGTCGTATCGGAGAACGTGCCGTCACCGTTGTTGATGAGGTGCCGGCTCGTGCGGAAATCTGCGACCCAGAGCAGCTCGGGGTAGAGGTCGTTGTTCATGTCGCAGAAGCGCGGGCTGAACCCGTGCACCGTGCGCATGTCGGTCAGGATCGCGCTCTCGGTGACATCGGTGAACAGGGGCACGCCCGATTCGTTGACGCCATCGTTGCGGAACAGGCGGTTGCCGTAGGAGTCGGTCATCCACCCCGCGACGGCCAGATCGAGGTCCCCGTCCAGGTCGTAGTCGCCAAAGGCCGCGCCGAACCCGTCGGCGACCTCCGGGCTGGTCATGCCCACGCCCGCCTGCTGGGCGACCTCGCTGAAGATCGGCACGCCGCTCTCGTCGAGGCCCATGTTGAGATAGAGCAGATGCTGTCCCGGACCGGGAGAGGAGATATCGCCCCAACTGGCGATGAAGACGTCGAGCCACCCGTTGTTGTCCACGTCGCCCACGGCGATTCCCACGCCGATGTGCAACCGCGTCAGCCCGGCGTCGATCGCTCGATCGGTGAACGTGCCGTCCCTCTGGTTGAGGTAGAGGTGATCCGGCCCGTCCCCCCCGGAGAGGATGAACAGATCCTCGTGCCCGTCGCGGTTGAAGTCGCCCGCGGCGCCCCCGCCCCCCATGAAGGGCGCCCCGGCGC
>MRWG01001022.1_pt1 | contig 21007 bp, 18 predicted proteins | sample 1013341 | NCBI WGS metagenome assembly MRWG01 (sample SAMN06117577, study PRJNA244670) | biofilm metagenome | biome: Water; feature: Cathode Biofilm; material: Biofilm; isolation source: microbial consortium enriched at the cathode of a solar microbial fuel cell | place: USA: District of Columbia ... | reverse complement strand
GCGGGGATCACCGTGGGCTCCAGGGAACTGGTGGATAAGATCTACCGCTTTTCCCGCATTACAGGCCCGGCCCTTTCGCCCTTTAACGCCTGGATACTGTCGCGCAGCCTGGAAACCCTTGCGGTCCGGGTCGACCGCCACTGCGAGAATGCCCTGAAACTGGCTGAATTCCTGGAATCACAGCCGGAGATCAACTGGGTGAAATACCCCTTCCTGCCATCGCACCCAAAACACGAACTTGCCAAAAAACAGATGAAGGCAGGCGGATGCGTGGTGGCCTTTGAGGTGAAAGGGGGGCTCGAGGCAGGTAGGAAGTTTTTTGACAATATCCGGTTGCTGTCCCTTTCTGCCAACCTAGGAGATACCCGTAGCATTGAAACACATCCCGCCTCTACCACACACAGTAAACTGGCCCCGGAAGAACGGGCCGAATCAGGAATCACAGATGGTATGGTTCGGGTATCCGTCGGGCTGGAGCATATAGACGATATCATTGCCGATATCCGCCAGGCCCTGGGCTAAACGGCCTCTATCCAATTATAAATGCGGACCCCCACAGGCAAGGACTTGCCATGCTGGCGAGCCGGGGCCTGGGGGCCTTGACAGGGCCATGATTTTACTCATCGGTGGGAATGTTAATTTTATTTATCTTCGTACCATGCTTTCCAAAAAGACTAAATACGGGTTAAAAGCCCTTACTTACCTGGCTTCACAGGAGAAGAGAAAACCCGTCCAGATTGCCGAGATCGCCAAACACGAGAATATTTCTCAGAAATTTCTGGAAAGTATCCTGCTCACGTTGCGCAAAACAGGTATTCTGGGATCCAAAAAAGGCAAAGGCGGAGGATACTACCTGATCAAGGATCCTTCCGAAATCCCCATGACTACTGTAATCCGTGTTTTGGAAGGCCCTATTGCCATGGTACCCTGTGTGAGCCTCAACTTTTATGAACAATGCGATGATTGCCCGGATGAGAATGAGTGTTCCGTGCATAAATTGATGCTGATGGTGCGCGATAGCGCCCTGGATGTCTATCGCAATAATACCCTTGCCGATATTTTAACCTGAGACCGGACCGGGGGTCTGGCGAAATTTCCTGCCCTTTCCACCCGAAGCCCTTCCCCGGCTTTTCAAATTTCCATTCTGACGTGGGTTCCACTAAAAAAAACACAACAAAAAGCGGCCTATTTTAATAATCTATTAAAACTATAGGGTAATCCTGATAATTGTAGATTAATTAACGTTTCACTTCTGATAAAAAGTTTATTTTTGAATTATCCTATTAATTCTATGGGATAAACAATATTGTTTTCCATGGCCTTTAGGGCCGGGCGGCATTCTGAAACATAAATAAATTACCAACTGTACCCCGGCAGGGGAGCGGTGCAACTAAGAACCGGATCGTATGCGATTATCAGAAGAACAAGTGAGTGCACTCAACGCGCAATTCAAGGGGATACCACCGGAAGAAATTATATCCTGGGCCGTGTCCCACGGCAGGAGGGCGGTGGTTACAACGAATTTCAGGCCTTACGAAGTAGCTATTCTGCAGGCAGTAACCGAGGTACAACCAGATATCCCCGTGATCTGGTGCGATACAGGGTACAATACCCCCAATACCTACAGGCATGCCGAGGAACTGATCCAGGGCCTCCAATTAAACCTGAGGCTGTATGTCCCTAAGCAAACCACGGCGCACCGGGATGCGGTCATGGGAATCCCGGATATTGAAGACCCACGGCACGCCGAATTCACAGAACAGGTAAAACTCGAGCCCTTCAGAAGGGCGATGGCAGAACACCAGCCAGACGTCTGGTTCACCAATTTGAGAAAAGGGCAAACCGCCCTCAGGGACAAACTGGATATCCTGAGCCTGGATGCAAAGGGTATCTTAAAGGTAAGCCCATTCTACCACTGGAGTGATGCACAACTGGATGTGTACCTCAAGGAACGCGGCCTCCCCAATGAACACAAGTATTTTGATCCTACCAAAGTCCTGGAGAACAGGGAATGCGGACTGCATACCTAGTGGCAGATTGAAGAGAAATAATTTATGAAAACCTGTTTAGTCAACAGGTAAAACCTTATACTATGCAAAGCTTTAGGACAGAATTGGAAAACCCCGTCGTTGCCAGGGATATCATTGAACTCGAAAGAAAGATAAAGGAGTTCAGGGACGGAAAGCTCGATGAGGAGAAGTTCAGAAGCCTCCGGCTGGCCCGTGGGGTCTACGGGCAGCGGCAGGAAGGTGTTCAGATGGTGAGGATAAAACTTCCCTACGGCAAGGTATCCGCCAGGCAATTGCGCAGGATATCGGAGGTGGCCGATACCTATTCTACCGGGCGTTTGCATATTACCACACGCCAGGACATACAGATCCACTATGTGGACCTGGCGCGTACCCCGGAACTTTGGGCGGAACTTGAAAAGGATGAGGTGACCATCCGGGAAGCCTGTGGCAATACGGTCAGGAATGTGACCGCGAGTGAAACCGCAGGGATCGACGTGGCCGAACCCTTCGACGTATCACCCTACGCACACGCCATTTTCCAATATTTCCTGAGAAACCCCATAGGCCAGGAAATGGGCCGTAAGTTCAAGGTATCCTTCTCTGCCAGTGATGCAGATACCGGCCTTTCGTATATGCACGACCTTGGGTTTATCGCCAGGACCCGGGAAGGGGTAAGGGGCTTCAAGGTAATGGTCGGGGGCGGCCTGGGGTCACAGCCCCGGCATGCCGACGAACTCTACGAATTCCTGCCGGCAGAGGGCATCATTCCGCTCATGGATGCGGTAATCCGCGTGTTTGACCGGTACGGAGAGCGAAAGAGCAGGGCAAAGGCACGGATGAAATTTCTGTTGAAAGATATCGGACTGGAGGGCTTCAGGAAATTATTGGAGGAAGAACAACTGGCGGTCCCCCATAAGACCTATCCCATTGATGCGGGGGGCTACCCCGGGGCCGTGGTCTCGGAAAAACAGCCCCCGGCGGTCGAGGTAGCCGATGAGGCGGCCTATCAGCAATGGAAGTCCACCAACCTGGTCCCTCAGAAGCAGGAGGGCTACGTGGCCATTGGGATCAAAGTGCTGCTGGGAGATTTTTATACCGATAAGGCCAGGCAACTGGCCGATCTGGTGGAACAATATGCGGCGGGGGAGGTGCGCCTTTCCCTAAGGCAAAACATCCTGATCCCTTATGTAAAGGAATCGCACCTGCCCTATTTCTACAAGGTCTTGAAGGAATTGGGCATGGCCGAAGCCGGATATAACAAAGCATTGGATATTACTGCCTGCCCGGGCACGGATACCTGCAACCTGGGCATTGCCAGTAGTACGGGTATAGCCGTGGAATTGGAACGTGTCCTCAAGACGGAGTATCCGCACTATGTCAATAATGCCGATGTGGTCATAAAGATCAGCGGGTGTATGAATGCCTGCGGGCAGCATAACATGGCCCATATTGGGTTCCAGGGCATGTCTGTCCGCACCCGGGACAAGCGTGTGGCCCCGGCCCTGCAGGTATTGCTCGGAGGTGGAAACAAAGGCAACGGGAACGGCCTTTTTGCCGATAAGGTGGTTAAGATCCCCAGCAAGCGCGGCCCGGAGGCATTGCGACTGATCCTGGACGATTACCAGGCCCATGGGAAAGGGGTTTCTTATGAGGATTATTACGCTGAAAAAGGGCAACTGTATTTCTATGAATTCCTAAAACCCCTTACTGATACCGACAACCTGACGGCAGCGGATTTTATTGACTGGGGTAATTCTGAGCGTTACGAAAAGGCGATTGGAATCGGTGAATGTGCCGGGGTGGTGATCGACCTGGTGGCTACCCTCCTGTTTGAAAGCGAGGAAAAGATCCAGAATGCCCAAACAACACTTGAAGAAGGGAAATGGGCGGCCAGCATATACCATTCGTATGCATCCATGGTTAATTCGGCCAAGGCCCTGTTGACCTCGGAAGACGTCAAGACCAATACCCATGCGGGGATCATCAGGGATTTCCAGGAACATTTTGTGGCCAGCGGGAAGCTGGAACTCGGCACTTCTTTTGAATCATTGGTACTGCAATTAAAACAGAACGCACCGACCGGGGCCTTTGCGACCGCCTACCTCAATGATGCCAGAAACTTCCTTGAAATAGCCGAAACGTACAGGAAACGCGAACTCGTAGAAGCATAATACCATGAAGGAGCAGCACCCTATCCGTCAACTGGCCAACCAGGGCAACAGGTTGGAAGCGATCCGGCCGAGACTTACCGTAGTAGGTGCCGGCCCGGGCGATTTGGAATTGATCACTCTCAAGGCTATAAGGGCCCTGGAAGAAGCGGATGTGGTCCTGTATGACGCCCTGGTTGCCCCTGAAATCCTTGGCTACGCACCGGATGCAGAACACATTTTTGTAGGGAAAAGGAAGGGTTGTTATGCGTTTCAACAGGATCAGATCAATGAACTTATTGTCAGCCGTGCAAAGTCTCATGGGCATGTTGTCCGTTTAAAGGGCGGAGACCCCTTTGTTTTTGGACGTGGGGCTGAGGAAATGGAATATGCCGCAAAACATGGGCTGCAAGTGGCCATGGTCCCCGGTATCTCATCGGCGGTCTCCGTACCGGCGGCCCAGCAAATCCCGGTCACCAAAAGGGGCGCCGCAGAAAGCTTTTGGGTCATAACCGGCACTACCCGAAACCATCAATTATCCACAGACATCCATCTGGCGGCGAAATCAAACGCGACCGTGGTGGTCCTCATGGGCATGTCTAAACTCCCAGAAATAGCCCGCCTGTTCAAAAATGCGGGTAAAGGCGCGCTTCCCGTGGCCGTCATTCAGAACGGTACACGGCCCGATGAAAAGGTCGGGGTGGGGACCATTGCCACCATCGTGTCTATCGCGGAAGCAAAAGGGTTGGCGAATCCGGCCATCATCATCATAGGCGAGGTCGTGGCCCACAGGGAACAACTCCTGCAGGTCCATAGGCGAGTATCAACAGAAACCTTTTCATGAAAGAACGCAATAACCTTTACCCGATATTTTTAAAAGTAAGACAGCTACACATCCTGATCGTGGGTGGCGGATTGGTGGCTGAAGAAAAACTACGGTTTTTAACCAAATCCAGTCCTGATGCGCAGGTTAGCATGGTAGCCCCCATGTTCCGCAAAGGAACCCGGGAACTGGCAGACCAGTTTGGGGTAGAACGCATAGAAGACCACTACCACCCGGGCTATCTAAAAGGAAAACATATGGTGATCGCCACGACCGACAACCCGGACGTGAATATCCAGATATATAAAGACTGCAGGGAACGGGACAAGTTGGTGAATGTGGCCGACAATCCCCCGTATTGTGATTTTTATATGGGGGGAATCGTGACCAAAGGGAATGTGAAGGTGGCCATTTCCACCAATGGCAAATCGCCTACCACGGCCAAAAGGTTACGGCAGTTTTTTGAAGGGGTCCTGCCAGAAGACATCGACCAGATGGTGAAGAACCTCAATGCCTACCGGGATACCCTGAAAGGCGATTTTGAATACAAAGTGCACAAAATGAACCAGGTAACCGAGGCCCTGGTCGAAAAAAAAGTAAACACGGCACAAGGGTCCTGACCATAGGTCTCCGGGGATACGCCTGGGCCTGTGAACCCTTTGCACCACGAACAAATATGAAAGAAAACATGATCAAGACAGATATCATTATCATCGGCGCCGGTCCCACCGGTCTTTTTACGGTTTTTGAAGCAGGCCTGCTGAAGATGAAAACGCACCTGATAGACGCACTACCGCAGCCCGGGGGACAATGCTCGGAGATCTATCCCAAAAAGCCTATTTACGATATCCCGGCCTATCCGGAGATCCTTGCCGGCGACCTGGTACAGCGCCTTATGGAGCAAATTAAGCCGTTTGAACCCGGCTTCACCCTGGGGGAAAGGGCAGAAACGCTTGAGAAACTGGAGGATGGCTCTTTTATAGTCACGACCAACAAGGGGACAGAACACCATGCTCCGGTGGTGGTCATCGCCGGTGGCCTGGGCTCCTTTGAACCCAGGAAGCCCCCCATTGCCAATATCCAGGATTTTGAAGACAGGGGCGTCGCTTATATGGTGAAAGACCCTGAAGTATACCGCAATAAAAAAGTGGTGATCGCCGGGGGAGGGGACTCGGCCCTCGACTGGTCTATTTTCCTGGCCGATGTGGCCTCTGAGGTATCGCTGGTACACCGCAGGAACGAGTTCCGAGGGGCCCTGGATTCCGTGGAGAAGGCTTCTGAACTGGCCAGGCTGGGTAAAATCAAACTCATTACTGAAGCCGAGGTCACCAAATTGTACGGGGATGAGCGCCTGGAGGCCGTGGTGGTAAAGCACAACGATGCCGGTAAGGGAGAATCCTACGTGGAAACAGATTTCTTCATCCCCCTCTTTGGGCTTTCACCCAAACTGGGGCCTATAGGGGACTGGGGCCTCGAAATTGAAAAGAACGCCATCAAGGTGAACAACGCGTATGATTATCAGACCAACATCCCGGGCGTTTATGCCATAGGCGATGTAAACACCTATCCTGGGAAACTTAAACTCATCCTCTCCGGCTTCCACGAAGCGGCAGTGATGTGCCAAAGTGCTTACCAACTGGTAAACCCGGGAAAACGGTATGTCATGAAATATACCACGGTGGGTGGGGTGACCGGCTTTGACGGAACCAGGAAGGAGGCCAAAAAAGAAGTTGTGCAGAGTATCATAGCTTAGTGTTTTTTAGTTTGCAATTAGCAGAAAGCCCTTTAGCCCCCTGGGGAAGGAGGGCTTTTCTTTTACTCCGGGCCGTCCAAAAAAAGGCGGGAATCACTTGCTTTTCATTTGTCGGTACCCTTTCTTTGCACCAGTTCATTTCCACATTGAAAATGTTATCAAGAAAGGTGGAGGGAATAGACCCTTTGAAACCTTAGCAACCCTTTATCAATAAAGAAGGTGCTACATTCTATCTTAACCAAGCCCTGAGAGGGGCCTTTTGCCCCCGAAACACGGGCCCGGTTAGGAATAGATAACACACGTAGGACGTACCGTCCTAACCTTCCCTTACTTGATACGTTTTTTTGAATGAATGACGCTAATGCAAAAGGTATACGTATGAGTCGATTGACAGAACTTTTAAAGGAAAGGATCCTGTTGTTGGATGGAGCCATGGGCACCATGCTGCAACGTTATAAATTCAGCGAAGAGGACTTCCGGGGCGAACGCTTTCGCGATTGGCCGCAGCCACTGCAGGGCAACAACGACCTGCTGTCCTTGACACAACCCCGGGCCATTGCGGAAATCCACCGGAAATACCTGGAGGCCGGGGCTGATATCCTTGAAACCAACACTTTTTCATCGACCCGCATAGGAATGGCCGATTACGGGATGGAGGAACTGGTGTATGAACTAAACTACGAGTCGGCCAGGATTGCCTCCGGGATTGCCCGTGAGTTCACCGCCCGCGAACCCGACAAACCCAGGTTTGTAGCCGGGAGTATTGGCCCTACCAACAGGACGGCCAGCATGTCGCCCGATGTGAATGACCCGGGCTTCCGTGCCATTTCCTTTGAAGAGCTGCGACTGGCGTACAGGGAACAGGTAGAAGGGCTGTTGGATGGTGGGGTGGATATGCTGTTGGTGGAGACCGTTTTTGACACCTTGAATGCCAAGGCGGCCCTTTTTGCCATAGAGGAACTCAAGGAGGAACGGCAACTGGACATCCCCGTAATGGTCAGCGGGACGATTACCGATGCCTCGGGCCGTACACTCTCCGGACAGACGGCCGAGGCCTTCCTGATTTCGGTTTCACACATCCCCATGCTCTCCGTGGGCTTTAATTGTGCCCTGGGCGCCAAACAGCTGACACCACACCTCGAAGTATTGTCGTCTAAAACAGCAACCGCCATTTCGGCCCACCCCAATGCGGGCTTGCCCAATGCGTTTGGGAAATACGACCAGTCTCCCGAGGAAATGGCCTCCGAAATGAAGGAATACCTGGAGAAGGGCCTGGTGAATATCGTCGGGGGTTGTTGCGGGACGACCCCGGAACATATAAAGGCGATGGCCAGCCTGATAAAGGAATACCAACCCAGAAAAATTGGACAACCTGAGCCTACGGGGATCCATCACGCATGAAAGAAAAACTGACCCCCATACCGTCTGAACCTGAAGTGCAACGGGATGCCCATTATCTGAAGTTGTCGGGGTTAGAACCCCTGGTGATTACCCCTGAAAGCAATTTTGTGAACGTGGGGGAACGCACCAATGTCGCTGGTTCCCGCCAGTTCCTGAGGCTGATCAAAGAAGGCAACTACGAGGCAGCCCTCGAGATTGCCAGGCACCAGGTGGAAGGTGGGGCCCAGATCATCGATATTAACATGGATGACGGGCTCATTGACGGGAAGGAAGCGATGGTGAAATTCCTGAATCTGGTGGTTGCAGAGCCCGATATTGCCCGGGTGCCGATTATGATCGACAGTTCCAAATGGGAGATCATTGAAGCCGGCCTGGAGGTCGTACAGGGGAAATGCGTGGTGAATTCGATCAGCCTTAAAGAAGGGGAGGAGGAGTTCCTCCGGCAGGCAAAGCTGATCCGTCGGTTCGGGGCCGCGGTTATCATAATGGCTTTTGATGAAGTGGGGCAGGCCGATAATTATGAAAGGAGGATAGAAATTGCAAAACGCTCCTATGACCTGCTGGTGAACCAGGTGAAGTTCCCTCCGGAAGATATTATTTTTGACCTGAACATCTTTCCGGTAGCCACCGGGATGGATGAACATAAGCGCAATGCCCTTGATTTTATCGAGGCTACTGCCTGGGTGCGCAAAAACCTGCCCTACTGCAGCGTGAGCGGGGGTGTGAGCAACGTGTCCTTTAGTTTTCGGGGGAACAACCCCGTGCGTGAGGCCATGCATTCGGTTTTCCTTTACCACGCCATTCGCGCGGGGATGAACATGGGGATCGTCAACCCCGCCCTGCTGGAAGTGTATGACGATATCCCCGATGAGCTCCTTACCCACGTGGAAGATGTGATCCTCAACCGCAGGGAAGACGCGACCGAGCGCCTGCTGGCCTTTGCCGAAAACGTGGTGGGTAAGGCCAGGGAAAGCAAGGCCGACCTGTCATGGAGGGAAGATCCGCTACAGGATCGCATCACCAGGGCGCTGGTCAAGGGGATTGACCAGTATATTGAAGCCGATGTGGAGGAGGCCCGGCAAAGCGTGAAGCGGCCGATAGAGGTTATAGAGGGCCACCTGATGACGGGGATGAACGTGGTGGGCGATTTGTTCGGGAGCGGAAAGATGTTCCTGCCACAGGTAGTGAAATCGGCCCGGGTGATGAAAAAGGCGGTGGCCTACCTGCTTCCCTATATAGAAGAAGAAAAGAAATTGCAACCCGAATTGGAAGGCTCCCGCCAGCATGCCGGGAAAATCCTCCTGGCCACCGTAAAGGGAGACGTCCACGATATTGGAAAAAATATTGTAGGCGTGGTGCTGGCGTGCAACAATTACGATATTGTAGACCTGGGTGTCATGGTGCCCCCCGAGAAAATCATACAGCGAGCCAGGGAGGAAGATGTGGATATCATCGGCCTGAGTGGCCTGATCACCCCTTCGCTGGACGAGATGGTCTTCCTGGCCAGGGAAATGGAACGCCAGGCCTTTAAAGTGCCATTGCTGATAGGAGGGGCTACCACCAGCAAAGCCCATACGGCAGTGAAGATAGACCCACAGTATAGTGCGGCCGTGGCACACGTGAATGACGCCTCCCGCGCAGTAACCGTGGTGGGAGACCTGCTGCAGAAGGAGAGTTCTGAACGCTACAAAAAGAACCTCAAAACGGACTATGAGGAATTCCGGGACAAGTTCCTGAAGCGCGGCAAACAAAAGGAGTACCGCAGCCTAAAGGAAGCCCGGGAAAACAAATACCACATTGCCTGGAAGGCGTCTGATATTTTTGTCCCGAGGTCACTGGGGGTGCAGGTGATAGAAGATTTTGACCTGCGCAAGCTGGAAGCCTTTATCGACTGGAATCCATTTTTCCGGAGCTGGGACCTGCACGGAAAGTTTCCCGGGATCCTGGAGGATGAGGTGGTAGGCGACCAGGCGAGGGAACTCTATGAAGACGCCCGCAAGATGCTGAAACAACTTCTGGCAGAAAAGCGTCTGAAGGCAAAGGCCATATTCGGACTGTTCCCTGCGAATGCCGTCAATGATGATGATATTGAGGTAAGCGTACCCGGGGGCGCAGATACTGCCACTAAGGCGGGTGCCGGCGACAATCGTTTTGTATTCAGGACGCTGCGGCAGCAACTCAGGAAAAGGGAAGGGGTCCCCAATATGGCACTGGCCGATTTTGTCGCGCCAAAAGCTTCTGGTTTGCAGGATTATGTGGGCTGCTTTTGTGTGAGCACCGGATTTGGTACCCAAGCGCTGGCCAGGGAATACGAACAAAAGCTGGATGACTACAATGCCATTATGGTAAAGGCCCTGGCCGACCGGCTCGCGGAAGCCTTAGCCGAATACCTTCACATGGAGGTTAGGAAAGTGCACTGGGGGTATGCCGCCGGGGAGCACTTGGATAACGAGGCCCTCATAGGGGAAGCCTACAGGGGGATCCGTCCGGCACCAGGCTATCCCGCCTGCCCGGACCACCTCGAAAAACGGACCATCTGGGAACTACTGGGGGTGAAGGAACGCATTGGGGTGGAACTGACCGATAGCCTGGCCATGTGGCCGGCCGCCAGTGTGAGCGGCTACTATTTTGCCCACCCGGAAGCCAGGTATTTTGGCCTGGGCAAAATCACCGAAGACCAGTTGGCAGATTACGCCGGCAGGAAGGGCATCGCCCTGGAAGAAGCCCGGAGATGGCTGGCACCCAACCTTGCGGAGACCGTTAAGTAGCTGTGGTGAGGTACGTGGAGGCCCATTGGGATAGGAGTTTGGAAATTAAATCGTTTGGAAACGAACAGGCCTGTAAGGGTTTTTGAGAGTTAGATGAAAGTTACCGATCACATAACAAAGGCAAAAGGGAAAACCTTGTTTTCCTTCGAGATCATTCCCCCGGTCAAAGGCAGGAGTATCCAGGAATTGTATGACAACATTGACCCATTGATGGAGTTTGAGCCCCCCTTTATCGACGTGACCACCTCGAGGGAGGAATACGTCTATATTGACAAAGATGGATTACTCGATAAAAAGCTTACCCGCATGCGGCCGGGAACCGTTGGGATATGCGCCTCTATCATGCATAAATACGAGGTGGATGCCATTCCCCATGTGCTATGTGGCGGCTTTACCAGGGAGGAGACCGAATACCTCCTTGTAGATTGCCATTACCTGGGGATTGACAACGTGATGGCCCTGAGGGGCGATGCCATGAAGGAGGAAAAGTACTTTACGCCTACCAAAGGCGGACACCCGTATGCGACAGACCTGGTTCGGCAAATTAAACGGCTCAATTGCGGGGAGTATCTGCACGAGGTGGTGGAAACCGACCATTGTTCCGATTTCTGTATCGGGGTAGCCGGTTATCCCGAAAAACACATGGAGGCCCCTTCCCTGCAGACCGATTTAAAATGGCTTAAGAAAAAGGTAGACCTGGGGGCCGATTACGTGGTGACCCAAATGTTTTTTGACAACCAGAAGTATTTTGATTTTGTGAAAGCGGCCAGGGAACTGGGTATTGAGGTTCCCATCATCCCCGGGATCAAACCTATTGCGGTGAAACGCCACCTGCAACTTCTGCCCCAGGTGTTCCGTATTGACCTGCCACAGGAGCTGATCGATGCCGTCGAGGCCTGCAAGTCCAACCAGGAAGTGCGAGCGGTGGGCATAGAATGGGCGATACAGCAGTCCAGGGAGTTAAAGGCTGCCGGAGTGCCCGTATTGCACTACTATTCCATGGGGAAATCGGACAATATCAAGGCCATAGCAAAAGCGGTATTTTAGGATGCCGTGACGGTCCGTTACAGGCTGGCTGTTTTTTCCTACTTTTACGCCCGATGAACATCCTGATGCGAATCATTTGGCTGCTTTGTTGCTTTTGGGGATTTGCGCAGCAAAAGGAAACGGCCCGGAGCTACACGCTGGACGCGAGTACCTATTATGGATCCATCGTACTCCATAACCCGGATATATCGCACCTGATAACCCAGCACCCCTCGGGGGCCATCCTTGCCTGGAACCGGAAAACGTTTGGGGAAGAGGCCTGGGAGGAAGCCTATAACTACCCGGACCTGGGGTATTCATTTGTCTACCAACATTTTCATAACAGTACGCTGGGCGAGAATTTCGGCCTATACGCCCATTACAACTTCTATTTCCTCAAACGGCAATTGCAATTGCGCATAGCACAGGGGATAGCCTATACCACCAACCCTTACGACAAGGAACGTAATTTCAGGAACAACGCCTTTGGCACTCGCTTGCTCAGCAGCACCTACCTGATGCTCAATTACCAAAAGGAACGTCTTATGGGGGGGTTGGGCATTAAGGCAGGCCTTTCGCTGGTGCATTATTCCAATGCCAATTTCCGGGCCCCCAATACCTCGACGAACACCCTGGCGTTCAATGCCGGGTTCGTATACACCCTCGATGGCGGCCCGGAACCCGTATACCTGCATCCAGGACTGGCCGAATTGGGCCCCCAGCCCCTGCACCTTAACCTGGCCTTCAGGTTCGGGCTCAATGAAAGTGACGTGGTAGATTCCGGGCAATTCCCTTTTTATATTGTCTCGGCCTATGCCGACAAGCAGCTCAGCCGTAGGAGTGCCGTACAGGCGGGCGCCGATTTGTTCCTGTCTAATTTCCTGAAAGAGCTTATCGCCTTCCAGTCGGTGTCCTTCCCGGAACTCGACGTTGCTGCCGATGCCGATTTTAAGCGGGTGGGCATCTTTGCGGGCCATGAACTCTTTATCAACCAAATGAGTATCACCACCCAGTTGGGTTATTACGTGTATTACCCTTTTGATTTTGAGGGGCGGGTGTATAACCGGATCGGGCTAAAGCGGTATTTTGGGGAAAATTTGTTCGCCGCCATTACCCTTAAATCGCATGCGGCCAAGGCGGAAGCTGTTGAATTTGGTTTTGGGGTACGGTTGTGAAGAAAGCGCGCAGCTGGCATAAGCCGCGGGCCATGGCAGGGGGTTGGCTTCCCGGATCGTTGAATTTTAATAATTTTGAATTTTGTTGCAGCTAAGTCCCCTTTCTAAAAAGCGTTTCAACCGGCCGGGGCCGACAAGCATTCTTTTGCTCCAGTTCCTGCTTTTGCCCTTGTTTTCATGCAACGGGGACAAGGTTCCCGATTGTATTCAAAATGCCGGGGAGCTGGTACGGGAAGAACTGGTGCTGGAGCCGTTTGACAAGATTACCGTATATGAATTGGTGCGGGTGGTGATCCGGCACGGAGCGGAGCAGAAAGTCGAAGTAGAAACGGGCCGGTTCCTACGGGATGAGGTCTCGGCAAGCGTGGTCAATGGCCGCCTGGAGTTGCGCAATAACAACCGATGCAACCTTTTCCGGGAATACGGCCTTACGACCTTTTATATTACCGTTCCGGAACTGAGCGAAATCCGGAGCAGCACGGGCTTTCCCATCCTCAGCGAGGGGGTATTGCCCTTTGAACGCCTGAGTTTGATCTCGGAAAGTTTTGTCAATCCGGAAACCGAAACCACCGATGGGTCCTTTGACCTGAACCTGGAGGTAGAATCCTTAAGTGTGGTGGCCAACGGGATTGCCTATTTCAAACTCCAGGGAACTGCTTCCAGGATGCAACTCACGGTAGCGGCCGGAGATTCCCGCATAGAAGCCGAAAACCTGCTTGCCCGGCAAGTCAGTGTCAACCACCGTGGGAGCAATGACATGCTGGTATACCCCCTTGAATCACTGGAGGGGGTCATACGGGGCACGGGAGATGTGGTGAGTTTTCACAGGCCCGATACCGTACAGGTCGAAATCCTGTACCGGGGAAGGCTTATATATCGTGAATAAGGGCCAGTGGCTTTTTTTGCCTTTTCCCGGCGTTCCCTATTTCACTACCTTGGGCTATAGGATGGATGCTTTGCTGACATATCTCAGGCAATTGTTTGCCCCGCGAAAGGCAGGGGAGAACCGCCCGTCTGCCCAAACCCTTAATGGGGCCGATCGCCTTTTGGAAGGGCTGGCAAATGCCAACAGGGTCCCCGGGCTGTCGGCCACCGTGCTAAAAGATGGCCGTCCTGTGCTTCAGAAAGGCTATGGGTATGCCCAGCTCGAGGCAGGCCGGGCGGTAAACCCCAGGACTACACTTTTCCGTGTGGCAAGCGTATCCAAACCCATAGCGGCCACCGCCCTGTTGCGGATGGTGGACGAAGGGCTTATCGCCCTGGACGAATCCCTGTATACCTACGTTCCTTATTTTCCCAGGAAGGGGTATGATTTCAGTATACGTCAGCTCGCCTCACATACCGCAGGCATACGGGGGTACCGCGGCAAGGAATTTGCCCTGGACAAGCCCTACAGCATTCGGGAGGGCATACAGATTTTCGGGGATGACCCCTTACTTTTTGAACCGGGAACCCAGTACCATTACAATAGTTTTGACTGGGCCCTGCTTTCCCTTGCCATGGAAGAAGCGTGTGGCCGCCCCTTTGCCGAATACGTAGCCCGGAAAGTACTGAAGCCCCTGGGCATGCACCATACACAGCCCGAGCTAAAAGGCGAAGCTTCACGGGAACTCGCCAATTTTTATACGCGATCCGGCAAAGGTTACCGCCCCGCGGCCCCCGTCAACAACGCGTATAAACTGGCCGCGGGGGGCTACCTTTCTACCTCGGGCGATATTGCCCGGCTCGGGCAGGCGTACCTCGACGGGGACATAGGAGATCCGGCCCTGGTGGCCCAATTCCTAAGCCCCCAGGTCATTGGTGGGAAGCATACCTATTACGGGCTGGGGTGGGAAGTGAGCCGGGACAAATCGGGCAGGCCTTTTTACGGGCATACCGGTAATAGTGTCGGGGCCTACAGTAAATTTGCGGTATATCCCGAAACCGGGGTGGTCATTGCCATCCTCGTAAACTGCACCCATCCCCGGCTGGATGGGGCCATGGACCAGCTGGCCGATTTCCTGCACCATGAGGCCTGGTAGGCAGGTGTTTTGTTAAAGGCCACTAAGGACATGGATCCCGGGGTACTACCCGGCCAAAAGATAAGCTATGAGTGGCCCTATCCTGATTTCCCCGGAAATGGGCTGGCCACTTTTACCCTGGAGGAGCTGGGCAGGCAATGTACCCTGACGCTTGGCTTTAGGGGCGTGGAAAGTTTTCCGGAACACATTCCCGAGTTTAGGAGGGAGGCCTGCGAAGCGGGGTGGAATTATTTTATCCGGGAACGGCTGGTTGCCTATATGGGGAAATAAACGGCCCAATGGGCAAATAGCCAGCTGTGTTTAGCGGGTAAGTTCTGTGAATAGGCTTTCGAGGTTTTTGTTCTTACGGCTTAATTGCAGGGTTTTCAGCTGGTGGTCATGGGCGAAATCAAATACCACCGGGCGCATATCGGTACGGGTGGTAAACGTGATCTCGTAGACAAAACCCACCGTATTTTTCACTTTGGCCACGGAGGGTAATTTTTGAAGCAGGATTTCTTCCACCCGGTAATCAAATTCCACTTCGATTACCTGTTCCTTCTCTTCCCTAAGGTCGGCCAGTTTCTTGTCGGCTACCAGCACCCCTTTATTGATGATGAGCACCCGGTCGCAAACCGCCTCGACTTCTTTCATGATATGCGTGGAGAGCAGGATGGTCTTGGTCTGGCCAATTTCACGGATCAATTTCCGGATTTCGAGTAACTGGTTGGGGTCCAGGCCGGTGGTAGGCTCATCAAGGATAAGCACATCCGGGTCGTGCAGCAAGGCCGCGGCCAGTCCCACCCGTTGCCGGTAGCCCTTGGAAAGCTGCCCGATTGGTTTGTGGGACTCCGGTTGGAGCCCGGTTTGAAGGATCACGGCCGCGATACGTTCTTTGGGGACCCTATACACGTCTGCCTGGTATGCCAGGTATTCCTTGACATAGAGTTCCGGGTAGAGCGGGTTGTGCTCCGGCAGGTACCCCAGGCTGGTTTGCACAGCCCGGGCCTGGGTGGCCACATCGTACCCGTTCACCATGGCCTGCCCCTCGTCTGCCTTCATATAGGTAGTCAGGATTTTCATCAGGGTCGACTTTCCGGCCCCGTTGGGCCCCAGGAAGCCCACAACTTCCCCTTTCTTTATGTCAAAGCTAAGGTCCGATAGCGCTTTTTGCGATCCAAAAGCCTTGCTGATAGTAGTAACCGAAATGGACATGCGCTAAGTTTTTGTCAAAAATAAGCAATGGCATCCAATGATCCCCCCGAAATAATCGAGGCCTGTAACAGGACGGGCACAGGCCGATGAAAATGTATACTTCACAAACAAACCGCGTTTTTACAGAAATATTTTCAAGGAATACCAAAAAAGGAAGGATATTCCAAAAAATAAAAGGAATCCCTCCCTCAATTTAAATTTAATATTTACCTTAGCCGGACAATTGAGCAAATGACACGCAATTATTTCTGGAACGGTTTCTATTTTTACTTCTTCTTTAAAAGAGGTGCGGGACTGTTGTAGGATATTGTGAAACGATATATGTACTAAAGTCCCGTAAAAAACGGGACTTTTTTTTGTTAGTGCGCGCCGGGTGGTCAACCGGGCGTTTAGGGTAAAAAGGTGCCTGCCAGGTACTGCCCATAAGGGGTTGGCAGGGATCGATGTAAATAAACAAGTATGAACAAGTCGTGAAAAAGCGGATAGCCATACAGGGGATCAAGGGGTCTAACCACCATCAGGTGGCCCTGGATTACTTTGACGAGCCCATCGAACTGGTCGAGTGTATGTCCTTCGACGCCATTGTGGACCACCTCCTGAACAATACGGCAGACAAGGGGGTAATGGCCATAGAAAACTCCATTGCCGGGTCTATTCTTCCAAACTACGCCCTGGTCTATCACAACAACCTGCATATTATAGGGGAGCATTACCTCAACATCCATCATAACCTCATGGTGCTCAACGGGCAGAAGCTATCCGATATCACCGAAGTGCATTCGCATCCGATGGCCTTGTTGCAGTGCAAGGAATTTTTCAGAGGCCAGCCTCATATCAAGTTGGTTGAGGACGAAGACACGGCAGAAACCGCTAGGAGAATCCACGACAACGGCCTAAAGGGTGTTGCGGCAATCGCCCCCAGGATGGCAGCAGAATTGTACGGCCTCGAGATTATCGCGCCGGAGATTCAGACGATCAAAAACAACGCCACCCGTTTTATCATCGTAAAAACGCAAAACAAGGAATTACCCAGGGAAGAGATCAACAAGGCATCGGTCCGTTTTATTACAGACCACAAGCGGGGAAGCCTGGCCACGGTGCTCAACGTGATGAGCGACTGCCATCTGAACCTGACCAAGATACAGTCGCTTCCCATTATCCAAACGCCCTGGAAATATGCGTTTTTTGTCGATGTGACCTTTGAGGAATACGGACAGTTTGAGAAGGCGAAAGCTTTGTTGTCCATCATGCTTGAGGATTTCAAAGTATTGGGGGAATATAAAAATGCACGTCTATGATCCGTACGGCCGACCGTTTACAGACTGTTGAAGAATACTACTTTTCGAGGAAGCTCAGGGAGGTAAGGGAATTGGTTGCCGCGGGCAAGCCCATCATCAATATGGGGATTGGCAGCCCGGACCTGGCGCCTTCGGAAGAGGTGATCAAAACCCTGCAGGCGTCGATCAGTGATACGGGTGCCCACCAATACCAGAGTTACCAGGGGTTGGCGGAGCTCCGGCAGGGCATTGCCGCTTTTTATCGCGATAAGTTCGGGGTGGACGCCGATCCCAATTCGGAAATTTTGCCGCTCATGGGTTCCAAGGAAGGCATTATGCATATCAGCATGGCGTTCCTCAACCAAGGCGATGAGGCGCTGATCCCCAATCCGGGATATCCCACCTATTCCTCTGTAACCCGCCTTATCGGGGGTGTTCCAAGGTTCTATGACTTGAACGCGGATACGGGTTGGTTTCCCGACCTGGAAGCGCTGGGCAGGCAGGACCTTTCATCAGTGAAGCTGATGTGGGTAAGTTACCCGCATATGCCTACCGGCGCCACTGCCAGCAGGGAACAGCTGGAGGCATTGGTGCGATTTGCGCGGCAGCACCAGATATTGCTGGTGAATGACAACCCCTACAGTTTTGTGTTGAGCCGCAACCCGATCAGCCTGCTCGCCATACCCGGGGCCAAGGAAATAGCGCTGGAACTGAACTCCTTGAGCAAGACATTCAACATGGCCGGCTGGAGGGTAGGGATGGTGCTGGGCAATGCCGGGCACATCAATGCCATCCTGAAGGTGAAGAGCAATATGGATTCGGGCATGTTTTACGGCATACAGAAGGGGGCGGTCGCGGCGCTGAATAGCGGGAAGGAATGGTTTGACCACCTTGACGCGATTTATACCCGCAGGCGGAATTTGGTGTTTGCCCTGGCCGATAAACTGGGGTGCCGGTACGAGCCTGGGGCCGTGGGCATGTTTGTATGGGCCAGGCTGCCGGAGGGCGCCGAAGGTTCAGAGGCGTATATAGACCGGTTGTTGCTCGAAAAACACCTGTTTATAGCCCCGGGGACCATATTTGGGAGCAACGGTGAGGGCTATGTGCGGTTTTCCCTTTGTGTGAAAGAAGACCGCATCCGCGAAGCCATTGAGAGAATATAGACATAAGAAGTTAAGATGAAGGTAGTAATCATAGGAATCGGTTTGATCGGAGGCTCATTTGCCAGGGACATCAAACGCCTGCACCCAAAGGCCAAGATCTATGGCAGGGATGTCAACCCGGCACATGAAGACGAAGCCCGGGTTTTGGGGCTCATCGATGAAACCGCGGGCGGCAGGGAGTTGTCCGAAGCCGATATGGTCATTGTGAGTGTCCCTGTAGACGCCTTGTTGGTGGAACTGCCCGGTATACTGGATGCGGTGGGCGAGCAAACGGTGGTGATGGATGCCGGCTCTACCAAGTCCCTGGTCTGCAAAGTCGTTGAAAACCACCCGAAACGCAGGAATTTTTTGGCCTGCCATCCTATTGCCGGGACGGAGTATTCCGGGCCTTCGGCGGCCCTGGATGGACTGTACGAAGGGAAGACGCAAATAATTTGCGAAGTTGAAAAGACCGCGTTTAAGTTGCAGGAACGGGCGCATGACCTCTTTCGCGACCTGGGGATGCGCATTCGGTACATGAACCCCGAATCACATGACAAACACATCGCCTATGTGTCTCACCTGTCCCATATCAGTTCCTTTATGCTGGGGAAAACCGTCATCGAAATGGAAAGGAACGAGCGGGATATATTTGACATGGCCGGGAGCGGGTTTGAGTCGACCGTACGGCTGGCGAAAAGTTCGCCCGCCATGTGGACACCCATTTTCAGGCAAAACAAAGGCAATGTACTGGAGATCCTCGACGCCTATATCGGGAACCTGGAGGCCTTTCGCGACAAACTGAGCAATGATGATTTTAACGGGATCTACCAGGAAATGGATAATACCAATAAAATACGGGAAATCCTGAAAGGGATCCCGCTGAACAACAAAGTAAAATAAGAACTGAGATAGTAATTTATAACCCTAAGAAAGTGGAAAATTCGAAAGCATTAAGGACTTGGTTAGACGATATGGCATTGCCACACCCATTGGTAATTGCCGGACCGTGTAGCGCGGAAACAGAGGAACAGGTATTGCAGATAGCGCATGAGCTGAAAGATACCGATGTCAACTATTACCGGGCCGGCATCTGGAAACCCAGGACACGTCCGGGAAATTTTGAGGGCGTGGGGGCAATAGGGCTCAAGTGGTTAAAGAAGGTGAAGGAAGAAACCGGCCTTAAGACCGCGACGGAAGTAGCCAACAGGGCCCATGTGGACCTGGCCCTGGAACACGATGTAGACCTGTTATGGATCGGGGCCCGTTCCACGGTAAGCCCTTTCATCGTACAGGAGATCGCAGATGCCCTTGAGGGTACGGATAAAGTGGTATTGGTCAAGAACCCGGTCAACCCCGACCTTTCCCTTTGGCTGGGAGCCGTAGAGCGGCTGCATTCGGCTAATATCAGGAAGCTGGGGGTCATCCACCGGGGCTTTTCTACCTATGAGAAGACCAAATACCGCAATATCCCGGAGTGGCAACTGGCCATTGAATTGCAATCCAAATTCCCCGACCTGCCCATTATCAATGACCCCTCACATATTACCGGGAAAAGGGATATGATCTTCGACGTATCGCAGACCGCCCTGGACCTGAACTTTGACGGGCTGATGATAGAAACGCATTGCGACCCGGACAACGCCTGGAGCGATGCCGCACAGCAGGTAACCCCTAAAAGGCTGGTACAGATCATGAGGGATCTGCGAATCCGAAAGGAGACCGATGAAGAAACAGAATACAACAACGAACTGAGCAACCTTAGGGCGCAGATTGATATTTTTGACAATCAGTTGATCGATATCCTTGGGAAGCGGATGAAGGTTTCAGATCGTATTGGCGAGCTTAAGAAGCAGCGCAATGTCGCGGTTCTTCAAACCAACCGTTGGAATTCCATCCTGGGCAAAATGATCCTGGAAGGGGAAAGCCATGGCCTCAGCGAAGAATTTGTACTGCGGATGTTCAAGGCTATCCACCAGGAATCCATCAACCATCAGGAGCGGATCATCAATGCTTCGGAGGTGGCGCAGAAATAAACGCCAGCCGGGCCATAAAGGAAGGTCTAAAAGGGGAGCTGCCGGCAACAGGGCAGCTCCCCTTTTTGCTTTTTCGGAATTTGACTTTTAAAAGTGTAACATTCGTATCCGGGCCACGTCTTTATGGAAACATAAAACACGGATAAAATGAAAATATGCAGTGCCATATGCCTGTTGCTGGTTGGTGCCCAGGCTTTTTCACAACGCATTATCGACCGCGAAGTAGGGCAAT
>MRWG01001021.1_pt1 | contig 21025 bp, 21 predicted proteins | sample 1013341 | NCBI WGS metagenome assembly MRWG01 (sample SAMN06117577, study PRJNA244670) | biofilm metagenome | biome: Water; feature: Cathode Biofilm; material: Biofilm; isolation source: microbial consortium enriched at the cathode of a solar microbial fuel cell | place: USA: District of Columbia ... | reverse complement strand
ATCAGGTTGGGAATCAGCACCGCGCCCATGGGCCCCGAATACACCCAGCCGTAGGCGTGTCCGCCGACGGACTTGTAGATCGGGCAGTGATTCAGGCACGCGCCGCAGCGGATACAGCGCAACATCTCGTGAAATTCCGACCCGATCATCTCGCTGCGGCCGTTATCGAGCAGTACGACGTGGTATTCCTCCGGCCCGTCCAGGTCCTCGGGACGCTTCGGGCCGGTGCAGAACGTGGTGTAGACGGAAATGTCCTGGCCGGTCGCCGAACGCGCCAGCACACGCAGGATAGTGGACGCGTCCTCCAGCGTCGGCACGATCTTCTCGATCGAGGCGATCACCACGTGCACGCGCGGCAGGTTGTTGGTGAGGTCCGCGTTGCCCTCGTTGGTGACCAGCACGTTGGTGCCGGTTTCCGCGATCAGCATGTTGGCGCCGGTGAGGCCGACGTCGGCGCTGAGGAACTTCTCGCGCAGCTTGGCGCGGGCTTCTTCCAGCAGGGACCGCGGCTCGTCGAGATTACGGTCGCGGACAAGGTCGATGTGCGCGTTGCGGAACGTCTCCGCGACCTGCTCCTTCGAGAGATGGATCGCCGGTGCGATAATGTGGCTCGGCGGTTCCTTGCGGAGCTGGATGATGTATTCGCCGAGATCGGTCTCGACGGGCTCGATACCGTTTTCCTCGAGGAAGCTGTTAACGGCGATTTCTTCCGAAATCATCGACTTCGACTTGGTGACCGTCTTCGCGCCGGCGTTGCGGCAGATACCGAGAATGGTCTCGCGCGCTTCCTTGGCGTCGCGGCACCAGTGCACGTGACCGCCGCTTTCGGTGACCTTTTGCTCATAGGCCACCAGGTAATGGTCGAGGTTCTCGAGCACGTGGTTCTTGATGTCGCGGGCCTGGTCGCGCAGGCCGTCGAACTCGGGCAAGCGCGCCGCCGCCTCGAGCCGGCGCATCGGGAACCCGACGGCGAGCTTGCCGAGCGCCGCCTGCAGCGGATCGTCGGCGATCGCGGCGCGGGCGTTCTCCTTGAAGCTGGGTGAGGTCGGCTGCATGGCGCGTCTATTCCTCCGCCGCCGGCTCGCCGATCGCCGGCGCGGCGGTCATGCCGGCCAGCACCTCCGCGGCGTGGCGCGCCTCGATCGGCAGGCCCCGGCGCTGCAAGCGCCCGGCGATGTTCATCAGGCAACCGAGATCGCCGGCCAGCACCGTATCGGCACCGGTCGCGACGATGTCGTCGACCTTGGCATCGACCATTTTTTCGGAGATGTCCGGATACTTGATGCAGAACAGGCCGCCGAACCCGCAACAGGTTTCCGTTTCCTTGCCTTCGGTAATACTGAGGCCCGTGACCGATGCGAGCAGCGCGCGCGGCTGTTCCTTGATGCCCAGCTCGCGCAGCCCTGAGCACGAGTCGTGATAGGTCACCCGGCCGTCGAAGGCCGCGCCGGTCGCCGTCACGCCCCGCACATCGGTGAGAAACGACATCAGCTCATAGGTTTTCGCGGCCAGCGCCTCGGCGCGGGGACGCCAGACCGGGTCGTCGGCGAAGGCTTCCGGATAATGATCCTTGATCATCCCGGCACAGGAGCCGGACGGCGCCACTACGTAATCGTAGCCTTCAAATATCGTGATCACGTGCCGGGCAATATCGAGGGTATCGGCCGTATCGCCGGAATTGTAGGCCGGCTGGCCGCAACAGGTCTGCGCCACCGGCACCTCGACGCGGCAACCCGCGTCCTCCAGCAGCTTGACCGCGGCAAACCCGACGACCGGACGCATCAGGTCGACGAGGCACGTGGCGAACAGGCCGACGGCAGGTTTGGCGGTTTCCGACATGATCAAAGAATGTTCTCTAAGGAGGCAGAACGCAAGAACCGAGCGCGCTTGTTCAAGACTGCGGGACGATCCGTTCCGCCGACTTCGGCAGCAGGATGTAATAGCGGCCGCGCTGCTTCATCAGCCCGGCCCGCCTGGCCGCGGTTTCGCCGAAGCCCCAGAACACGTCGCCGCGCACCGGTCCGTTGATGGCGCTACCCGTATCCTGGGTCACGAGCAGGCGCCGCAGCGGCGCGCCGTCGGCAAGCGGATCCGTGGTGTCGAGCCAGACCGGCGCGCCCAGCGGCAGGAAGGCGCGGTCGATGGCGAGGCTGCGGCCTGCCGTCAGCGGCACGCCCTGGGCGCCGAGCGGGCCTTCGCCCTCGATTACGCGGAAAAAGACATAGGACTCGTTCCGGTTCATCAACTGCGTGCCCGCCGCCGGATTGGCGCGCAGCCAGTCGCGGATGGCGGGCGCCGTCACGTCGTCGAGCGGCATCGCGCCCATGGCGACCAGTTCGCGGCCGATGGACGTATAGCGGCGGCCGTTACGGCCCGCGTACCCGACCCGCACGGTCGAACCGTCGGGCAGCCGGACGCGGCCCGAGCCCTGAATGTGAAGGAAGAACGCATCGACCGGGTCCGCCACCCAGATCACCTCGAGCTCGCGGCCGCGGAGTGCGCCGCCGTTGATCTCGGCCCGGGTGTAATAGGGCACCAGCTTGTTATCGACGACCCGGCCGGCGAGTTGCGTGCCCGCAAGCTCGGCGCGATGCTGACCGAGATCGATGGACACCAGATCCTCGGGCCGGGAATAGATCGGGATCTGGTATTCCGCTTCCGGTGCCCAGCGGCCGGTGAGTTCGGGTTCGTAGTAACCGGTGAAAAGCCCCATCGGTTCGTTGCGGTCGCCAACGGTGTAGGCGACGAAACGGCTTTCGAAGAAATACTTGGCTTCGATCTTGTTGCCGGGACGGATGATGCGCGCATCCTTGCAGATGGACTTCCAGTCGGCGACCGTCCCCATGCGTTCGTCCGACCCGAGGGCAGTTTTCGGATCTTTCTTTTCGATCGCGTCGCAGGAGCGGATCAACACCGGCAGGACGTCGGCGAAGGTTTCGCCGTCCCATCCTTCGAGCTCGTCGAACTCGACCTTCGTCAGCGTCAGCGCCGGCGGTTGATCGGGCGGCGATACGGGTTCCGGAATGGGCAGACCGAGATCGGCGCAGCCGGCAATCAGCAACAGCGCCACGAGCGAAACCGGCTTTGTCAAAGCGGAGACGCGCAGCACCGGACCTCGCACGTCAGTTATTGCTCTCGGTGCCGATCAGCGTCCAGTTCGGATCCGAAGACCGGGTATCGCGGGAGAACGTCCAGAAGTCGGTGACGTCGATCACCTCGTTCGGGTTGCCGTCGATGATGTTGCCCTCGGCGTCCCTGAGCGCGCTGATCTGCTCGGAAACGAACTTGATCGTGACGACGGCGTGATGGCCGTCCATCGCCGCTTCGACGATCTTCGCCGAGCGGATGCCGACCAGCGTGTCCTCAAGGACCTCGCCGGCGCGTTCGCGCTCGGTGATGGCCTCGTCGAAATTCTTGTAGACGTCCGGGCTCAACAGGCCCTTGAGCATCTTGCGGTCGCCCGACGCAAACGCGTTCAGGATCATCTCGAACGCGGCCTTCGCACCCTCGGTGAACTCGTCCGGGCCGAAGCTCGGGTCGGCGACGCGGATCTGCGTCAGGCCGGCGGCCGTCGGGTCGTCGGGATCGATATCGAGCGGCGCCGCCTCGGCGGGACCTTCGCTGCGGTCCGGCAACTGCACGATGTTGTCGTCATCGGCGGCATCAGGCTCCGCGCCTTCACGCTCACGGAAGCGGTCTTGGTAGCCGCCTTCGTGGCCGTCGCGGCGGCCGAGGACGCGGCGAAGCCTCAGGATGAGGAAACCCGCGATCATCGCGAGAATGATGATGTCGAAGAACTGAAATTCGCCGCCCATGATATCCTTGACCCTCAGGGCCCTGCCTGTTGTCGTATGCGGAGACGCGCAAACGATGTGCCGCCTCACCTGATGCGGCCCGTCCAAGGTATCGGCTCCGGGCCGCCGCGTCCAGAATATCGGCAAAACAACAAAACAAGGTTGCGCTTGCCGACACAGCACTTAAATAAGCCGACCAGCCGTTCGGGACAAGGCAACCATGGCATTCATTCTGTTAATCGCATTCATCACGGTGCCGATCGTGGAGATTGCCGTGTTTATCGAGGTCGGCGGCCAGATCGGGCTGTGGCCGACAATCGGCATCGTCATCCTGACGGCGGTCATCGGCACGGCCATGCTGCGCCAGCAGGGCCTGTCGGTGCTGTTCCGTATACAGGAAAACCTGGAAGCGAACAGAATCCCGGTGCAGGAGCTGTTCGACGGCGTCTGCCTGGTCATTGCCGGCGCGCTGTTGCTGACGCCCGGGTTCGTCACGGATTCCGTCGGCTTCCTGTTGTTCGTGCCGCCGTTCCGCCGCTGGATGGCGCATGAGATCGGCCGGCGCGTCATCGCCCGCGCCGATGTCCGTTATAGCAGTCATACCTATACCACCGGCGGCCATCCGCGCGGCCCCGGCCCGCAGGGCGGCGGCCCGGTGATCGACGGCGAATACCAGGACGTCACCGACGGCGAGACCGACGAACCGCCCGCCGGACGCCGCATCGACCACGAGGATCCGAATCGCCCCGACCGGACCTGAACCGGCCATACCGGGCCGTCCTAGGTTATTGTCGATCCCGGGAAGACATGGTACCAGAAGCCCGCAATCGCTTGAGGAGAGCCACATGGCCGAACAAATCACGCCGCCGACACCCGGCGCCGACGACCAGCCGAAATCGGCGCCGCTGACGATCAACGGTCAGTACGTCAAGGACCTGTCGTTCGAAGTGCCGAACGCCCCTGCCATCTTCGGCCAGATGCAGGGCAAGCAGCCCGATATCAACATCGACATTTCGGTCAACGCCAAGGAAATCGGCGGCAACCAGTACGAGGTCTCCATCACCGGTCACGCCGAATGCGATGTCGACGGGACCAAAGGCTTCATCCTCGAGCTTGTCTATGCCGGCGCATTCACGATCAACGTGCCCGACGAACACCGCCAGGCCGTTCTGATGATCGAATGCCCCCGGCTCCTGTTCCCGTTCCTCCGCAACATCATCGCCGATGTGACCCGTGACGGCGGATTTCCGCCAGTCATGCTGGGGATCGTCGACTTCGTCGCCATGTACCAGCACCGCCTCGCCGAACAGGAAAAAGCCCAGGGTGCCGCCGCCGGCACCGCCGAGGCCGACACCGAATAGCCGACCGCACTGTCTGCGGGCGCTACCCGCGCAGCCAGATCGGGTCCTTGATCTTTTCGAGAAACTCCGCGTGCCGCGCCAGTTCGTCGTCGCTGGCGGCGTGCGCACGCGGCGCACGGCGGCCTGACGTCTGCATGTCCGCCGCCGCGGCCTGATCGCCGCCGTCACCGGCTGCCGCCATTTCGGCGGCAAGGTCCATGCCGTGCTGCCGACCGCCCAGAAGCTCGAGATAAACGGCCGCCAGCAGTTGCGCATCGAGCAGCGCGCCATGCAGCGAACGCTCGCTGAGATCGATCCCGAACCGGCGGCACAGCGCGTCGAGCGAGGCCTGCGCACCGGGGAATTTCTGCCGCGCCATACTGACGGTGTCGATCGCGCGCCGTTTGTCGACCGTCGGCCAGCCGGCGATCTTCAGTTCCGCGTTGACGAACCCCATATCGAAGGCCGCGTTGTGGATCACCAGCGGCGCATCGCCGATAAATTCGAGAAAATCCGCGGCGATGTCCGTGAAAACCGGATGTCCGCTCAGAAATTCCTCGCTCAACCCGTGCACCCGTTCGGCTTCCGCCGGCATGTCCCGTTCCGGATTGACGTACTGGTGATAGGTCTCGCCGGTCGGCACGTGATTGAAGAGCTCGATACAGCCGATTTCGACGATCCGGTGCCCGGCCGCCGGATCCAGGCCCGTGGTCTCCGTATCGAGAACGATTTCCCGCATGCGATCCGCCCCTCAGATGCTGAACGGCGGCCAGTGTGTTCCCGCCGATGATCTCGCGATTGTCGCAATTCGGCGGATGATGAGCAAGCTGTGAGCATGCCCCAGACCCGTAAAAATCACAAAATCTGCTGCCCGACGTTTCATTTGGTCCGATATCTGGTGCTCCAGGACCTTCTGGAACCGTTCCTCGGTCATGCCGGAACGGGACAGCACACGCCGGCGCTGCACCCGGTAGGGGGCACTGACGACCGCGACCGCGTCGCAACGGTTTTCGGCACCGGTCTCGAATAAAAGCGGAATGTCGAGGACCACCGCGGGAGTCCGCATCCGGGCGTTCCGTCCGAGAAACGCATGCTCCCGCTCGCGCACCATCGGGTGCAGAATGGCTTCCAGCCGCTCGAGGGCATCACCGTCCCCAAAGACGCGCTTGCCGAGTTCGGTGCGGTCGACGGCATCGTGTTTCACGGTCCCCGGAAAGGCCGCGTCGATCCGTTCGACCGCGGCTCCGCCCTTCGACATCAGCGCATGTACGGCGGCATCGGAATCGTGCACCGGCAAACCCTCGCGGCGGAACGCCCGTGCCGCCGCCGTCTTGCCCATGCCGATCGAGCCGGTGAGGCCGAGGATGAACATCAGCCGCGATCGCGTCCGGCGAGCACATGCGCGCGCAACGCGTCGTCGACCTCGGGCCGCATGCCGAACCAGGCCTCGAACCCGGGCCGCGCCTGATGGAGCAGCATGCCGAGGCCGTCGACGGCCGTCAGGCCACGGGCCTTTGCGTCCAACAGCAACGGCGTTTCCAGCGGTGCGTAAACGATATCGTTGACGACCGCATGCGGCGCAAGACCGGCTAGATCGACGTCCAGCGGCAAATTCCCGGTCATGCCGAGAGACGTGGTGTTGACCAGGGTGCCGGCGCCGTCCATGGCACCGTTGCGGTTATCCCAGTTGACGACCGTGACGACATCACCGAAATGCGCTTCCAGTTCGGCGGCGCGTTCGCGGGTCCGGTTGGCAAGGCGGATTTCCGGCGTGCCGGCATCGATCAATGCCGCAATCACCGCGCGCGCGGCGCCGCCGGCCCCGAGAACGACCGCGGGCGCTTTGTCCGCCGCCCAGTCCGGCGCCCCGGCGCGGATGTTCTCGATGAACCCGAACGCATCCGTGTTGTCGCCGTAAAGTTCGCCGTCCTCGTCACAGACGATGGTATTGACCGCGCCGATCGCCCTGGCGGCATCGCTCATCCCGTCGACGGTCCGAAACGCCGCTTCCTTGTGCGGTACCGTCACGTTGGCGCCGACGAAGCCCAGTTTCGGCAGCGCGCGGATCGCATCCTCGATATTCGGCGGGGCCACCGGCAACGGCAGATAGACGCCGTCGATTCCATAGATGTCGAGCCAGTAGCCATGCAAGCGGGGCGAGAGGGAATGTTCGACCGGCCAGCCGATGACCCCGGCCTTGATGGTTTTCGCGGTGACTGACGGCATGGTGCGCTCCTCTATGCCGGGAGAATGCCCCGTTTCCGCAGTTCTTCCAATAGGGGAAGCAGGGGCAGGCCCAGGACCGTGAAATAATCGCCGTCGATCTTCTCGAAGAGCTGTACGCCCCGGCGTTCGAGCAGGTAAGCGCCGACCGAGGTCAGGATTTGCTCACCTTCATCCGCGAGGTATCCGTCGATAAAATCGTCGCTGAGGTCACGAACGTGCATTTCGGCCACCGCTACATGCGACCAGACCACGCCGTTTGATTGGGCAAGGCAAACGGCCGAAATCAGCCGATGCGCACGGCCGCTGAAAGCACGCAGATGCGCGCGCGCATCATCCAGGGTCGCGGGTTTGTCGAACAGGTGGCCATCCAGCGCCAGAACCTGATCGCAACCGATGACAAGCGCATCGGGCTTTTCCTGTTCTGCAACGGCGCCCGCTTTCGCCTCGGCCAAAGCGCGTGCCAGGTCTTCCGGCGGCATCGCCGACCGGACAGCCTGGGTCTTGATGATCTCTTCATCCACGCCGGCGTCCCGCCATTCGAAGATTACACCTGCGTTTTCGAGAACCGTCCGCCGGGCCCGGCTTTTCGATGCGAGAATCAGTTTCGCTTCGCTCACGGTGCGTCGTCGTCACCCTGGCGGCGGGCAAGATACTGCAGGATGGTGGCCGCCGTCTCCTCGATCGACCGCCTCGACACGTTGATGACCGGCCAGTCGTGTTGCGTGAACAGGCGCCGGGCGCTGCTCACCTCCTCTTTCACCGCTTCCTCGTCGACGTAATCCGTATCCGGGTCCTGATCGAGGAAGCGCAGTCGCTGGCGGCGGATCTCGATCAGCCGTTTGGGATCGTTGGTGAGACCGACGACGGACGGCCCTTCGTCGACGAACAGTTCGTCCGGCAGCGGACAACCGGGCACGAACGGGATGTTGGCCGCCTTGATGCCGCGGTTCGCAAGATAAATACAGGTTGGCGTCTTGGACGTTCTGGAAACACCGACCAGCACCACGTCAGCATGCTTGAGTTCGTGCGTCATCTGGCCGTCGTCGTGACTGAGCGCAAACTGCATCGCTTCGATCCGGTTGAAATATTCCTGGTCCATCGTGTGCTGACCGCCGGGGCGGGGGTGACTTTCCGCGTTCAGGTAGGCACCGAGCGCGGCGACAACCGGGTCCAGCACCGGAATGCAGGGGATCTGGTGCATGCGGCAGCCCTCCTCGAGCGCCATGCGGTTTTTCTCGTCGACCAGCGTGCACATGACGAAACCGGGGTGTTCGCGAATTCTCTCCATAACATCGCGGACCTGATCAACGGTTCTGACCATCGGCCACAGATGTTCACGCACCTTGATATCGTCGAACTGGACAAGACAGGCCCGCGCCAGCAATGTCACCGTCTCCCCGGTGGAATCCGAGACGAGATGAAGATGAAGTTCCTGCATGGTGCGGTCCTTTACCCCCGGAAAACCGCCTTATAAGGCAGGGGATGAAATTGTGGATAACTTACAAGGCTCTAAAATCGATCTTTAATACCCATGTCAGGCTTAGGGGATACACACCTTGTCCGACTGTGTAAATCTCCGAAGTGAGGGATAAGACCTTGGGATAACATGGAAACCGCCAATTCCTGCGGGTTTAAAGAGTTTTTAGGTATCCCGCGAAGGCTATTGGAATCGTTGATACTTTTTCCAGATTCGAAAATTACTTGCGGCGGGACGGCATAAAACCTAAGCATGCGGCACGTCTGAATAACCTGTGGATTATACATAATCCCCAGGATTCATCGGCCCAATTACATCTACAATATTCTCTATATATAGACTCTATATAGAGATGCCTGGACCGACAGGCCGGATGAAAGATCCATGGTATGACGCAAAACGCTGATACGCCCCGAGCGGCCGATCGTTCGGTGAAACCCTTTCTCCGGGTATTCGACGGTGACGTGGTTTCGCCGCCGCCCGTGTGGATGATGCGCCAGGCCGGGCGGTACCTGCCGGAATACCGCGAGGTGCGGGCCAATATCGGGTCATTCCTGGAATTTTGCTACACACCGGATGCGGCGGTCGAGGTAACGCTGCAGCCGTTGCGCCGGTTCGGATTCGATGCGTCGATCCTGTTCGCCGACATCCTGGTGGTGCCGGATGCGCTCGGCCAGAAGGTCGAGTTCAAGGAAGGGGAAGGACCGGTCCTGGAGCCGATCCGCGATGCGGCCGGTCTGGAAAAACTCGACGTCGAGGGCGTGGTCGGCAAACTGGCGCCGATTTTCGAGACGCTGCGCCGGCTTTCCGTGGAAATTCCGCAGACGACGGGACTGATTGGGTTCGCCGGTTCGCCGTGGACGGTCGCGGTCTACATGGTCGAGGGCCGGGGCCGCACCGAATGCGAACGGGCGCGGGGCTGGGCGTACCGTGCGCCGGACGAGTTCGGCAGACTGATGGATATCCTGGTGGACGCGACGTCGCGTTACCTGATCGAGCAGGCCAGGGCCGGGGCCGAGGTGCTGCAACTGTTCGATAGCTGGGCGGGTGTGCTTTCGGTGTCGCAATTCCGATCTCTGGTGATCGAACCGACGCGCCGGATCGTAGAAACTGTCAGGAAGTCGGCACCCGGTGTGCCGATAATCGGATTCCCGAGGCAGGGTGGGGTGATGATCCCGGAATACGTGGCTGAAACCGGTGTCGACGCGGTCTCGCTCGATCATTCCGTGCCGCTCGACTGGGCGGTCCGGACGATACCGGAGACGTGTGTGTTGCAGGGAAACCTGGACAACCGCCTGCTGGTCGTCGGCGGCGAAGCGCTGGATCGCGGCGTCGACGAAATTCTCGAGCAGACCCGGGGCCGCCGCTTCATTTTCAACCTGGGTCACGGGATCGTGCCGCAAACGCCGCCGGATAACGTCCGGCGCGTTATCGACCGGATAAGAGGCGGCTGATGAAAACCGCCGTCGTCCTGTTCAACCTGGGCGGACCGGACAGCCCTGACGCGGTCGAGCCGTTCCTGTTCAACCTGTTTTCCGATCCGGCGATTATTTCGGTGCCGCAACCGTTCCGCTGGATGCTGGCGAAACTGATTTCGAAACGCCGCGCGCCCGTTGCGCGCGAGATCTACGAAAACCTGGGTGGAAAGTCGCCGCTCCTCGAACTGACCGAAGAGCAGGCCCGCGCGCTCGAAAAGCAGTGTCCGGATTTGGGCGAGGTCAGAACCTTCGTTTGCATGCGCTACTGGCACCCGATGAGCGCGGCGACGGCGGGCGAGGTCAAGACGTTCGATCCGGACAGGATCGTCCTGTTGCCGCTCTATCCGCAGTATTCGACGACAACCAGTGGCTCGTCGATCAAAGAATGGCACCGGGTGGCGGCCGTAGCCGGTCTGACCGCGCCGACGGTGGAAATCTGCTGTTATCCGGAACAGGAGGGATGGGTGGATGCCCAGGTGTCGCTGATCCGGAACGCCGTTAACGATGCCGGCGAGGGTGTGAAACCGCGTGTGCTGTTTTCGGCGCACGGCCTGCCGAAAAAGGTCATTGCCGCCGGCGATCCCTACCAGTGGCAGGTCGAGCGGACGGCGGCGGCTGTGGTCGAGCGGCTCGGCATCGACGGTCTGGACTGGGTCGTGTGCTATCAGAGCCAGGTCGGTCCGCTGGAATGGATCGGCCCGTCGACCGACGACGAAATCAAGCGCGCCGGGCGTGACGTCGTGCCGGTGATCGTGGTACCGATCGCGTTCGTGTCGGAGCATTCGGAGACGCTGGTGGAATTGGACATCGAATACAGGGAACTGGCGGACGAGCACGGTGTGCCGGGATACACGCGCGTCCCGGCCGTCGCGACGCACCCGTCGTTCGTTGCGGCGATGGCGGGTCTGGTGCGCAAGGCGGTGCATGCGGACGGGCCGCGTATTTCGGGGACCGGCGGGCGCATCTGTCCCGATACCTGCGGCAAGTGCGCCTGGGCATGACGAGGACCGGATTGTGATGGACGGTTCCGCGTATTTCTGGCTGAAGGCGCTTCACATCATCGCGGTCATCGCGTGGATGGCGGGGATGCTCTATCTGCCGCGGCTGTTCGTCTATCACGCCGATGCCGAACCGGGCTCCGAACTCTCGGAAACCCTCAAGACGATGGAGCGCCGGTTGCTGCGCGCGATCATGAATCCGGCGATGATCGTTTCGGTGATCGCCGGCGGCTTGTTGCTGGCCTATCAGGATTTCTCGTCCGGCTGGCTGCACGTGAAACTGGCCTGTGTCGCCGGCCTGATCGTCATGCACATGCTGATGGCGCGCTGGCGCAAGAACTTTGAGGCGGACCGGAATACCAGGAGTCACACGTTCTACCGCATCGCCAACGAGGTGCCGACCGTGCTGATGATCGTGATCGTCATCATGGCCGTTGTGAAACCTTTCTGAAAAGCCAATTGACAGGGTGCACCGACTGTCGTAATCGTTGCCCATCTTCAACGGACATGTTCCGACCTACTGTGACTGCCTGAATTTCTGAGCGGCGCCCGAACGCCGCGGCACAGGTTCCGAGGGACCCGCGCGGTCCGGCATTTCACGTTATTTCCTTTCTCCCCCCAAAACGGCAATCGAAGCAGAGACAATGAATCTCAAGGAACTCAAAGAAAAATCACCGGCTGATCTTCTGGCCTACGCCGAGCAGCTGGAGATCGAGAACGCGAGCTCGCTCCGCAAGCAGGACATGATGTTCGCGATCCTCAAGCACCTGGCCGAGGACGACATCGCGATCTTCGGCGACGGCGTGCTCGAGGTGCTGCAGGACGGCTTCGGCTTCCTGCGCAGCCCGGAAGCCAACTACCTGCCGGGACCGGACGACATCTACGTCAGCCCGAGCCAGATCCGGCGCTTCTCGCTCCGTACGGGGGATACGGTCGAAGGCGAGATCCGCTCGCCCAAGGAAGGCGAGCGGTACTTCGCGCTGCTGAAAATCAACAAGGTCAACTTCGAGGACCCGGGCGCGGTCCGCCACCGCATCAACTTCGACAACCTGACGCCGCTCTATCCCGAAGAACGGCTGCACATGGAACTCGAGGATCCGGAGGTCAAGGACCCGACGCACCGGGTGCTCGACCTGGTGAGCCCGCTCGGCAAGGGCCAGCGCGGCCTCATTGTCGCGCCGCCCCGGACCGGGAAGACGGTCATGCTGCAGAACATGGCCAACTCGATCGCCCGCAATCACCCGGACTGCTACCTGATCGTGCTGCTGATCGACGAGCGGCCGGAGGAAGTCACCGACATGGCGCGGACTGTCCGCGGCGAGGTGATCTCGTCGACCTTCGACGAGCCGGCGACGCGCCACGTGCAGGTGACCGAGATGGTGCTGGAAAAAGCCAAGCGCCTGGTCGAACACAAGCGCGACGTGATCATCCTGCTGGACTCGATCACGCGGCTCGCGCGCGCCTACAACACCGTCGTGCCGTCGAGCGGCAAGGTGCTGACCGGCGGCGTCGACGCCAACGCGCTGCAGCGTCCGAAACGGTTCTTCGGCGCCGCGCGCAATGTCGAGGAAGGCGGCTCGCTGACCATCATCGCGACGGCGCTGATCGACACCGGGTCGCGCATGGACGAAGTGATCTTCGAGGAGTTCAAGGGCACCGGTAACTCGGAAATCATCCTCGACCGCAAGCTCGCCGACAAGCGCACCTGGCCGACCATCGACATCACCAAGTCGGGGACGCGGAAAGAGGAACTGCTGGTCGACAAGGGCACGCTCGCCAAGATGTGGGTGCTGCGCCGGATCCTCATGCCGATGGGCGTGGTCGACGGTATGGAGTTCCTGCTGGACAAGATCAAGACGTCCAAGAACAACGCCGACTTCTTCGATTCCATGAATCAATAGAGCCGGTTACGCGGTTCGCAAATAAAAAGGCACGGTGCCCGAAGGCGCCGTGCCTTTTCTGTTTATGCCTCGGTGGTCAGACCGTAAACACCGTCGAGCCGGTTGTTTCACGCGCTTCCAGGTCGGCGTGTGCCTTGGCCACGTCCTTGAGTTCGTAGGTCTGGTTGACCGTGATCTTGACGTCGCCGGAGGTTACCGCGTCGAACAGGTGCTTGGTACCGTCGAGCACCAGCTCGCGGGTCGACGTGTGCGTGCCGAGCGTCGGCCGCGTCACGTAGAGCGAGCCCTTGGGCGCCAGGATGCCCGGATCGAACGGATCGACCTTGCCGGACGCATTGCCGAACGTGACCATGGTGCCGAACGGCCTGAGGCTGTCCAGCGAGTCCATGAACGTCGCCTTGCCGATGCTGTCGTAAGCGACCGCCACACCCTCGCCGCCGGTGATCTCCTTGACCCGCTCGGGGATGTTCTCGTCGCGGTACAGGATCGGATGGTCGCAGCCGTTGGCGACGGCGATGTCCGCCTTTTCCTTGGAACCGACACAGCCGATGACCGTCGCGCCCAGCTTCTTGGCCCACTGGCACAGGATCAGGCCGACACCGCCGGCGGCGGCATAGACCAGGATGTTGTCGCCCGGCTGAACCTTGTACGTTCTGAACAGCAGGTACTGCGCCGTCAGACCTTTGAGCATCATCGCCGCCGCGGTCCGGTCGTCGATGGCGTCCGGCAGCTTTACGACCTTGAGCGTCGGCATGCAGCGCATTTCGGTATATGCGCCCGGGACCATCGGATAGGCGACCCGGTCGCCGACCTTGAACTCGTCGACGCCGTCGCCGACCGCGTCGATGACGCCGGCCGCTTCCATGCCGATCGTCGCCGGGAACTCGACCGGATAAAGACCGGTGCGGAAATAGACGTCGATGTAATTGAGCCCGACGGCGTTCTGCTTGACGCGAACCTCGCCCGGGCCGGGATCGCCGACCTCGACGTCCTCCCATTTCATGACCTCGGGACCGCCGGCTTCATAGACGCGAATGGCTTTGACCATGGAATTCCTCCCCGTTTCAGTGTGTTTCACGAAATATGGGGGGCCGGGGCCTGTCCGGCAAGGAATCAGAGCAAACCGAGGCGCACGCCTTCGAGGGCGAGGAGTTGCCGCTTGGTGTCGGCACCGTCGGCGAACGAGTAGCCGCCGATGGCGTCATCCGCGCCCAGCACCCGGTGACAGGGGATGACGATCGGCAGCGGATTGGCGCCGCACGCGCCGCCGACGGCGCGGGCCACGCTGCCGACGTCTTTCGCCAGCGCGCCGTAGGTACGGGTTTCGCCGTAGGGGATCTTCGCCATCGCCGTCCATATCTCGCGCTGCCGCGCCGTCCCGTCCGGGTTCAGCGGCAGATCGAAATCGCGAAGCTTGCCGTCGAAGTAGGCGTCCAGTTGGCGCCGTGCTTCGGTCAGCAAGGGGTCGCCGCTGCCGGGGCCCGGCACCTGGCCGGCCTCGATGACGATCAGGGCACCCGCTTCGGCGAAAACCGTCAGAGGGCCGATCGGCGCATTGAACGAAAGATGCGCGACCATCAGCCGTTGCCGAGGGCGTCGGCGAGTGCCGCTGGTTCGGTGACCGGCAGCGAACACGTGTGGCCGACGCAGACGTAGGCCGCGGGCTTGCCGTCGACCGTGCCCTTGCCGGCGGCGGCGTGGTCCGCCGGAAGGTCCGTGTCCGGCGCGACGCGGGTGACGACGCCGAGCCGGTTGGGCGTCTTGAGTGCCACGTCCACGAGCACTTTCGTCGCCGGGTCGCCGGTATCGCCGGCGATGACGATCTGCGTGCCGCGCACCAGCATCTCCCAGGCGATCAGCAGTGTCGGGTGATGGATGTTGTGCGTCGGCTCCTCGGCCATGAACGTCTCGAACAGGTTCTCCGCGCGCGAGCGGTACGCCGGCTTGCCGGTCATCAGCGCGAGACGCACCAGCACCTCGGCCATGGTGCCGTTGCCGGCCGGCTGGGCGTTGTCGAAGACCGGTTTCGGGCGGGCGACGAGACCGGGCGTATCGTCTGCGGACATGAAATATCCGCCGCCCTCGGGGTCGTCGTAATGATCGTCGGCGATTTTGACCCAGGCCTCGGCGTCGGCGATGTAGGCCGTATCGCCGGTCGCCTCGGCGAGGTATAGCGCGGCGCGGGCCATGTTGGCGTAGTCGTCGATCACCGCCGGATGCTGCAGCTCCCCGGCGCAGAAGGAATGCCGGAGGCGGCCGTCGTCTCCCGTCATGTGGGTTTTGACCCAGGCGAAGACATCCTGCGCGAGTCCGGTCCACTCCGGGGTGTCGAACACGATTCCGGCGCGCGTGAGGCCGGCGATTATCAGGCCGTTCCAGTCGGCGAGAATCTTGTCGTCGCGGCCGGGCCGGATGCGGGTGTCGCGCCGTGCAATCAGCTTGTCACGGAGCGGCGCCATCGCCGCTTCCCGATCGTCGTCCCAGTCCATCGTGTGCAGCCGGTTGAGGATCGTCTTGCCTTCCCAGTTGCCGCCGGGAGTGACATCGTAGACTTGGGCGAAGGCGTCCGCGTCATCGCCCAGCACGTCATGGATTTCTTCCGCCGACCAGACGTAGAACCGGCCCTCTTCGCCTTCGCTGTCGGCATCGAGCGCGCCGGCGAAAGCGAAACCCTCGTCGCCCTCCTTGCCGTTCTTCATCTCGCGCAACAGCCAGCCGATGGTTTCTTCGGTGCGTTTGGCATAGAGCGGACTTTTCGTTTTCAGCCAGACGTCGCTCATGAGCTCCAGCAGCAGCGCGTTGTCGTAGAGCATCTTCTCGAAGTGCGGTGCGAGCCAGCGGTCGTCCGTCGAATAGCGCGCGAAGCCGCCGCCCAAGTGATCGTAGATGCCGCCCTGGCACATGTTGTCGAGGCTGAGCTTCACCGCATCGGCGAAAATCGCGCTGCCGGACCTCAGGTGCGCCGCCCACAGGAAGCGGAAGAACATCGGCTGCGGAAACTTGGGCGCGCCCTGGGTGCCGCCGGTGTAGGGGTCGACGATACGGACCGCCGCCGCCGCGACGTGATCGAGCGTTTCCAGCGACATGGCGCCGCCACCCTTGGGCGACAGCGCGCCGGCCATGGCGTCGCGGATCGCGCCGACGTTGCCCTCGACCTGATCGGGCGCGTTCTCGTAGGTGTGCGAGATCGATTTCAGGACCTGGTCGAACCCGGGCCGGCCGTAGCGTGGCGTCGGCGGAAAATACGTGCCGCCCCAGAATGGCTCGCCGTCGGGGGTCAGGAACATGGTCAGCGGCCAGCCGCCTTGCTCGCCCAGCAACTGCAGCGCCGTCTGGTAGATGTTGTCGATGTCCGGACGTTCTTCGCGGTCGACCTTGATGTTGATGAAGCGCGCGTTCATCTCGTCGGCGATATCCGGGTTCTCGAAACTTTCGTGCGCCATGACGTGGCACCAGTGGCACGCGGCGTAGCCGACGCTGAGCAGGATCGGCTTGTTCGCCGTTTTGGCCGCCGCCAGCGCCGCGTCGCCCCATGCATACCAGTGCACCGGATTGTCCTTGTGCTGGCGCAGATAGGGTGAGGTTTCCTGTCCCAGATGGTTGCGTGACATGAAGCTCCTTTCAGCCTGCCGCGAGAGGGCCGTTGCAGCCCGCCCTCTCCCCGCTTACTTTATCGGGGCCGGCCCCGGTTTGCCTTGCGGTGCCGGTGCGTTCACAGCGTCTCCAGACCATGAGAGGGGCAGCCATGAAGGTCAAGATCGATATCGACTGCACGCCCGAGGAGGCGCGCACGTTCCTGGGGCTTCCGGATGTGAAGCCGCTGCAGGAAACGATGATGAAGGAAGTCGAGGAGCGGATGCGCGCCAATCTGCAGGCGATGGATCCGGAAACCATGTTCAAGACCTGGCTGCCGGCGGGTATCCAGGGGTGGGAACAGATGCAGCGGATGTTCTGGTCGCAGATGGGCAAATCCGCCGAGGACGAAAAGGACGACTGAGCGATGAACGATGCCGACGGCATGCCGCCGTTTTACGACAGCCATGTGTTCGTGTGCATGAACGAACGCCCCGAGGGGCACGAGCGGGGTTCGTGCGCGCGCAAGGGATCGGTGCAGCTCAGGAACTACATGAAGGCGCGGGTCAAGGAACTCGGTATCGAAAAGACCCGGATCAACCAGGCCGGCTGTCTCGACCGCTGCGAGCTCGGGCCGACCATCGTGATCTATCCCGAGGGCACCTGGTACCGGGCCGAGAACGCCGAGGACATCGACGAGATCATTTCCGAGCATCTTCAGAACGGACGCCCGGTCGAACGGCTGATGCTGCACCCGGACGATTAAACACTCATTATATATATAGTATGAACCCCCATATTTGGGGTCCGGGCGCGGATGACGTCTATGGCTGCTGATCCGAAAACGATTTTCGCCCTCGCATCGGCACCCGGCCGCGCCGGAATCGCTGTCGTCCGGGTGTCGGGACCGCGCGCCGGCGATGCGGTGCTGGCGCTGGCACCGGATCTGGACGCCCTGCCCTCGCCGCGCTATGCGATGCGCGCCGTTCTTTACGCAGCCGAATCAAAATCCGGCGGCGGCCGCGACAAGATCGATGACGCCCTTGTGTTGTGGTTTCCGGGGCCCGCGAGCTTTACCGGCGAGGACGTGGCCGAGTTTCATATCCACGGCGGGCACGCGGTGCTGGATTCCCTTATAACGAGTCTCGGCGCAATGGATGGACTCATCCCGGCCGGCCCGGGCGAGTTCTCCCGCCGTGCCTTCGAGAACGGCAAGATGGACCTGACCGCGGTCGAGGCCATCGCCGATCTGGTGGATGCGGAAACTACGGCGCAGCGGCGCCAGGCGCTGTCGCAGATGGACGGTGCTCTCGCCGCGCGGTACGACGGCTGGCGCGAGCGCCTGATCAAATCCATGGCCTTTGCCGAGGCCAGCATCGACTTCGCCGAAGAGGATATTCCGGACGATCTCGTACGCCAGAGTATCGAGGCGCTGAAAGCGCTGGCCGACGAGATCGACCTGCACCTGGCCGACGACGGTATCGGCGAACGTATCCGGTCCGGGTTCCGGATCGCGCTGACGGGCGCGCCCAACGTCGGCAAATCGTCGCTCCTCAACGCCCTGGCGAAACGGGACGTGGCGATCGTTTCCGACATCGCCGGGACCACCCGCGACGTGATCGAGGTGCCGCTGGATCTCGGCGGCTACGCGGCGGTGTTGATCGATACCGCCGGGCTCCGCGACAGCGACGATGTCATCGAGCAGGAGGGGGTGCGCCGTGCCCGCGATCAGGCGGCGTCCGCCGACCTGCGCGTGCACCTAATCGAGCCCGGAGAAACGGTGCCCGACGTGGCCGCGGATACGCGGACGATCCTGGCCCTGAACAAGGCCGATCTTCTGCAACGGGGCGTGGCAAGCCCGCCGGGCACCCTGCCGGTTTCGGTGAAGACCGGTCTCGGCATGGCCGATCTGATCGCCGAGATGAGCGGGCGCGTTCGTGCCATGGCGGCCGGCCGTGCCGAGGCGTCGGCTCCCCTCACCCGGGCCCGTCACCGTGCGGCCCTCGAAGATTGCCGGGACGCGCTTCGCCGCGCCATCGCGAAGGCGGAAGCCGGCGCCGACGAGGAAATGATGGCCGAAGACATGCGTCACGCGGCCCAGGCCCTCGGCCGGATTACCGGCCGGGTCGATGTGGAAGATCTCCTCGACCGCATCTTCCGGGATTTCTGTATCGGTAAATGAGTCTGTCGATTGGCCCGGGTGTTTCACGTGAAACAGGCCGGATGTGACTCGCCGCTAAACCGGAATCAAGATGTCGGTGGTTAACCGATTCTAACCACAATGTTTCACGTGAAACAGGCGCGCAGATCAATTGACTCGGATACGGTGTAAGCCTATGTTCCGCGCCATGTCGAAGGTTGATGTCATCGTTGTGGGCGGCGGTCACGCCGGGGCCGAGGCAGCTGCCGCGTCGGCGCGCATGGGCGCGCACACGCTGCTGGTGACGCATCGTCTCGACACCATCGGCGAGATGTCCTGCAACCCCGCTATTGGCGGCTTGGCCAAGGGGCAACTGGTCCGCGAGGTGGACGCGCTGGACGGCATCATGGGCCGAGCCATCGACAGGTCCGGGATTCAGTTCCGGATGCTCAACCGCTCCAAGGGACCGGCGGTCCGCGGCCCGCGGGCCCAGGCCGACCGCAAGCTGTACCGGCAGGCGATCCAGGACCTGTTGGCGGAAACCGAAAATCTGGAGATCGTCGAGGCGGCGGTCGATGACCTGATCCTGGATGCGGCCGGCCAGCGTGTCACCGGTATTCGCACGGGAGACGGCCGTGATTTCCATGCCGCTGCGGTGATCATCACCACGGGCACTTTCCTGCGTGGCCTGATTCATGTCGGCGACCAGAAGATCCCCGCCGGCCGGGTCGGGGACAAACCGGCGATCGGCCTGTCCTATACCTTCAAGCGGCTGGGCTTTCCCCTCGGCCGGCTGAAGACCGGGACCCCGCCCCGGCTCGACGGGCGCACCATCGAATGGGACGGTCTCGATGCCCAGCCCGCCGACGATCCCCCGGTGCCGTTCTCGTACATGACCGACAGGATCACGGTGCCGCAGGTCTCTTGCCACATGACTTACACCAATGCGCGGACGCACGCGATCATCCAGGACAACCTGCATCGCTCGGCGATGTATTCCGGTCAGATCGAAGGTATCGGCCCGCGGTACTGCCCGTCCGTGGAGGACAAGGTGGTCCGCTTCGCCGACAAGGAACGCCACCAGATTTTCCTCGAGCCGGAAGGCCTCGACGACCCGACCGTCTATCCGAACGGCATCTCCACGTCTCTGCCGAAAGAGGTGCAGCTCGAGATCCTGAAAACGATCCCCGGCCTCGAGACCGCGGTGATGATCCGCCCGGGGTATGCCATCGAATACGATTTCATCGATCCGCGTGCCCTCAAGCGCAGCCTCGAAACCCATGCCGTCGCGGGCCTCTATCTGGCCGGCCAGATCAACGGCACGACCGGTTACGAGGAAGCCGCCGCGCAGGGCCTCATGGCCGGCATCAACGCGGCGCTCGCTGCCGGCGGTGCCGATGCGCCCTTCACCCTCGACCGGGCCGAGGCCTACATCGGCGTGATGATCGACGATCTCGTGACCCTCGGCACCGCCGAGCCCTACCGGATGTTTACGTCGCGGGCCGAGTACCGGCTCATGCTGCGCGCCGACAATGCCGACCTGCGCCTGACCCCGCGCGGCATCGATATCGGGGCCGTGACCGCTGGGCGTGCCCACGCCTTCGCCGCGAAGCAGGATGCCCTTGATGACATCCGCGACCGCCTTAAGGCGATCAATGAATCGCCGACAGAACTGCGTGCCCGCGGTTTCGACATCAACCGGGACGGCGTTCGCCGAAACGGCCTCGACCTGTTGAGTTATCCGGACATCGATTTCGCCGCGCTTGCCATGCACTGGCCGGCATTGAACGGCACGCGGCCCGACGTTATCGGGCAGATCGAGATCGAGGCCACCTACGCCAGTTATCTGACCCGCCAGGACGCGGACATTCAGGCATTGCGCCGGGATGAAAGCCTCGCCCTGCCGGCGGACCTGAACTACAACCGCATCCCCTCCCTCTCGAACGAGGTCAAGGACAAGCTGTCCCGTGTGCGGCCAGAAACCATCGGCCAGGCCGCTCGTATCTCCGGCGTGACCCCGGCGGCGATTACGGCGCTCCTCGCCTACGTCAAGCGCCGCGACGGCCGTCTCTCGGCCTGACCCTGTTTCACGTGAAAC
>MRWG01001020.1_pt1 | contig 21033 bp, 22 predicted proteins | sample 1013341 | NCBI WGS metagenome assembly MRWG01 (sample SAMN06117577, study PRJNA244670) | biofilm metagenome | biome: Water; feature: Cathode Biofilm; material: Biofilm; isolation source: microbial consortium enriched at the cathode of a solar microbial fuel cell | place: USA: District of Columbia ... | reverse complement strand
TCCGTCGCGTCGAACCGGTCCTTCACGAAGTACATGGTCATCGTGTGCGGATTGCCGAGGCTGTCGTAGATCGTCGACGAGGTGGCGGCGTTATAGGTTTCCTGGTCGTTCGGGTCGAAGGTGTTCTGCTCGAAGACCGTGTAGGCATCCGGCGTCAGGGCACCGAACAGGTTGCTGCCCGCCGGCGTGGCGTCTGCCAGTGCGATGCCCTCATCCAGCGTGAACTCCACGGTGCCGCCGATGGCGGCCGCTTCCGTGCCGCCCGTGCTCAGCGTCATCGGCAGGCCCTGAGGCCCGGCGACGTTGAGGGAGTCGCCCGGCCCGCCGGATACGAGCTGGACCACCAGGTCGTTGCCGATCTGATCGGTGATCACCAGGTCGCCGTCGTCATTGATCTCGGCGCTCACCGTTCCCAGACCGGTGGTCGTGTTGATCGAGTTGCTGAGCGCGGTCAGGTTGCCGCCGGCCACCGAGACCCCGTTGATCGACAGGGTCATGGTACCGCTGGCGTTGTTGTAGCCGCTCAATGGAATGGTCGCCGCCGTCGAGGCCGTGGCGCTCACGCCTTCCACCGCCGACGAGCTGAATCGTGCAGCGATCTCCCGGGCCGTCGCTCCGGCCTCCGTGGTCACCGTCTGAACGGTGCCGTCCGGCCGCAGCACGTCGACGGTCTGCGCGCCATAGCCGTTGTTCACCGCGGGAATACCCGCGATCGACACGCCGGTGGTCATGTTCAGCGTCGCCAGCACGTCGCCCTCGCTGACGCCGATGTTGGACGCATCGATGTTGCCGATGCTGATCTGAGAGGGCTCACCCTCTTCCGTGGCGTAGAACTCCAGCCGTGTCGGGTCGTCGGCATTGCGGCGCACGTCGACGCCGAGGCCGGAGGGCGCCAGATCGTCGCGGATGTCCGCGATCAGATCGTCGATGTTCTGGATGTCGGTGGTCAGGTTGATGGTCACCGTGCCGTTACCCGAGCTCGCACCGGACAGCGTCAGGTCGAAGCTGGCCGAGGACCGGTCGCCGACCTGACCGGTGGCGGTGGCACCCGGAGCCAGGTTGGTCGAGGCGTTCATGGCGATGCCGCCGAGAACGCTCTCGAGACCGGCGATGGAACCGGCAGCGCCCGGGACGGCGTTCGAGCTGGGATCGATCGTGATCGTCGAGTCCTCGCCGCCGCTGACCGCATAGAACTCGAGGAAGCCCGGCTGATCCGGGCTCTCACGCACGTCCACACCGATGCTGCTGGCGGTCAGATCGTCACGGATGTCGTCGATCAGCGACTGCAGCGACGTGACGTTGCTGTCCAGCGTGATCACGGCCGTCTGGTTCTGGTTGGGATCCGTTGCGCCGGAAAGCTGCACCTCGAAGGTCGCCGGAGAGCCCCGGAAATCCATGGACGTGATGAAGCCGCCCGCCGTGATCGAGGACGGCTGATCGATGCTGTAGTCGTAGGGCGCGCCGACACCGTTCGTCTCCAGGACGGTTCGCGTGGGCTCGGCAATACCGCCCTGCGGCACGCCGATGGCGCTGCCCTCGGTACCGATGTTGGAACCGATGCGGGCCAGCACCGGCTCGCGGGCGTCCAGGTTCACGGTCGCGTCGACCTGGGTCGTGCGCGCCGGAGCGAGGTTGCTGGTCTGAATTCTCAGATCGCCCAGCACGCCGCTGACCGTGCCGGAAGCATTGGCCGCAAAGCCCTGCACGCGCGCGCCGTTCGCGGCGGTGATGTAGCCGCTGTCGTCGACGCCGAACATGCCCGCGCGGGTATAGCTGCGCGCGCCCTGATCGCTCAGCACGAAGAAACCGCTGCCGTCGATGGCCAGATCGAGCGCATTGTCGGTGAAGGAGATCGTGCCCTGGTCGAACTGCTGGGCCACGTTGGCGAGTTTGACGCCGCTGCCGATGTCGTTGCCGCCGGAACCCAGCAGCGTCGAGGCGTAGACGTCGGCGAACTGGGCCCTGCTGGCCTTGAAGCCCACCGTGCTCGAGTTGGCGATGTTGTTGCCGGTGATCCGCAGATCCGCGGAGGCTGCGGCCAGGCCGCTCAGTGCTGTGTTGAAGCTCATGTATTCCCTACTCCCTTTATGACGCGCCCCCAGGAGCGCTCGTGCACGTGCGAAATTCGGTTATTGAAGTTCTCTCACCTCCGACAGGCGCACGCTCGCGCCGCCGGCAAGATTCAAGGTCGCTTCCTCGCTGCCGAAGGAGATGCTGGAGACCACCTCCGGCAGCTCGACGGAGAGCTGCGTCGGCTCCTCGCCCGTCATGGCGTAGGCATTGACCCGGTAGGAACCTGCCGGCATCTGCTCGCCGGCCTGGTTGGTCCCATCCCAGCGGAATCTGACGTCTCCTTCGGCCATGGGCCCAAGATTGAGCCGCTGGATCAGATCGCCGGCCGCGCCGCTGATCTCCACCACCAGATCCGCGTTCGGCTGGGTGTTGACTACGTTGCCCGCCAGCCCGCTGCCGTCGGTGAGCGCCCGGTCGGCCGGCGCCAGCACCGACCGTCCCACCAGGGCCGCGGCCTGCATCGTCGAAGAAGACCGCATGGCGGCCGCCATGGCGTCCACCGAAGCATTGAGGTTCTGAATACCCTCCAGGCTCGAGAACTGCGCGAGCTGCGCGATGAAGTCCTCGTTCTTCGTCGGCTCCAGCGGATTCTGGTTGTTGAACTGAGCGACCATGAGCTCCATGAACTCGGTCTTGCCCAGCTCCTCCCGGCCGGATGACGCGGCCAGGCCGGCAGCCTGGCCGATGTCCCGGGTCGAGCGGATACCGCTTACGTCCATGCTGTTCCTCCAGCGTGCTTCGATTCGGCCTACTGACCCATGGTCAGCAGTCGTTCGGCCATGGATTTCACCGTGGTGAGCATCTGCACGTTCATCTGGAACGAGCGGCTGGCGGACATCATGTTCGCCATCTCCTCCACCACGTTGACGTTGGGGTACGCGACATAGCCGGCTTCGTCGGCCATGGGATGGTGTGGTTCGTACTTCATCTGCAGCGGCGCATCGCTCTCGACGATGCCCGCCACCAGCACGCCCGCCGAGGCCTGCTCCGTGGCGGCCGCCTGCGGATCGGCGGAAAACGTGGCTTCCGCCAGCCGCGCGGCGAACACCGGGTGGCGCGCTCGATAGGTCTCGTCACGGTTGCTGGAGACGCTCTCCGCATTCGCGAGATTGCTCGCCGTGGTGTTCAACCGCAGGTTCTGAGCCGCCATGGCGCTGCCCGCCACGTCGAAGATGTCCATCAGCGGCATGCTTATTCTCCTTTGATCGCGGTCATCATTCCCTTGAACTTGCCGTTCAGGAAACGCAGGGACGCCATGTACTGCACCGTGTTGTCGGCGAACTCCGCCTGCTCCACGTGGGTTTCCACGGTGTTGCCGTCCAGCGACGGCAGCGTCGGATTGCGGTACAGCAGCTCGCCGTCCGGTACCGGCGCCGCCGGCTGGATGTGACGCTCGCTGGTGGCGCGGAGCCGGCCGGCCTGATCCGCGGCGCCGGTCTGGGCAGCCAGCACCGCCTTGAAGTCGATGTCCCGCGCCTTGAAGTTCGGCGTGTCCGCGTTGGCCATGTTGTTGGCCAGCACTTCCGTGCGGCGGGCCCGCAGAGCCAGCGCGGCGGGATGAACCCCGAGAGCAGCATCGAATCCGATTTTCGGCACGTTCTGATCCTCGTCCTGTGTCAGCGGCCGTTTCCCTCGCACCCCTGGTGCGGGACGTCCGCGGATCTCGCGACGAGGTCGGTGAGCAATTGACGTGCCAATTCCTCAAAAGCTCAGACAGCCGTCTGCGCAACGTCGAGACGACGGGCTTTTGGCGCGATCCCGGGCAGCAGACGACCGGATATCCGGCACGCCTCGAACCCGCCGGAAGCGGCAAGCCGTTGCCGCCCCGCCGGCAATCGCCTGCCGCCCGGCGCCGCCAGCCGGGCGAACTCCGCGACCTCTGCTATTAATTGCCAGACCATGAGACACACCCGCCTGCGGCGGAACGGCCGGAACAGATGAACGAACGACAGACCATCATCCCCCGGCGGACCGGCGGCCCTGCCCTGCTGCTTGCCGCCTGGCTGCTGACCCTGCCACTCGGCGCTGCGGCCATGCCGACCACCGAGCTGCTGGCGAGGGCGGAATCCTTCGCTGCAGCGGCCGCGCGACAGGCCTATCCAGACGGCGACGTGACCGTCCGGATGGTGCCCGTCGATTCGAGACTGGTCCTCGACCCCTGCGAGGACGTCCGCTTCGAAGCCACCGGCGACCGGGTAGCCGGCCGGATCGCCATCCGTGCCCGCTGCCTCGCGCCAGCGCGCTGGGGGATCTTTCTCACGGCGCTGGTCGACGTGGTCGTGCCCGTCGTCACCCTGGCGCGACCGGTACCCCGCGACAGCGTGCTGCAGGCCGCGGACGTCACCCTGACGCCCCGCAATCTCGGCGAGCTGCGCGAGGGGTATCTGATCGATCCCGACGACGTGGTCGGCATGGCGGCGCGCAGCAATCTGCGGGCGGATGCCGTGCTCTATCAGCGCCACCTGGCCGCCCCCCGGCTCGTGGTCCGCGGCGAGACGGTCACCGTCGCCGCCCGGCACGGCCACGTCCAGGTGACCACTCAGGCAATTGCCTTGTCGGATGGCGTGTATGGTGAGCAGGTCGAGGTCCGCAACCCCCGCTCGGAACGGGTGGTCACGGGCTGGGTCACCGGGCCCGGACGGGTGTCCACCCGTCCCTGAGCCGAGGTCGCCGCCCTGCGCGCTTCCAAAATTCACGATCTGGACTAAAGTTCCCGGATACGGAGCCGATATCCCGGATATCACACCGGACCGAGCAGCCGCGAGACCACCATGAGCATCGACATCCGCGACCTTCAGAATTCCCGGCAGCTCCCGGGTCAGCGCACGACGACCGAAAGCGCCGACCAGGGGTCCGCGGCCCGCGGCGCGCCGTCGAATGCTGCCGGTGGCAGCGAGGCAGCCACGCAGTCAGGCGACCGGGTGGCTCTGAGCGCCACGGCCCAGAGCCTCAAGGCCCTCGAAGCAGCGGTCGACGCCAGCGACGGCATCGATGCCGCCAAGGTGGATCGCATCCGCCAGCAGATCGCCGAGGGGCGCTATCACGTCGATGCCGGCAAGCTCGCCGACCGCATGATCGACCTGGAGCGGTCGCTGCTTGGCTGATCGGATCGCCAGCCCCCCTCCCCAGGCCGAGCCGGCGGTCGCCGACGCCCACGCCTATCTTCTGGAACGCTTCGCGGCGCTGCACGAGGTTCTGCTCGAGGAGCGCCACGCCCTGCTGGGTCGTACGCCCGACCTTCTGGAGAGCGTGATCGAACGCAAGGAGGCGCTCTGCCGCGACATCACCGGCCGCCAGCAGACCCTGCTGACCGCGCTCGGCCCGGAGCCGACGCTGCCGGAATCGATGGCCGATCTCAGGCAGCTCGCCGAGAAGTGCCGTTCGGAGAACGCGCTGAACGGGCGGATCGCCAACCGTGCGCGACGCACGACCCGCCGCCTGCTCGATGCACTCACCGGCGCGCCGGCGGACGACGCCTACGACCGTCCGGGCCAGACCCCCGGCCGCCCGAGCGGCATCGGGCACCGCCTCGGCACGGCCTGACGCCGCCGACCCCGTGGGAGCGGCCGTGGGCGGGTAGCCTCCCGGCCGCGATCGGCCGCCGCAACGCGGCGGCTTGGCGGTTTCCCTTCGGGAAACCGCGGGTCCCATCATCCTGGCTATTGGAAATCGCGGCCGGGAGGCCGCTCCTACGGGAGGGTCCGGCCGGTGGCGGTCACGCCACCCGGTCGTCTTCGAATTCCAGGGCGACGTTGCCGTTGGTCGCGCCCAGACGCGCCCGGAAGGCCGGCATGCCGTTGGCGGTGACCGTATGCACCTCCGGCATGGTCAGGGGAATGAAGTCGCCGGGCTTCATGGCCAGCACTTCGGACATCAGCATGCGCTTGTCGCCGATGTGACAGGTCAGGTCGACCTCGACGTCGAGGAGGTGCCGCTGCACCTTCGGATCCCACAGCGGGTCCTCTTCCTCTTTCTTGTTGACCGCGCTGTCGACCAGTTCCTGATGGGGCTCGAGCATGCCGTAGGGCATGACGAGCTGCATCGTGCCGCGACCCGAATCGAGGACGATGTCGAAGCTGCTGACGACGACCACGTCGTTGGACCGCACCAGGTTCACCAGCGATGGATTGACCTCGTAGCCGGTTTTCTCCGCGCGCACCGGTATGGTCGCGCCCCAGGCCTCGTCGATGGATTCCCGGACGAACTCGAACAGCCGGCTGATGATGCGGCTCTCGCTCACCGAGAACTCCCGGCCTTCGATCTTCACCCGGTTGCGGCCGCCGCCGAAGAACTGGTCGACGATCTCGTAGATGAACTTGGCGTCGAACACCACCATGGCCTCGCCGGCCAGGGGCGCCAGGGTCACCAGATGCACGCTGGTCGGCACGTACAGGGTGTAGATGTAGTCCGAATAGCGGCTGATCTCGACGCCGGTGGCGGAAACGCTCACCTCGGAGAAGATGTACTTGGACAGATGCGCACGGAACTCGCGCGACAGCTTCTGATTGATGACGTTGAGGATCGGAAACTGGCCGCGGACGATCCGGTCACCGGCCACCAGGTCGTAGTCCCGCACCTCGACGTTGCGGCCGTTGACCTCGATGAGCTCACCATCGTGACTCGCCGGAGCGTCGCCGTCGTCGACGGTATTCAGCAGCGCATCGATTTCATCCTGCGTCAGGATGGAATTATCGGCCATATCCTTCAGCCAACCCTGTCCAGCTTGTCCTTGAGCTGCGCGGGCTGGAAGGGTTTGACCACGTAGCCATTCACGCCGGCTTCCGCGGCCTCGAGGATCTGCTCTTTCTTGGCCTCCGCCGTGACCATCAGCACCGGCAGATTCTTGAGCTTGTCGTTCGCCCGAACGGCCTTGAGCAGGTCGATCCCCTCCATCCCGGGCATGTTCCAGTCGGTGATGAGCAGCGAGAACTCTCCTGACTCCAGCAGAGACAGAGCTGACGCCCCGCCGTCGGCGTCGACGACGTTGGTGTAGCCCAGATCATTGAGCGCGCTGCGGAGCAGCCGGCGCATGGTCTGCATGTCGTCGACGATCAGAATTTTCGCGTTCTGGTCCATGTGGAACCTTCACCAGTACATGAGAGAGTTTAGTTGAAGGGACGCACCCCGCCAGCGGCGGAGGAGACGCCGTTCACACCGTCACGCAGGCGACGATCTCGTTCGCAATGGACTGCAGCGGAACCACTTTCTCGACGCCGCCGAGCTCGACGGCGGACCCGGGCATGCCCCACACCACGCTGGTGGCCTTGTCCTGAGCGAACGTCCTCGCACCGGCCTCGCGCATCGCCTTCAGTCCGCGCGCCCCGTCACTGCCCATGCCGGTCAGCATGACGCCGACCGCCTTGCCGGCAACGGTCTTCGCCACGGATTCGAACAGCACGTCCACGGACGGCCGGTGACGGTTGACCCGCTCCCCCTGACCGACCACGCAGGCATAGCCGCTGCCGGCCCGGGCAATGGACAGGTGGTAGTTGCCCGGCGCCACATACGCGTTACCCGGCTCTACCGGTTCCCCGTCCGTCGCCTCGCGGACCCGCAGCGGGGACATCTTGTCGACCCGCTCGCTGAATGACCGGCTGAACATCTCCGGAATGTGCTGGGCGACCAGTACCGGCGGGCACCCCTCGGGCAGCGCTGACAGCACTGCAGCGATGGCCTCGGTACCACCCGTGGAAGCGCCAATGGCGATCACCCGGCCCGCCACGGACCCGCCTCGCAGCGGCGTCGGCGGCGCGCCCTCGCTGGCACGACGGGCCTGAACCTCGTGCCGGGTGAGCGCCGCCAGGTTCGCCCCGGCAGCGGTCTTCACCTTGGCCGTGATTTCCTCGGCGTACTCCTCGAGGTTCTTGATCACGTCGGTCTGTGGCTTGCTGACGTAGTCCACGGCGCCGATGTGCAGGGCCTCGAGGCTGGTCTTGGCGCCCTTCTGGGTGAGCGTCGATATCATCACCACCGGTGTCGGCCGCAGCCGCATGAGATTGGACAGAAACGTCAGTCCGTCCATGCGCGGCATCTCGATGTCGAGCGTGACCACGTCCGGATTCAGGGCCTTGATCTTGTCCCGGGCGACGTAGGGATCCGGCGCCGTACCGACCACGTCTATGTCCGGGTCCGACGACAGTATCTGGGTCAGCAGCTTTCGGATCAGCGCCGAGTCGTCGACGATGAGCACCTTCACGGCCATCAGAACAGCTCCACGTCTCCAGTGACTTTCCTGGTCTCGATGACGCGCTGATAGCCCAGCTCTTCCACCGCGATGGATTCCCGGCTCTGAGCCGGCAGCTTCTTGACACGGACCCGGCCCGTGAGCACGTCGTAGTAGACCTTCCGGGGGTGTGGACCGCCGACGTCCTCCCCGGCGACGAGGAAACCCTCCCGCTGCAGATACTCACGCACGAAGGCGATGTTGCGTTCACCGATGTCCGTCATTTGCGAGAGGATCCTGCCACCGCCGACGATCTTGACCTCCAGCCGGGTGCGATCGGCCCCCAGCTTGAGGATGTCGTTGATCATATGCTCCATGGCGTAGGAGCCATAGCGGTGCGCGAGGTCGACGTCGGTGCGCCCCCACTTCTCCCGGTTGCTGTCCGGGAGCATGAAATGATTCATGCCGCCCACACCGGCCTTCGGGTCGCGGATGCAGGCGGACACGCACGAGCCGAGCACGGTGACGACCCATTCGCCGCCCCGGGTCACGTAATATTCGCCCGGGAGGATCTTGGCCACGTAGGAATCGAAATCCGGCTGCCAGAATCGGCGGACGTGCTCGAACCCTCGAACGACACGAGGTGGTTCTGATACTGCTGCCATAACTGCTACTTCACTCTGCCGTATATGGTCTGCCCCAGGCTCCGGAACCGTGTGCAGACCCGCTGCAGGTTCTCGGAGTGACCGATCACCAGTTGCCCGCCCGGCACGAGCGAATCCGCGAACCGATCGAACAGCGACCGCTGCACGTCGTCGTCGAAATAGATGACCACGTTGCGGCAGAAGATCAGGTCGAACGGCTCGTCGAACGGCCACTCGCCGAGCAGATTCAGCGACCGGAACCGGACCAGCTCCCGCAGCTCCGGGCGGACGCGAACCTTGCCTTCGTTGCTGCCCCGGCCCCGCAGAAAATGTGCGGCCATCCGGGTCTGACCGAGCGCGCGGGCCGCCTCCATGCCGTAGACGCCGCGCTCCGCCACGGCGACGCACTGGGTATCGATGTCCGTCGCTTCCAGGCGGAGGCCGACTCGGCGGGCGGCTGCGCCGCTTTCCCGATACACCATGGCAATGCTGTACGGCTCCTCGCCGGTCGAGCAGCCGGCGGACCAGATCCGCACCGTCCGTCCGGCCGGCAGGGCGTCGAAGAACCGGCGCAGAAACTCGAAATGGTGGTTCTCTCGGAAAAACGAGGTGAGGTTGGTGGTGATCGCGTTGACGAACTCGCCCAGCTCGGCCTGGAGATTGTCGTTCAGATAGTCCCAGTACTCGCCGTAGGACTGGAGCTTGAGCGCCCGCATTCGCTTCTGCAGCCGGCTCGACAGGAGCTGACGCTTGTTCTCGCCGAGCTTGATGCCCGTGTGCTCGCGGACGATTCCGGCGAATCGGGCATGGTCTTCCAGGGAAATCAGTCGCCCGTCGTCGACGGCGACCCCCAGCGATGCAGCCATGTTCAGAACAGCTCCACCGAGCCGCGGGCCGCAGAGTTCTCCCCGAGGTGTCCGAAGGCATCTTCACCCGACACGCCGCGCTCGATGAGATCGAGCAGCGCGTGCTCCTCGCTGTCGCTGAGCACGGAGCTGATCTCGCAGTCGCGCCCCTCGCGCAGCGCGGCCAGCAGGATGACGACGTGGGCCAGGCGCTGGTCGGTGATGTCGTGAACCTGCACGGCGCGCAGACCGTCACGGATCGCCGACGCGGCCGCCGCACAGTCCTCGATCACCGGATCGATCTGCCTATGGAGGTCCGATCCCGCGTCCGCCTGAATCCGGCGACAGTGGCGCTCCACATCACCGAACAGGCTCGCCATGTCGGAAAACACGCGGGTGATGGTATTCATGGCATCACCGTTCTCACGAACGGTCAGCTCCAGCAGCGCACGGCAGTAATCGAGCGTCTTGTCGGCGGCGCCTGCAGGTTGTGTCGGACTGCCCATGAAAACCTCTACCGCTGCGCGCTATTGAAGGTCGAGCATCGGCGCCAGACCGAGCAGACGCGCGCTGTCCGCCATGGCATCGGGTACCGACTCCAGTTCGAAGGTCTTGCCAGCCGCTTCGATGTCGCGCCTGGCGGCGACCAGCAGCTGAAGCCCGGCCGAGTCCACGGTGCAGACGCTGGACGCATCAACACGGATGGTCTTGGCCCGCCCTGATCGCGACCGGACCTCGCCGAGCACGTCGGCCACCGCCTCGACGGTGAAGCGTTCCGGCAACTCGATGGTCGCGCCGCTCCTGCGCTTGGTCGCCATGGCCTCAGTACTCGGTGACGATGTGGTCGAGGTCGAGCAGGATGATCATCTTGTCATCCACCGTGGCCAGCCCCTTGACGAACCGGGTCTCGACGGTCGCGTCGAGCTCCGGCGCGGGCCGGATCTGGTCGTGATCGATGTTGTAGACGTCGGACACCGCATCCACCACGAAGCCCATGGTCTTGTTGCCGTCCGGCGTTTCCATGCGCACGACGATCACCACCGTCAGCTTGCCGAATTCGCGCGGCGTCATGCCGAACCGGCGCCGCAGATCGATGACCGGAATCACCGCGCCGCGCAGGTTGATCACCCCCATGACGTAGTCGGGCGTGTTGGGAATCTCGGTGCACTTCTCCCAGCCCTTGATCTCCTGCACGCCGAGGATTTCGACGCCGTACTCCTCACCGTCGAGCATGAACGTCAGGTACTGGGAAGCGGCGCCGTCGACCCGGACCTCGGCGCCGTCGCCACGGCCGACCAGCTCTTCCGGCACGCTCGTCTGCTGTGATGGCTGTGCACTCATCTGTCGTTACCTCATGCTGCCCGGGGGCCGGCAAGGCGCATGGCCCCCGCGGTGTCGATGTCGCCCTGCCGCCGCGCCATGCGCAACAGGCCGGGAATGTCCAGTATCAGCGCCACCCGACCATCGCCGAGAATGGTGGCGCCGGAAACGCCAGCTACCGGGCGGTAGTTGGACTCCAGGCTCTTGATCACCACCTGCTGCTGGGCGAGCAGGTCGTCCACCAGCAGGCCGATCTTGCCCTGCCCGCTCTCGACCAGCACCAGGAGCTGGTCACGGTCGCGCCGGGTGTCCGGGGTGGGTATGTTGAACAGCTCGGTCAGGGCCACCACCGGCACGTACTCGCCGCGGATTCTGTAGAGCCGGCTGCGGTCGGCGATGGACCTCAGATTCGCTTCCTGAAGCTGGATCGATTCCAGGATCGACACCAGCGGAATGATGTAGACCTGATCGGCCACGCGCAGCAGCTGCCCGTCCACGATGGCCAGCGTCAGCGGCAGGCGGATCGTGAAGGTCGAGCCCCTGCCCGCCTCGGACGTGATGTCCACATGGCCGCCGAGTTCGAGAATGTTCTGCTTCACCACGTCCATGCCGACGCCGCGACCGGAAACGTCGCTAACCGCCTCTGCGGTCGAAAAGCCCGGGTGGAAGATGAGCTGATGGATTTCCTGATCCGTGGGCGTGTGCTCCGCCGGGACGAGTCCTTTCGCCCGGGCCTTCTCGAGGACCCGGTCCCGGTTGATGCCGGCACCGTCGTCGTGAATCTCGATCACCACGTCGCCGTTGGCATGGTAGGCGCAGAGCTCGAGCGTACCCCGTTCCGGCTTGCCGGCAGCCAGCCGGACGTCCGGCTTTTCGATGCCGTGATCCACCGCATTGCGCACCAGGTGGACCAGCGGATCACCGATCCGCTCCATCACCGTCTTGTCCAGCTCGGTGTGCTCGCCGCGCATCACCAGATCGAGCTTCTTGCCCAGCTTCGCGCTGAGATCGTGAACCATGCGGGGCATGCGGTTGAACACGTTGGAGATCGGCACCATGCGGATCTTCATGACGTTTTCCTGCAGCTCCCGGGTGTGCCGCTCGAGCTGCAGGAATCCTTCCCGGAGTTTCTCCAGGTCGCAGGTTTCGATGTTCTCGCCCATCTCTCCCAGCATCGACTGGGTGATCACCAGCTCGCCGACCAGGTTGATCAGCATGTCGATCTTGTCGATGCCCACGCGGATGGACGTGGGTTCCGTCGGCGGTGCCCTACGCTCGTTGCGCGCGGGCGCCTGGGCCGGCGTCTCCGGTGCTGCCACGTCCGTCGCCGGCTCGGCCCGAGACACCGGGTCCGCCGCGGCTGGCTGGGCGGCCTCGGATTCCGGCTCGCTGTGCTGGTGGTGAATCTCCTGCAGGTCGATGCTGCAGACGTCCTCGACCCAGTCGAAGGCTTCCAGCACGACGTCCGGATCCGATTCCGTGTGCAGCCGCAGTGTCCAGGACAGATAGAGGTTGTCCGGCTCGAAGGCATCGAGGGCAGGCAGGCTGTCCGCGTCGACCGCCACCTCGAGCTCACCGAGATCGCGCAGCGCCCGCAGGATGTGCAGGGGATCGTTGCCGGTCTTGAACAGCTCCAGCGCGGGATGAAAGTCGATGACGTACTCGCGCCGGGCTACCGACAGCGAGTTGGAACCCACCGCTTCGACCGTCTCGTCGACCTCCAGCGCCGTCGCGGGGGCCTCGACCTCTGCGGCCGCGGTATGACCCGCAGACTCGGCCGACGCCGCTTCCTCAGGCTCGGCCGCCGCATCCCCGCCGCCTGATCGCAGAAACGCTTCGAGGCTGGCCCGGGTCTGCCCCGCCCGGTCCGCGTCGACGGGCTGACCCGCCTTGGCCGAGCCGAGCATGTCCTTGACGCAGTCCACCGAGGACAGCAGCAGGTCGATCAGATCCCGGGTGACCTTGATCTCGCCGTCGCGGACGCAGTTCATCAGCGTTTCCATGACGTGCGTCGTCTCGGCGATCTCGGAGAAACCGAAGGTCGCCGCACCGCCCTTGATCGAGTGGGCCGCCCGGAACACGTTGTTGATCCTGTCGGGATTGTCGGCGTCGAAGACCATCTCGAGGAGTTCGGACTCCATGGCTTCGATGAGCTCGTCCGCCTCCTCGAAGAAGATCTGGTGGAATTCCTCCATGCTCATAGATGCTCTCCCGCTGCCGGCCGTCGAATCAGTGCGGCAGCACCTTGCCCACGACGCCCAGGAGCTGGTCGGGATCGAAGGGCTTCACGATCCAGCCGGTGGCACCGGCGGTCTTGCCGGCACTCTTGGTCTCCGCCGAGGACTCGGTGGAAAGCACCAGGATCGGCCGGTAGGTGTAGCGCTTGAGGTTGCGCAGTTCCTTGATGAGCGTGATGCCGTCCATGACCGGCATGTTGATGTCGGTGATGACGAGATCGAAGTCCTCCGCATCGTCACCGGCGATCTTCAGCGCCTCGGCGCCATCCGGCGCAGACTTGACGCTGTGCCCCGCGCTTTTGAGGGTATACGTGACCATCTCCCGCATGGAGCTGGAATCATCGACGACGAGTATGTGAGGCATAGCGGTCTCGTTCCATCCGTAGAAGCTAATGGAGTATAGACAGCACGGCGCGGTGCGCCGTCCGTGGGCGGGGTTGCCCCGGGACGAGTACGCCAGGCCGTGGCGCAGTTCTCATTCCCAGATGATTTCGCCCTCGCGCAGCGCGAAGTGACCACCCGAGCTTTCCGTGCGGAGCGCCAGGGTTTCCTCGCCGAGCTCCACGGTGACCCCGGGATAGGCGCGCTGCTTGAAGGTGACGCCGGCGAATTCCGACTCGGCGGCCCGGGCCTCGATGTCGTCGATGCGCACGTCGACCTCGACCGTACGGCGTTCGAATTCCTCGATGGTCCGCCGCACCTTGTCGGTGAGCTCGCTGCGATCACCCTCGCCGCTGGCCTGGCTGGCTTCCATGTTCGCGAGCATGTGTTTGAGCTGCTCGAGCTTCGCCACCAGCTCCTGGCGTTCCTGGAGCGCCTCGTCGCGCCGACTGCCCATTGCCTCCGTGGGACCGGCCCCGACGTACGTCTTGACCGTGGCGGGGGAGCCGCCGGACTGGGCGAACACACCCAGGCAGCCGTGGGTCCGGCCGCCGACGATGAGCCCGTGTCCGCCCTTCTGCCCGACGAGGACCCGGCCGAGCGCCAGGGTCTCGCAGTGATTGAGATACTCCTTGACCACGACGTCGACGCCCGCGCGGATCTTCACGCCGGCCGCGAAACCGGCGCGCACGGTGCCTTCCGCCTGAACCAGAATGTCCCTGGCGCCGCCGTTCATGGCCGACTCCGAGCCCGTGATCCCGCACGCCACGGCCAGATCGCCACCCGCCTCCAGATAGGCGTTTTCCGAGGTACCCTTGATCGTGATGTCGCCGGTGGCCTTGACCGTCACGCCGGCCGACACGTCCTGCTTCACCAGCACCGAGCCATCGAAGTCGACGTTGCCGGTACGCAGGTCGACGTAGTCCATCAGCAGGGTCTTGTCGACTCGGATGCCGCCCGCGATGGCCACCGGATGCCCTTTGAATTCGGCCACGAAAATGGTGGGGTCTTGCTCGTCAGGCAGCACGCCGGGCATCTCACGCGGCAGCGGAATGTCCTTGCCGTCGCGCGCGGAGATCGCTTTTCCGAACACGTCGCGTCCGGCCACCCCTTTGGTCGGCGGATGGCGGCGCATCAGCCTGGTCCCAGGCTCGACGATTACGAAGTCCCGCACGGAGTAGTGGTCCACGCGGCCGTCTTCGCTCTCGCGGGGCCGGGAGACCTCCTGTTCGAGGTCGATGAGCAGCTCGATCCGGCTGTCGGCGCCCGATTTCGGCGGCAGGCCCTGGGCTATCACCAGATTGCCGACCACCTCTTCGGCGACGGCCTGCTCGACTGCAGCGGACGATACCAGGTCCTCGGCTATTCCGGCCTTGGCGAGCGCCGCCCTCAACCGGCCCTCGGTCACCGGCGCACCGCCGTAGGGACGGGTGGTGGAAAGCAGCACCTGCAGCTTGTCTACCGTCGGCGACACGGAGATCTCCGCGTCGAGTCGCCGGGCGATCTCGTAGTCGCCGAACCCTCTAGTCTGGAGCTGCCGGACCAGTGTGCCGACGGCATTGGGTTCGAAGCTGAACTCGGCAAATCCCTGCTGCTCGAGCAGGTGCTGAACGGCCTCCGGCGTCCAGACCATCGGCTCTCCCGCCTCACTCACGCGGGCGGTGAGCACGTTGGAGTCGTGATCGAACAGCAGCTCCAGCCACGTGCCAGCGGGCGCCGCCGCCTCCTCGGACGTGACGCCGTTGGTGTTTTCCTCCTCTTCCCGGCGCTCGTTCTCCATATCCCGGCCACACTCGGCAACCTTCTTCTAGACTGGAAGTGTAGTTCACGGCCGCTCCCGACAAGTCCGGGCACGGCCCCGATGTTCCAGCCCGTGCTGGCAGTCACGGCCCTGCGCCGTCGGAGGGAGCGGACCTAAAGTTTTCTCCCCCGCGGCCGACAGCCGACTCGATCGCCGTGCGCGCAGCAGCCGCTGCTCGTGCCGGCAGGAACTCGACGGAACGTCAAAGCACCCTGCGCACGGTACGGCGCCTGGGGCGGGAACCAGACAAGGAGGTACCACGGTGTACAGAAACATGACCATCAAGGGTCGCTTGACCATGTTGCTGGGCTTTCTGTCCCTCATGCTGGTGGCCATCGGTGGCCTCGGCATCTACGGGATGAACCAGAACAACCACGGCTTGCTGAGTGTCTACGAGGAGCGCACCGTGCCCACCTCCGAGCTGGCGGACATCCGCACGCTCATCATGCGCAACCGCATGCTCGCGCTGGACGCCATCAACGATCCGGCCACCGAGGTCATCCGCGACAGCGCCGAGGCGATCGAAGCCAACGAAGCACGCATCGCCGAGCTCTGGGGCAGCTACCGCAGCAGCAGCTTCAGCGAGCAGGAAGCCGAGCTCGCCAGCGATTACGAGGCCGCTCAGCGTGAGTTCGTCGAGGAGGGTCTGAACGTCACCATGGCGGCCCTGCAGGCCGGCGAGCTGGAAAAGGGCTTCAACACGGCGTTCGAGGTCATGGAACCCGCGTTCGAGCCGGTGCTCGCCAGCGCCGACGCGCTGATGACCTACCAGATGGATCAGGCTCAGGCCGAGTACGAGGCCGCCACCGCACTGTTCCAGACCATCCGGGGCATCACCATCGCCGCCGTCATCGTGGCTATCGCCCTCGCCAGCCTCATCGGCTACCTGATCATCCGCGCCGTCGTGATACCCCTGAACGAGGCCGTCCGCGTCGCCAACAACATCGCCCAGGGTGACCTGACCGACGAGATCCAGGTGTTCACCCGGGACGAAACCGGCATGCTGCTCGACGCCATGCAGCGCATGAGCCAGAAACTCAAGACCCTGGTGAAGGAAGTGACGGAGTCGAGCCTGACCGTCGCCTCCGAAGCCAAGCAGATCGCGGCCGGCAACATCAGCCTATCCCAGCGCACCGAGGAGCAGGCCTCGTCTCTCGAGGAGACGGCTTCGTCCATGGAGGAGATGACCTCCACCGTGCGCCAGAGCGCCGAGAACGCCGGGCACGCCAACAACCTCGCCTCCGAAGCCCGCGAATCGGCCGAAAAGGGCGGCGCCGTCGTGGCCCGGGCCGTGGATGCGATGAACGAGATCAACCGCTCGTCCAAGCAGGTGGCCGACATCATCGGCGTGATCGACGAGATCGCCTTTCAGACCAACCTGCTGGCACTCAACGCTGCCGTCGAGGCAGCCAGGGCCGGCGAGCAGGGCCGCGGATTCGCCGTGGTGGCCTCGGAGGTCCGCAATCTCGCCCAGCGTTCCGCCAGCTCCGCCAAGGAGATCAAGGAACTGATCGAGGACTCGGTGCAGAAGGTCACCCAGGGTGCCGAGCTGGTCGAAAACTCCGGCTCCACCCTGAGCGAGATCATCGAGCGGGTGAACAAGGTGACCGAGATCGTCGCCGAGATCGCCGCCGCCAGCGAAGAGCAGTCTTCCGGCATCGAGCAGGTCAACAAGGCGGTGATGCAGCTCGACGAGCTGACCCAGCAGAATGCCGCCATGGTGGAAGAAGCGACCGCATCCAGCCAGGCCCAGGCCGACCTGGCCAACAGCCTGCACGAGCTGGTGAGCCGCTACCGGATCAGCCGCGACGACGATTTTTCCGCGGCACCGGTCACCACCCACGCACCGGCCAGCCAGTCCGCGCGTCCGGCGCCGGCTCCGGCCAAGGCGGAACACGCCACGTTCATCGAGCGCCGTGGGCCGAACCGCCCCTGGTCCGAGCAGTCCCAACCCCGCTCCGCCGCACCGGCGAAGCAGCCGGCCAGGCCGGCGGCGGCGACCGGCACCGACGACGCCGAATGGGAAGAATTCTGACCTGATGCGCCCGCAGGCCGGAGCTGCCCCCAGGGCGCTCCGGCCTCGTTCTCTGCGACCGTCCCGCGCGCCCGTCCGGGCACCGTCTCCGCGCACCGGCCCGCACCAGCAAAGTGCGTGACTCCGGTCCCAATTCGGGCATCCGGCGCTCGCGGGGGACGGTCCGTTACCTAGACTTCAATCAGGAAGACCACGGCGCTCGAACGCCACAGGACTGACCAAAACCGTTCTGCAAGCACTGACGAAGATCGTACACGGAGGAACTTCGATGAGATCCTTTCCCAAGCTCGCCACCACTGCCGTGGTGACCACGATGCTGACTTTCGCCATGGCTCCGTCCAAGGCGGCTGCCGAAGACAAGGTATACACGCTGAGCGAGCTCGACGTGGTGAGCCAGGTGGTGCCCGACTATCCCCGGCAGGCGGCTCGTGCCGGCTTCGCCGGATGGGTCGAGCTGCAGTTCACCGTGAGCCCCAACGGCAAGGTCGAGGAAGCCGAAGTCATCGACTCCAGCTCCAAGATCTTCCATCGCGAGGCGCTCGTGGCCCTGCAGGGCTGGGAGTTCAAGCCCGTCGAGGTAGGCGGTCAGGCCGCCCCCGTCCGGGCCCAGCTTCGCTTCACGTTCCAGGGCAACTGATTGCCCGGCGCGCGGCCCGATCCGGGCCGCGCACCCCTTCCCGCCTCCCGATCACATCCGTCCAGAACACATCCGGAGCCCCCGCGGATATCTGCGTGAAGGCGCGCACAGTTCCGAACTCCGACGCTTACGAAGTCGTTACACGTGGTGCAGACTGCTGACGTAGGGAGCGCCGACGGCGTTCGTTGAGGCCCGTCGACGAGTCGACGAATGGAAACGAGGTCTGGTTTGAAGGACGCAACCGCTACCGCCCAGGACAACGGCGCAGACGATGCGGCACGCCGCGCCGTCTACCTCAGCCGGGCGGACGACATCGCCCCCATGCTCAAGGTCATGCGCGACCACTCGGCGGAGCTCGAGCTGCGCCTGGCCGGCGTCGCCGAAGTCTACCGCGGCCGCATTCTCGATACCGCCGACGACCACTTCCTGCTCGAGGACATCCGGCCCCGTGAAGGGTTGAGCCGGCTCCGGCGCGGCGTGAACTTCACGTTTTCGGCCCGCGCCGACGACCTCTACGTGTGCGGCGAGGAATGCCGGATCCTCAAGGTCGAGTCCGACCGCGGCCTGCCCTACTTCCACGCGGCACTGCCCAAGCGGCTGCTGCGCCACCGGCGCCGCAGGCACAGCCGGATCACCCTGCCACCCCGGGTCAGCCCCAACGAAGGGGTCGTGCAGGTGACCCGCAACGGCGACGACGGCCGGCCGTTGCACGGTCAGATCATCGACATCTCGGTCGGTGGCTGCAGAATCGCCTTCAACGGGGCGGTGGTGCCGGCCATGACGATAGAAGAACGCCTGCCGAAGTGTGCCGTCCACGTGACCTCCTCCCTGGCCTTCGATGCCGAGGCGGTCATCCGCCACGCCGCCTGGGACGCCGCCAAACGCCAGACGATCTGCGGCGTCGAGTTCCTGCGCGTGGCCATCGCGGATCGGCGTCGACTCGAGCACTACGTGTCTCAGCTCTCCACCAGGCGCAGTCCGGTCCGGGCCTGACGCCCGCCGAGGCTGACCTATACTCAGAGAAGGCCGATCAACCGGCGATTCGCCCATGACCTGGCAGCTCTTCACCGTCATCCAGATTCTCGCCGTCGCGCTGACCGCAGGCGCAGCCCTGTTCCTGCGCAACCGGTCGCTGCGCCAGCGCAACGACGCGCTCCTGGCGCTGTGCCGTCAGGCCCACGACGAGCTGGTCAACGTTACCGCCAAGCTCACCGCCATCGAAACCACGGCGCCGCCCGAAAAGATGCTCGAGGAACGGCTCAAGGGCATGCAGGGCACCGACGACCCCATCGTCACCGTCCGCCGCATGGTGATCGACAACGAGCTGAAGCCGAAGCCCGATTTCGCCGACCGCCTCGGCGAACTGCTGGCGAGCCAGCAGCCCGACGAGGAGGAGTTCGCCAAGCGCTGGCGGGCCACCCGGGAGGAATGCCACCAGCTCGCCATGTTCCTGGTGGCCGACGAGCCCTCTCGACTGCAGCCGATGCAACAGCTCTTCGAAGTCCTGGAACCTCTCGACCGCGCCTACGGCATCGAGCTGCCGCCGCTGGAAGTCCGCGAAATGGAGCCGGAGCCGGCACCGCCCGCCGGCGCGGACGGCACGGAAGAGAGCACCGCAGGCACGCCCGGGAACGCACCGGACGAGGAAGCGTCCTCCGACGGCGGTGAAGCCCTCGACCAGGACGCCCTCGATGCGCTGCTGGCCCAGGCCCAGGGTGGCTCCGGGGATGCAGACGAGGCCAGAACCGGCACTGGCTGAGCTCAGTCGGTGGCCCGCTTTTGCGACCTGTCCAGATAGCGGCGCCAGTCGGCCTCCGTATCCACGTCCCAGATGACCGGCAGCATGACCACCGTCAGGCCCGCCGCCGCGGATCGCGCCAGCGTCTCCTCGAGAACGCGATCCGTCCCCCAGGGCATGTCCGTGAACAGCGGCGGCAGCGCTTCGAGGACCCGTCGTCGGGCACCGATCAGGCCGTAGCCACCATCTTCCGCCGGGCCCAGCACCACCTCGGCGCCGTCCAGAGCGTCGAACGCTGCGGCAACGTAGGCTGCGTCGATGTCCGGACAGTCCGTCCCGACCACCAGGGCCCGTTCGTGGGTCGACAGCACCGCCGCCAGCGCTCCCAGCATCCTGGCGCCGAGGTCGCTTCCCCGCTGGGCCCGCAGCGTGAGATCGCGAATCCGGGGCCAGGCCACCCGCGCCTCACGCGCCGGACCGGCGAGCCAGAACTCCGTGTGCCACGCATTCGAACCCGCGAGCCGTTCGATGGACTCCTCGACCAGGCGAACGTGCGCGGCCAGCGCCTGGCGGTCACCGATCGCCGCCGCGAGGCGGCGCTTGACGGTACCGGCCACCGGGGCCCGGGTGAACAGACACAGGCAGCCTGCGGCGCCGTCCGCTCTTCCGTGCGCGACCGGACTCATCGGTAGTAAACGCGCGCCAGGGACGCCGGGCTGGCGCCCGCCCAGTATCGGAGCCGGAACCACCACATGCGCAGGACGGTTCTCACCACGCCCTGTTCGATCCAGCGGCGCGGCGACGTGGCGACCGTCTCAGAGCGGCAGATCGGCCGGCCGAGGCCTTTGAGACGCCGCGACAGTTCGACGTCCTCCATCAGCGGCTGCTCCGGCACGCCGCCCACCACGTCGAGGGACGCCCGGGACACGAACATGCCCTGGTCTCCCGTGCAGATGCCGGTCAGCCTGGAGCGCCGGTTCATGAACCAGGCCACCACGGCCATGGCGGTGCTGGCTGGCGTAAACCGGACGTCGAACCGGCCCCAGCCGTCGGCGCACACGGCGCCATGCCGGCGCAGCCAGCCCAGGGCGGAGGCCAGGTCCGAGGAATCCGCGTGCAGCAGCCACAGCCAGCGTCCTGACGCGACTCGACAGCCGGC